>DSLFC04102__coassemble_602_pt1 | contig 47413 bp, 44 predicted proteins | sample DSLFC04102__metabat2_low_PE_037 | metagenome-assembled genome bin DSLFC04102
ATAAAAAATGGATATAACGGAAATTTACCGGGAATTTACGGAGATTTTACCGAATAATCGTAAATATTTCTGCATTTTGCCGTTCGAGAGAAAGAGGCGGGGATAGGGGTTGCAATTTGAGGTGCAGGGCTGTATAATAATTGTGCTTATGCAAATGAGATATGGAGGGAACAACGATGGAACATATCAAGACGCTCAATACCCGCAATCTGTGTGACAGCGCCAAGAACGGCGGCTGCGGCGAGTGCCAGACCTCTTGCCAGTCTGCCTGCAAGACCAGCTGCGGCATCGCCAACCAGCAGTGCGAGAACAGCAAAGAGAGCAAGTAAGTGCTGTCATAAGGGGCTGTTGCCTGGGCAACAGCCCTTTTTCTTGGTCCATTCGCCCATAAAGGAGCATTGCAACTTATGATTCATCAATATCAATTCGGCGGCTACAATATTGTCCTGGACGTCTGCTCCGGGTCGGTCCACGTGGTGGACGAGGCTGCCTATCAGATTATCGCCGGGTTTGAGACCCGGGAGCGGGACGCCCTGCTGACGGCGCTGGAGCCGGAGTTTGCGCAAAAGGGCGTCACCCGGGCCGACCTGGAGGAGTGCTACGACCAGGTCCAGGCCCTGAAGGACCAGGGCCGCCTCTTCGCGCCGGACGTCTTTGAAAAGGACGCCGGCACCCTCAAGGCCCGCAGCGGCGGCATCATCAAGGCATTGTGCCTCCATGTGGCCCACACCTGCAATCTGAACTGCGCCTACTGCTTCGCCAGCCAGGGCAAGTACCACGGCGACCGGGCCATCATGTCCCTGGAGGTGGGCAAGCGGGCCCTGGACTTCCTGGTGGAGCACTCCGGCAGCCGGAGAAATCTGGAGGTGGACTTCTTCGGCGGCGAGCCGCTGATGAACTTCCAGATGATCAAGGATCTGGTGGCCTATGCCCGGACCCTGGAGCCCATTCACAACAAGCATTTCCGCTTCACCCTGACCACCAACGGCGTCCTGGTGGACGACGACGTCATTGACTTTGCCAACCGGGAGTGCGACAACGTGGTCCTGAGCCTGGACGGGCGGAAGGAGGTCCACGACCGCTACCGGGTGGACTACGCCGGAAACGGCAGCTGGGAGAAGATTGTGCCCAAGTTCCAGGAATTTGTCCGCCGCCGGGGGGACAAGAGCTACTATATGCGCGGCACCTTCACCCATTTCAACCCCGACTTTTTGCAGGACATCCAGACCATGCTGGACCTGGGCTTCACGGAGCTGAGTATGGAGCCGGTGGTGGCAGCCCCCGGCGACGAGGCCGCCCTGACCGAGGAAGACCTGCCCATCGTCATGGAGCAGTATGAAAAGCTGGCCCTGCTGATGAAGGAGCGCCGGGACGCGGGCAAGCCCTTTACATTTTACCATTATATGCTGGACCTGTCCGGCGGACCCTGCATTTATAAGCGGATCTCCGGCTGCGGCTCCGGCAGCGAGTATATGGCCGTGACCCCCTGGGGCGATCTCTACCCCTGTCACCAGTTTGTCGGCGAGGAGGCCTTCCGCCTGGGCGATATCTGGCAGGGCGTCACCAATCCGGAGAAGCGGGCGGAGTTTGCCTCCTGCAACGTCTACTCCCACGCCGAATGCCGGGACTGCTGGGCGCGGCTCTATTGTGCCGGCGGCTGCGCGGCCAACGCCTACCACGCCACCGGGTCCATCCGGGGCGTCTACGAGATGGGCTGCAGGCTCTTCCGCAAGCGGATGGAGTGCGCCATTTTCCTGGCCGTGGACCGGATGCTGCGGGGCGCGGAATGAGCACGCCGGTCTGGGATTTTGTCCGGCGCTATGCCGGGGAGGACCCCCTGCGGCTCCATATGCCGGGCCACAAGGGGGTCCCGGGCCTGGGGCCCGAGCCCTGGGACCTGACCGAGATCCCCGGGGCCGACAGCCTCTACGAGGCGTCGGGGATTCTCCGGGAGAGCGAGGAAGAGGCCGGGCGGCTCTATGGCTGCCCGACCTTCTATTCTGCCGAGGGCTCGTCTCTGGCCGTGCGGGCCATGGTGTTTCTGGCCTGCCGGTGGGCGCTGGACCGGGGAAAACAGCCCAAAATCGCCGCCGCCCGGAACGTCCACCGGACCTTTGTCACGGCAGCGGCGCTGCTGGACGTGCCGCTCCAGTGGATTTCCGGGGAGACCTGCCTCCAGTGCACCCTGGACCCCGCCGCCGTGGAGGCGGCGCTGGAGGCGGACGTCACCGCCCTCTACTGCACCAGCCCCGACTACCTGGGCCATATCCAGGACATCGAGGGATTGGCGCGGCTCTGCCGCCGCCGGGGCATTCTGCTGCTGGTGGACAACGCCCACGGGGCTTATCTCCGGTTTCTGCCGGAATCCCGCCATCCCATGGACCTGGGGGCGGATCTCTGCTGTGCGTCGGCCCATAAGACCCTCCCGGCTCTGACCGGCGCGGCCTATCTCCATATCGCCGCCGCCCATGGGGACCTGGCGGCCCAGGCCAAGGCCGCGCTGGCACTCTTCGGCTCCACCAGCCCGTCCTATTTGATTCTGGCCTCTCTGGACCGGCTCAACGGCCTGCTGGCCGGGGACTATCCTCGGGCCCTGGCGGCCTTTCTGCCCCGGGCACAGGCGCTGAAGATACGCCTAGCCGAAGCTGGCTGGCAGCTGACCGGCGGCGAGCCCCTGAAGCTGACCCTCTGCCCCAAAGGAAGGGGCTATACCGGCACGGAAATTGCCGAAATCCTCCAAACTGCCCGTATCTACAGCGAATTTGCTGACCCGGACTACCTGGTGCTGATGCTGACGCCTGCCCTGTCCCAGGCGCAGCTGGACCGGCTGGCCGAAGTCCTGGAGGCAATTCCGCCCCGGCGCCCCATCCGGACGCTGCCGCCGCCGTGCCCCATGGGCCCCATCCGGCTGACGCCCCGGGCGGCATCCTTTGCCCCGGCTGAGCCCGTGCCGGTGGACCAGGCCTTGGGCCGGATTCTGGCGGAGACGCAGATCGGCTGCCCGCCCGCCGTGCCCATCGCCGTCTGCGGCGAGGCGCTGACCCCAGAGGCCGTCGCCGCCTTCCGCTACTACGGCGTCACAGAGGTCCGGGTGGTCCGTTCGGGCCGGTAGAGGCAGGATCGTGGAGAGGGAAGAGGGAATAGGGAAGAAGTGGCGCAGAGCGCCGTAGAGGCGCGCATTGCGCGTCCGCCTGCCGCCGCGTGCAAGGCACCCCGCCGGCCGTACCGGCCATCATTCTCACCGTAGGGGCCGATGCCCACATCGGCCCGCAAACCGCCGCGTGCAAGGCGGTCAGCCGACCGCACCAGCCTCCCAATTCGGTCGTAGGGGCGGATTATATATCCGCCCGACCCCGGCAGCGATTCTCACCGGGGTATGATGGTTCTACTGTCGTAGGGGCGCGCATTGCGTGTCCGCCTGCCGCCGCGTGCAAGGCGCCCCGCCGGCCGCACCGGCCATCATTCTCGCGCATGCCCACATGCCGCCGCTGACCGGGTACGTTGTATTCCGGGCTCCGGTGTTTCCGTCGGCTGGGCACGGACGCGCGATGCGCGCCCCTACGGTATGTGCGTTCGGCGGTGGTGCGAAGACACGAGAGGTAGGGAATAGTGAATAGGGAAAAAGTAAAAAAATCCTCTGCCTTGCGGCAGAGGGATTTTTTTAACCCCAAAGAGCGGTGAGCATGGGGATGACCTGTTTCTTCCGGGAGACGATGCCGGGCAGGAAGCAGGCGTGGTTTTTGAGCTCGGTGTTGAAGGCCTGACGGAAGATGGCCTCGTCGCCCAGGAACAGCAGGTGGGAGCCCTCGGCCAGGACGTCGGTGAGCATCAGGATCATCATGGAATACTGCCGCTCGGCCATCAGCTGCTCCATCACCTGAAGGAATTCGCCCTGCCGGGTCATGAGCTTTTCGGAGTCCACGCAGGTGATTTGGCTGACGGCCAGATAGTGCTCGGCGATGTGGAAATCCTTGAAGTCGGTGAGAATCAGCTCGTCGGCGGGCTTGGAGAAGTTGCTGCTCTCGGCGAAGATAAACTGTCCCAGCTCGTCCAGATTGAGTCCGGCGATTCGGGCCATGCGCTCGGCCATCCGGTGATCCCGCTCGGTGCAGGTGGGGGACTTGAAGATGACGGTGTCGGAGACGATGGCGGCGGCCAGCAGGCCGGCCAGCTTGCTGGAGGGCATCAGGCCCTTCTCCTGGTACATCCCGGCGATGATTGTGGCCGTGGAGCCGACGACCTCGTTGCGGAAGTAGATGGGCTGATTGGTCTGGATGTCGGCCAGCCGGTGGTGATCGACGATTTCGACGATTTCGGCCTGGTTGAGGCCGGGGACCGACTGGGCGGCCTCGTTGTGGTCCACCAGCACCACGCGCTTGCGGCGGGGACGCAGCAGGTGGAACCGGGAGAGGGTGCCGACGACCTTTTCATTTTCGTCCAGGATGGGATAGTTCCGGTGGCGGCTCTTGGAGACCACCTCCTGGACATCGTCGAGGAAGTCGTCCAGATGGAAGCATTCCAGGCCTTCCCGGCGGCAGATGTGGTCCACGGGGATGGCGTGGTAGATCAGCCGGGCGGCGCGGACGGCGTCGTAGGGCGTGGAGATGATGCAGGTCCGGGTGGGAATGCTCCGCAGCGCCTCGGGGAACTCGGCCTGACAGACGATCAGGCAGCTGACGTTCTCCTCCATGGCGCGGCGGGCCATTTCGGGCTGGTCGCCGCAGAGGACGATGGCGTCCTTGCCGTGGAACAGCAGATTCTCCCGGCCGTAGGGCAGGGCGATGGTCACCTCGCCGGAGACGGTGTCCACCAGGTTGCCGGTCTCGTTGAGAATCTGGCCCTCGAGGACGCTCAGCAGGTTGAAGACGGGGATCTCCTCGGGCTGCGCGCCGGAGGTGACCTCCATATCGAAGTCGGCGATTTCCGCCGGGGAGACCATGCCGTAGAGGTGCCCATCCTCGTCGGTGACGGGGATGCCGGGGATATTGCGGTTGGCCTGGAGCGCCTCCCAGGCCCGGGCGATGGTGACGCCGGCGTTGAGGGCCGGGGGCACGTCGTAGTCCAGGTCGCGGACCTGGGTGCGCATGGTGCTGATGAGCACCGGGGGCTGAAATTCAAACCGCTCGAGAATGCGGTGGGTCTCGTCGCTGATATGGCCCAGCCGGGCGGCGACAAACTGCCGGTCGCCCAGGGAGTTGCGCAGGGCCGCGTAGGCGATGGCGGAAACGATGGAATCAGTGTCAGGGTTGCGGTGTCCGGTGACATAGATCGGGTCCAATGGCCTCTCCTCCTTTTCGGAAATAGTATATCATAACTTTTGAAAATGTGATATACTCATCTTGGAAAATCCCGACTGTGGAGGTTAAATTTATGTTACATTCTCTGGCCCGATTCCTTGAAATGAGTCCTGACGGCTACCACGCCGTGGCGGCGGCGGCAGCGCAGCTGCGGGAGGCCGGATTTCAGTCTCTGGAGGCCGGTTCCATCGAACCCGGCGGCCAGTATTACTGCACCCAGGGCGGCGCGGCGCTGCTGGCCTTCCGGGTCCCGGCGGACAGGCCCACGGGCTTTGTGCTGACCGGCAGCCACGGCGATTCCCCCTGCTTCCGGCTCCGGGGCAGCGCCGAAATCTCCGGAACCTATACCCGCCTCAGCGCCGAACGCTACGGCGGGCTGCTGCCCGGCGGCTGGCTGGACCGGCCGCTGGGCGTGGCGGGCCGGGTCCTGGTGCGGACCGAGGGGGGCATCGAGGCCCGGCTCATCGACCTGGGCCCCGAGACCGTGCTGATTCCCAGCGTGGCCATTCATCTGAACCGGGAGGCGGGCTCCGGCGGAAAATTTGACTTTGCCCGGGACTTTACGCCCCTCTACGGCGGCGGCAGCGCCAAGGGCAGCTTCCCCAAGGCCGTGGCAGCGGCGGCGGGCTGCGCCGAAGCGGACGTGCTGGCCACGGATCTGTCGGTCTATAACGGCCAGAAGGCCGTGATCTGGGGCCCGCAGGGCGAGTTCTTCTCCGGCCCCCGGCTGGACGATCTGGCCTGCGTCTTTGCCTGCACCCAGGGCTTTTTGATGGCCGGTCCCTCGCCGGCCATCCAGGTGCTGGGCATCTTCGACAACGAGGAAATCGGCTCCGAGACCAGCCGGGGCGCGGCGGCGGCCTTTTTGCCCGAAACCCTCCGGGCCGTGAGCCGGGGCCTGGGCTTTGACGAGGACGGCCACCAACGGCTGCTCCGGAACAGCTTCCTGCTCTCCTGCGACAACGGCCACGGCATCCATCCCAACCATCCCGAGCTGGCCGACGGCCAGGAGGCCCCGGTGCTGGGCGGCGGCGTGGTCGTCAAGCACTCGCCCCGGTACGCCACCGATGGCATGGCGGCGGCGGTGTTCACCGAGCTCTGCCGCCGGGCCAGCGTGCCGGTGCAGCACTATTCCAACCGGCCCGACCAGGCCGGCGGCTCCACCCTGGGCAATATCGCCGCCGCCCGGACGCCCATTCTGACGGTGGACATCGGCATGGCCCAGCTGGCCATGCATTCCTGCTTCGAGACCCTGGGCGGCGCCGACGTGGAGTACTTTGTCCGGGCCGTCCGCGCCGCCTATGAGACGCCCCTGACCGTCACCGACACCCAGGTCCTGCTCTGATTTCACGCCGCCCGCTCATTCCTACCACACCCCCATCTCTAAGGAGGTCCACTATGGCAACCTATATTATGGCGTTGGACGCCGGAACCACCAGCAACCGCTGTATCCTCTTCAACCGCCGGGGCGAGATCTGCGCCATGGCACAGAAGGAGTTCACCCAATTCTTCCCCCAGCCCGGCTGGGTGGAGCACAGCGCCCAGGAGATCTGGTCCACCATGCTGGGCACGGCGGTGGAGGCCATGGGCCAGGTCAACGCCCGGGCCGAGGACATCGCCGCCATCGGCATCACCAACCAGCGGGAGACCACCGTGGTCTGGGATAAGCACACCGGCGAGCCTGTGGGCCGGGCCATTGTCTGGCAGTGCCGCCGCACCGCGGAATACTGCGACGAGCTGAAGGCCCGGGGCCTCACCGAGACCATCCGGGCCAAGACCGGCCTGGTGGTGGACGCCTATTTCTCCGCCACCAAGCTCCGCTGGATTCTCGAGCATGTCCTCGGAGCCCGGGAGCGGGCGGAAAACGGCGACCTGCTCTTCGGCACCGTGGAGACCTGGCTGATCTGGAAGCTCACCGGCGGCAGGGTCCATGTCACCGACTACTCCAACGCCTCCCGGACCATGCTCTTCAATATCCACACCCTCTGCTGGGACCAGGAGATTCTCGACGCCCTGGAGATCCCGGCCTCCATGCTCCCGGAGGTCAGGCCCTCCAGCTGCTTGTACGGCGAGACCGACCCGTCCCTCTTCGGCGGCGCCATCCCCATCGCCGGTGCGGCGGGCGACCAGCAGGCGGCCCTCTTCGGCCAGACCTGCTTTGTGCCCGGCGAGGCCAAGAATACATACGGCACCGGCTGCTTCCTGCTGATGAACACCGGCGAGACCCCGGTGATGTCGCAGAACGGCCTGGTCACCACCATCGCCTGGGGCCTGGACGGCAAGGTCACCTATGCCCTGGAGGGCTCCGTCTTCTCGGCGGGGTCGGCGGTCCAGTGGCTCCGGGACGAGATGCGGCTCATCGACTCAGCGGCGGACAGCGCCTATCTGGCGGCCAAGGTCCTGGATACCAACGGCTGCTACTTCGTCCCGGCCTTCACCGGCCTGGGCGCGCCCTACTGGGACCCCTATGCCCGGGGCGTCCTGGTGGGTCTGACCCGGGGCGTCAACAAGTACCACGTGGTCCGGGCCACCCTGGAGTCCATCGCCTACCAGACCGCCGATATTCTCCGGTCCATGCACAAGGATTCGGGCATTACCCTCTCGGCCCTCAATGCCGACGGCGGAGCCTCGGCCAACGACCTGCTGATGCAGATGCAGGCCGACACCATCGGCGCGCCGGTCCAGCGGCCGGTCTGCGTGGAATCCACCGCATTGGGCGCGGCCTATCTGGCGGGTCTGGCTGTGGGCTATTGGACCGGCCTGGAGGACGTGCTGCGCAACCGGGCCGTGGACCGGACCTTCTATCCCTCCATCGGCCCCGAGGAGCGGGAGAAGCGGCTCCGGGGCTGGGAGAAGGCCGTCCGCTACGCCTTCGCCTGGGCCAAGGACTGACGCCATGGTCTACGACGTCATCCTCATCGGCGGCGGCGTCGTGGGCGCGGCCGTGGCCCGGTACCTGAGCCGGTATCGGGGCAGCTTCCTGCTGCTGGAGCGGAACGAAGACCTCTGCACCGGTACCTCCAAGGCCAACAGCGGCATCGTCCACGGGGGCTTCGACTGCAAGCCCGGCACCTGGAAGGCCCGCTGCAACGTGGCCGGGTCCCGGATGATGGCGGATCTGGCCCGGGAGCTGGATTTCCCATACCGACGCAACGGCTCCCTGGTCCTGTGCTTCGACCCGGCGGACCGGCCCAAGCTGGAGGCGCTGAAGGCCCAGGGAGAGCGGAACGGCGTGGAGGGGCTGGAGCTTTTGACCGGGGACCAGGCCCGGGCCCTGGAGCCCAATCTGAGCAAGGCCTGCGCGGCGGCCCTCCATGCCCCCGCCGGGGCCATCGTCTGCCCCTTCGGCCTGACCTACGCCTTGGCTGAGAACGCCGCCGACAACGGCGTGGCATTTCGCTTTGATACTCCGGTCACCGGCCTGACCCGGCGGGGAGACCGCTGGCAGGTGGAGACGCCCCGGGGCAGCTTCGAGACCCGGGCCGTGGTCAACGCCGCCGGAGTCTATGCCGCCGAGATCCACAACTGGGTCAGCGGCCGGAAGCTTTGCATCACGCCCCGGCGGGGGCAGTATCTGCTGCTGGACCGCGAGGCCGGCGGCCATATAGACCATACGATTTTCCAATTGCCCGGCCCCCTGGGCAAGGGCGTTCTGGTGACGCCCACGGTCCACGGCAACCTGCTGCTGGGCCCCACGGCCGAGGAGATCGACGACTTCGAGGGCGTGGACACCACGGCGGCGGGGCTGGAGACCGTGGCCCGGCGGGCGGCGCAGAGCGTGGAGCGTTTGCCGCTGCGGTCGGTCATCACGGCCTTTGCGGGGCTCCGCGCCCACGAGACCGGCGGCGATTTTGTGCTCGGCGAGCCCGAGGACGCTCCGGGCTTCTTCGACTGCGCGGGCATCGAATCGCCGGGCCTCTCCAGCGCCCCGGCCATCGGGCTGTGGATGGCGGAACGGCTGCAAGCACGGCTGAATCTGCCGGAAAACCCGGATTTCAACCCCAACCGCCGGGGTATTCTCGATCTCCGGACCCTGCCCTTTGCCCAGCGGCAGGCGCTGATCGCGGCGGACCCGGCCTACGGGCGGATCATCTGCCGCTGCGAGGAGATCTCCGAGGGGGAGATTCGCGAGGCCATCCGCCGGGGCGCTCGGAGCCTGGACGGCGTCAAGCGCCGCACCCGGGCCGGGATGGGCCGGTGTCAGGGCGGCTTCTGCGCCCCCCGGGTCATGGAGCTGCTGGCAGAGGCCGGAATAGACCCCCTGACCAAGTCCGGCGGCCAGTCCTGGCTGCTGGCCGGTCCCAAGGGAGAGGAGGCGCTGCATGGAACACCGTGATCTGATCGTCATTGGGGGCGGCCCGGCGGGGCTGGCGGCAGCGCTGGCGGCCCGGGAGGCCGGGGTGGAGGATATTTTGATTCTCGAACGGGACCGGTATCTCGGCGGCATTCTGAACCAGTGCATTCACAACGGCTTCGGCCTCCACACCTTCCGCGAGGAGCTGACCGGCCCGGAATATGCCGGGCGGTATCTGGACCAGGTGCGGGCGGCGGGGATTCCGCAGCAGACCGATACCATGGTCCTCTCTCTGACGCCGGACCGGACCGTCACGGCGGTGAGCCCCGGCGGACTGCGGCGCTGGGAGGCCGGGGCGGTGATTCTGGCCATGGGCTGCCGGGAGCGGCCCCGGGGCGCGCTGAACATCCCGGGCTTCCGCCCCGCCGGCGTCTATACGGCGGGCACGGCCCAGCGGCTGGTCAATCTGGAGGGCCAGCTGCCGGGGCGGGACGTGGTGATCCTCGGCTCCGGCGATATCGGCCTGATTATGGCCCGGCGGATGACCCTGGAGGGGGCCAAAGTCCACGCCGTAGCGGAGCTGCTGCCCTATTCCGGCGGCTTGCGGCGGAACATCGTCCAGTGCCTGGAGGACTTCGGCATTCCGCTGCTGCTCTCCCATACGGTGGTCCGGATCGAGGGCCGGGCGCGGGTCACGGCGGTGACGCTGGCCCGGGTGGACGAAGCCCGCCGCCCCATTCCCGGGACGGAGCGGACCTACCCCTGCGACACGCTGCTCCTGTCCTGCGGCCTGCTCCCGGAAAACGAGCTGAGCCGGGGGGCGGGCGTGGCCCTGGACCCGGTCACCGGCGGCCCGGTGGTGGACCAGGACCTGGAGACCTCGGTCCCAGGCGTCTTCGCCTGCGGCAACGTGCTCCACGTCCACGATCTGGTGGACTTCGTCTCCGAGGAGGCGGCTCTGGCGGGCCGTCACGCGGCGGCGTATCTCCGACAAAGCCGCCCCGCCGGGCGGCGGATTGCGGTGCGGCCCGGGGCGGGCATCCGCTATGTGGTGCCCCAGTATCTGGACCCGGCGGCTTCGGACGGCCCGGTGACCCTGCGGTTCCGGGTGTCGAAGCCCGTGGGCCGCTGCACCCTGACGGCGGCGCAGAACGGGAAAGCGCTGCTGCGGAAGCAGCGCCCCGCCGCCGCGCCCGGCGAGATGGAGCGGCTGACCCTGGACCCGGCGCTGCTGGGCGAGGGCCCCTTGACCGTGGCGCTGGAGGTGGAGGCATGAACAAGACGCTGATCTGCATCAATTGTCCCCTGGGCTGCGCGGTCACCGTGACCATCGAGCGGGGAGAGGTCACCGCTGTCACCGGCAACGGCTGCCAGCGGGGCGCGGCCTACGCCCGGCAGGAGATATTGGCTCCGGCCCGTATGGTCACCACCACGGTGCCGGTGACCGGCGGCAGCTTGGCCTGGGTCCCGGTGAAGACCGCCGCGCCCATCCCCAAGGAGCAGGTGCTGGCGTGCATGGCCTATCTGCGCACGGTCCGGGCCCAAGCGCCCCTTCGCCGGGGCGACCGGGTGGGCGAATTTGCCGGGACGGCCATCGTCGTGACCCGGGATATCGAAGCATAAACGGAACGGACGGCCTCCCAACAGAAGGGGGACCGTCCGTCTTTGCACTTATCCGATGAAATCGATCTTGTCGGCGCAGACCAGGTAGAACCGGCCGTCGGTGCTGTTGGCCAGCACCAGGAGCTTTCCCAGCTGGCCCAGCACCAGGGCGTTCTCCACCAGCAGCGGTCCGGCGGCCAGGGTGGCCGTGGCGGTGACGCCGGTGGTGAGGGAATCGGCGATGGACACGCAGGTCTGCGGCATGGCGGGCCGAAGCAGCTGGGTGAAGAGCTGGACGATGGCCTGGTAGTTGGCGGCGTTGGTCAGGCTGGCGTCGTCGGCGGCGTCGAAGGCCACGGCGGTCAGGCGGCACAGGGCAGCCTGGGAGACGGTACCGGCCTGGGCCAGACCGCCCACGGTGGGCGGGAAGAGGGGACCGGAGGCCGCGGCGGTCTCACAGCCGCAGCTGCCGCAGCGATAGGTAGCCGAGAGGGCGGTCAGGTTGTCGCCGGGCTGGGACCCGCCGGCGGGCGCTTCTATGGAAGCGCCCAGCAGGAAGTAGTCGCTGACAAAGGCAAAGCTCCCGAAGTCCACCAGCCCATAGAACTGCTGGCTGCACAGAAGATCCAGCGCCTGACGGAAGCTGTCGCCGCAGGGGCAGCCCCCGGACGGAGGCGGAGCGGATTGGGGCGGACAGGACGGGCCGCAGCCGCAGTCGCCGCCGGTGGTACGGTATTGATAAGGCATGAGCATCACTCCCCGGAGAATTGGTTTCTTCCCAATTCTATGCGGGGCAGCCGTCAAATGTGCGCTTCTTTCTCCCGCAGCGCCAGCTGTTCAATGACGCCGGCCACCGCGCCCTCGCCGCAGGGGCAGACCTGGGGGATGCCCAGAGCCGCCAGAGCCGGGTCGCCGTCGCCGGTGAGGAAGGGGAGATCGGCCTCCCGCAGCATGCTCAGGTCGTTCTGGGAGTCGCCGACGCAGACCAGAATGCGCCGCCCCAGCAGCTTCGCCAGCCGCCGGGCGCTCTTTCCCTTGGAGCAGGCGGCGGATTGGATCTCCACCATGCCGGGCCGGGAGTTGACGGCGTCATAGCGGCCTTCCCCGGTTTCGCGGATGGTCCGGGCCAGAGCCTCAAAGGCCTTGGCGGTGTCGGAGCCGTATTCCACCGCGAAGAGCCGCTTCCCGGGGGTGTAGAAGGAGGCCTTGTAGATGGGACCGTCCAAGCTCTCCCAGTCGCCGGGGAAGATGGGCACCTGCTGCTGGGCCAGATATCGGTCCCGGTCGGCGTCGTCGTGGAAGGTATAGTGGCCCGCCGGCGTCTGGAGCTCCAGACAGGTGTCCGGATGGGAGGCCTGGATGGGCCGCAGCAGGGCGGGAAAGTCGTCCGGGAGGGGCTGGGACCAATAGACCTCCCCCGCCGCGGGCTCGGAGCACATGGCTCCGTTGAAGGTAATCAGCGGCGCGTTCCGCGGAAAATCCCGGAGCCGCCCCCAGGCCATGGGCAGACTCCGCCCCGTGGCCACGGTAAAGGCCCCGCCCTGCTCCATAAAGTATGCCAGCGCCCGGAGATTGGCCTCGGGCACCCGGTCCTCGGTATTGGTCAGCGTCAAATCAAAGTCGGAAACCAACAGATAGTCGGAAAAAATCCCCATAATATGTCCTCCTGCAAATTCTGCTACCATCCTACCAAATTCCCCGCGCCTTGACAAGCGCCGCGGGACGATTACAATAAAAGAGAAAAAACGCGGCTCGTGTCATGCGGCCGCCCAGGAGGAGAGATACATGTATCAGAACTCGTTCCGCGCCCTGGCGGCACTGCTGCTGGCGGCGCTGCTGGCCGTCACGGCGGCGGCCTATGAGGTCCCGCCGGACCTGGAAGCCATGACTTTAGAAGAGGCCGTGGCGGATTTTATGGATCAAAACGGCCTGAACAGCGACAATTTCGCCTTGTCCTACTATAATACCGTCACCGGCGAGGCCTACGGCTACAACGAGACCCATATGATGGTGGCGGCCAGCACCTTCAAGCTGCCGCTGAATCTCTATTACTATGACCTGGAGCACGCCGGGGAGCTGGCCTCGGACGCCTATATCGCCGGAGCCGGAACCACTCTGGACGACGCGCACTACCAGAGCCTGGTCTGGTCCAATAACGAGGTATCCATCGGCATGCTCTATAATCTGGGAGATTTCCGCACCTACAAGGAGCTGATGCGGAAGTATTTTACCATGACCGACGAGGAGATCGAGTACATCTACTTTGCGGACAACTACTACTGCACCCGCATGATGGTGGAGGCGCTCCGGTACCTCTATGAGAGCAGCGCCGATTTTGAAGAGATGATCGACTACATGAAGGAGGCCCAGCCCGGGGAGTACTTCAAGGCCGGGGTGCCGGAGGAATATGAGGTAGCCCACAAGTACGGCTGGTATGAGGGCGCGGTCAACGATGTGGGGATCATCTACACCGAGGAGCCCTATCTGCTGGCGGTCTATACCCAGGACGTGGGGGCCCAGGTGGTGGCCGACGCGGCGGCCCTGTGCACGGCCTACAATCTGGCCCACATCCAGCCGCCGGAGCCTGAACCGGAGCCGGAGCCGGAAAATCCCATGCACGAGCTGGAGGGAACGCCGCTGGAGATCGAGGAGGTAGACCTGCCGGAGGAGCCGGAGGAGACCCCGCCCGAGGAGGAGACAGCGCCGCCGGAGGCGCTGACCCAGCCGGAGCAGCCCGACGCGCCGGACCCGGCGGAGCCGGAGGCCGCCCCGGTCCCCTGGTGGCTTCCCGCCGGGGCCGCCGTGGTCCTGCTGGCCGTTATTTTGCTCCTGGCGTCGGCGAGACGCCGCCGCTACCGCGGCAAGCACACCGCCCGGCGGAGATAGCCGCCCGAGGAGAATTGAGACAGGATAAAAACCACTCCCATGGGAAATACTGTGCCTGAGGCGAAATAACGCCATCTCAGGCAAGGAGTGGTGACATGCAGGGGAAGGTGGAGATCAGCGGCGTCAACACGGCGCGGCTCCAGGTTCTCAGCAACAAGGAGACTCTCGATCTGCTTCGCAAGAGCAAGGCGGGGGATCAGGCGGCCCGGGAGAAGCTGATCAGCGGCAATCTCCGGCTGGTGCTGTCGGTGATTCAGAAATTCGCGGGCCGGGGCGAAAACCCGGACGATCTGTTTCAGGTGGGCTGCGTGGGGCTGATCAAGGCCATCGACGGCTTCGATCTCAGCCAGCCGGTGCGGTTTTCCACCTATGGCGTGCCGATGATTGCCGGGGAGATCCGGCGGTATCTCCGGGACAACAGCGCCATCCGGGTCAGCCGTTCGGTACGGGATACGGCCTACCGGGTGCTCCAGTGCAAGGAGCAGCTCCAGCTCTCGCTGGGGCGGGAGCCGACGCTGGACGAGATTGCCAAGCAGCTGGAGCTGCCCCGGACCGAGGTGGTGGGCGCCCTGGATGCCATTGCCGCGCCGGTGTCGCTCTACGAGCCGGTCTACGCCGACGGCGGCGACCCGCTGATGGTCATGGACCAGCTCCGGGATACCCGGAATACCGACGAGCACTGGCTGGAGCGAATCGCTTTGCGGGACGCCATGGGCCAGCTGGGCCGCCGGGAGAAGGAGATTCTCACCCTCCGCTTCCGGGAGGGCAAGACCCAGATGGAGGTGGCCAAGCAGATTGGCATCTCCCAGGCCCAGGTGTCCCGGCTGGAGAAAAACGCCCTGGGCTCCATCCGCCGGGCCATCAGTTCTTAACGGGAGGCGCGGCGCATAGGCTGATCCCGGGAGGGATGGAGATGTACGACCGGTTTTCCACGCTGAGCTGCAAGGAGGTCATCAACGTCACCGACGGCTGCCGCCTGGGGTATACGGCGGATCTGGAGCTGGACACATCCTGCGGCCGGGTGGTGGCGCTGCTTGTGCCCAAGCCCGGGAAGTGCTTCGGGCTGCTGCCCAGCCAGGAGGTATATGTGATTCCCTGGGCCTGTATCCGCCGAATCGGCGCGGACCTGATCCTGGTGGACGTCCAGCCCCAGGACATCTGCCGCCCCAAGGAAAAGCGAAAGCTGCTGTGACCCCCGGGGCATTGCACCGACAGCGAACGCACAACCGCCAATCCTGCCGTAGGGGCGCATTGCATATGCGCCCAGCCCAGCCACCGCAACCACCGGGGCCGCGATGACGACGCACCGGGTTCCGGGCGGATATATAATCCGCCCCTACGACAGGGTCGGGGACTCTGCGGCAGCATGGCCGCGGGCCCTAGCATCGATCTGTGAAATTTCCCGGGAAATTCTCAAAAAAACTTGCAGGAACCTCTTGCGTTTCGGAAAAACATCCTCTATAATGTAAGCCGATGCGCAATGCGCAAATTTAGACCACACACCCGAGGATCTGTCTCCCTAGTGCCGCAAGCGGTGGGGGATCGAGATGATTGGGGTGGAGGCAAAACAAAAGGAGATAAAAAACTATGGCAGTCGTATCCATGAAGCAGCTGCTGGAAGCTGGCGTCCACTTCGGCCACCAGACCCGCCGCTGGAACCCCAAAATGGCCACCTACATCTACACCGAGCGGAACGGCATCTATATCATCGATCTGCAGAAGACCGTGAAGAAGCTGGAAGAGGCCTATGCCTTCGTCCGCGAGCTGGCCGCCAACGGCGAGAGCATCCTCTTCGTCGGCACCAAGAAGCAGGCCCAGGACGCCATCAAGGAAGAGGCTGAGCGCGTGGGTCAGTTCTACGTCAACGCCCGGTGGCTGGGCGGCATGCTCACCAACTTCAAGACCATGCGCACCCGGATCGAGCGTCTGGCTCAGCTGAAGAAGATGGAAGAGGACGGCACCTTCGCCATGCTGCCCAAGAAGGAAGTCATCAAGCACCAGGGCGAGATCGCCAAGCTGGAGAAGTACCTGGGCGGCGTCAAGGAAATGAAGAAGCTGCCCGGCGCCCTGTTCATCGTGGACCCCCGCAAGGAGCGCAACGCCATTGCCGAGGCCCGCAAGCTGCACATCCCCGTGGTCGCCATCGTGGATACCAACTGTGATCCCGACGAGGTGGACTATGTCATCCCCGGCAACGATGACGCCATCCGCGCCATCCGCCTGATCGCCGCCACCATGGCCAACGCCGTGACCGAGGGCAAGCAGGGCGAGGAGACCGCCGCTGTCGCCGAGAAGGCTGAAGAGACCGCCGCGGAATAATCTTCCACCAAAGTATATAGGAGGAACCTACAATGGCTTTTACTGCTGCTGATGTCAAGAAACTGCGTGAAATGACCAACGTCGGCATGATGGACTGCAAGAAGGCGCTGTCCGCTTCCGACGGTGATATGGACAAGGCCGTCGAGTGGCTCCGCGAGCGGGGCCTGGCCGCCGCCGCCAAGAAGTCCGGCCGTATTGCCGCCGAGGGCATGGTGACCGCCGTGGTCGAGGGCAATGTGGGCGCCATCGTCGAGGTCAACGCCGAGACCGACTTCGCTTCCAAGTCCCCCGTGTTTGTCGAGCTGGTCAACGATGTGGCCAAGGTTGTCGTGGAGCAGAACCCCGCCGACCTGGACGCCCTGATGGCCTGCACCTATCCCGGCACCGAGAAGACCATCGCCGACATGATCCCCGAGAAGGTCCTGGTGGTCGGCGAGAACCTGAAGGTCCGCCGCTTCGCCCGGTATGACACCGGCGTGACCGTGGCCTACAACCACATGGGCGGCCGTATCGGCGTCCTGGTGAACATGACCGTGGAGGGCATCGACCCCGCCGCCGTCACCGAGATGGGCAAGGACCTGTGCATGCAGGTTGCCGCCATGAACCCCGCCTTCTGCGACAAGTCCGACGTGGATCAGGCCACTCTGGACAAGGAGAAGGAGATCCAGCTGGCTCTGGCCATGAACGAGAACGAGAAGGCCGCCAAGCCGAAGCCCCAGAACATCATCGAGAAGATGGTCATGGGCCGTATCGGCAAGTACTACGAGGAGAACTGCCTGATGCAGATGACCTTCGTCAAGGACAACAAGATGTCCGTCGAGCAGTACGTGGCCTCCACCGCCAAGAGCCTGGGCGGCTCCATCAAGGTCAATTCCTTCGTCCGCTTCGAGAAGGGCGAGGGCATTGAGAAGAAGGTGGACGATTTCGCCGCCGAAGTCGCCGCCGCCGCCGGCCTGAACTAAGATACCGTTTCATCCCGCGCCAGGAGCAATCCCGGCGCGGGATTTTTTGCCGGCCCGATTTTCACCGCGCACAGCCCGTAGGGGCCGATGCCCACATCGGCCCGCCAGGTTCCGGGTCCGGGGCAGTCCGTCGAACGCATATACCCCCTCTGCACCGTAGGGGCGGATTATATATCCGCCCGGAACCGAGTGCATCAACCACCGGCCCTGCGTATATTGCACCCGGTTCCGGACGCGCCATGCGCGCCCCTACGATGTGTGCGTTCGGCGATGGTGCATCCGACGCGGCGGCAAGGGCGGATATGAAATCCGCCCCTACAGACCCGCTGCGGGGGTGCCGTAGGGGCGGCCTGTATGGCCGCCCTAGACCGGGGCCCAATTCGCGCCGGGGTTCAATGGTTCCGCCCGCCGTAGGGGCGCGCATCGCGCGTCCGCTTGCTTTCCGTGTGCAAGGCAGTTCGCCGACCGCCCTTACGGCCCCGTCTCAGACTACAAAAACCCCGCCGATGGCTCGGCGGGGTTTGGGTTCAGGCAGGTGAATTAAAGCCCAACCAGCTCCTTGGCCTTCTGGGCGGCGGAGGCGGCGTCCTCGGTGTAGGCATCGGCGCCGATCTCATCGGCGAAGGCCTGGGTGATGGGCGCGCCGCCGACCATGACCTTGATGTTGGCACGGAAGGGAGCGGCGTTCAGGGCGGCCACAGTCTCCTTCAGAGAGGGCATGGTGGTGGTCAGCAGGGCGGAGCAGGCAACGATCTTGGTGTCGGGGTTGGCCTCGACCATCTCGACGAACTTCTCCTTGGGCACATCGACGCCCAGGTCGATGACTTCAAAGCCGGCGCTCTCCATCATCATGGCGACCAGGTTCTTGCCGATGTCGTGCAGGTCACCGGCAACGGTGCCGATGATGATCTTGCCGGCGGCGGTGGCGTCACCGGAGGCCAGATGGGGCTTCAGCACATCGACGCCCTTCTTCATGGCGCGGGCGGCAACCAGCATCTCGGGAACGAAGATCTCGCCGGCCTTGAACTTGGCGCCGACGGAGTCCATGGCGGCGATCATGCCTTCGTTGAGGATGGCGCTGGGATCACAGCCGGCATCCAGAGCTTCCTGCACGGCGGCGGCGACCTTCTTGGCCTTGCCGGCTTCGACAGCGTTGTAGACTTCCTGCAGCTTTTCAACAGACATAGTATAGTTCCTCCTAAGTATAATGTGGGGTGGGTTCGGATTACAGCAGGCCCTGACGGTGGGCGGCGATGTAGTTCATGCAGTCCTCGTCCTTTTCCTTGAGGAGCTCCACGGCGTAGATCAGGCCCAGCATGTCCTTGTTGGTGGGATCGACGATGGCGCTGTCCATACCGGCGTTCATGGCCAGGGACATAAAGGCCATATTCAGAGGCTTGCGGAAGCCGGGGAAGCCGAAGGAGATGTTGCTCAGGCCGCTGGTGATGTGAATGTCGGGATACTGATCCTTGATCCGCTTGCAGCACTCGGAGAACAGGGTGAAGGCAGCCTGATTGGTGGCGGCAGCCTCGACCAGGGGATCGATGTACAGGCGGTTGGGGGCGATGCCATACTGCTTGGCCTTGGCCATGATCTTGTCAAAGACATCCATGCGGTCCTCGACGCTCTTGGGAATGCCGCTCTCGCAGAGCAGAGCTACGCAGCCCCAGTCGGTGTCGGCAATGGCGGGGAAGACGATATCGGTCTTGACGACGCCGTCGGCGTCCTTCTCCATGGAGACGGAGTTGACGATGCCGGGGCGGCTGCAGAACTGAAAGGCCTGGGCGCAGATCGAGGCGCTGGGGCTGTCCACGGCGATGGCCACATGCTCCAGCTCTTCGGGGATGGCAGCCTCCACCTCTTCGATCATCCACTTGAGGGTCTCCAGCTCGACGGCGGGGTCGGTGGAGGCGCAGACGTCGATATAGAGCGGTACCGGCTCCTCGAAGTAATCCTCGTCCTGGGCGGCCTGAGCCTGGGCCAGGGCGCGCTGACGAATGAATTCTCCATCCCGGGCAGCAATGGCCTTGGCCACAGCGGGGATGGCGCCGTTGAGTTTTTCACCAATGATAATCAATGAAACGGACCCTCCTTAATTTCGCGATTTTGTACAAAATAGGCAATTGCCTTTCGACTCTGTCAATATTATAGCGAAAAAAAGTTGGCTTTGGAATCCAGCAACCTATTGACAAATCGCTCCTTCTCTTCCTACAATATGTAGGAAGGAGGGGGAAGCCATGAAACTGAGTCCCGCATTGATCTGCCGGGAGCTGTCCCAGGTGTACCGCACCAGCGCGGGCAGCAGCCTTTCGTTGAAGCCTACACTCAAGCGGCCCATGCTCCTGGGGCTGGACGAGAAGCCGGGGCCGGGGACGCTGTGCATTCTGGCGCCGGATGACAGTCGGGCAGCCTCAGCGCACCCCAGCGCGCTGCTGGTGGCGGTGGGGAAGGGGAGCGCGGGCTCCGGTCAGCTGATGGTAGACGCGCCCTCCCTGGGCGATGTGTACAATCAAATTCAGAAGATATTCAACCGCTATGAGAGCTGGTATACCGAGCTGGTGGAATCCCGCCTCCAGGGCCAGTCGATTCAGGCGCTGCTGGAGCTCTCATATCCCATTTTTCAGCGGCCGCTGGTGGTCATCGGCATGGACTTCTCGGTGATTGCATCGGTACGGGCGGAAGCGCTGGAGATGACCCGCGGAATCTTCGGCGCCACGGAAAGCACCTACGGCGTGGTCACCGATCTCAAGCACAACGCGGCCTATGCCGCCGCCCGCACCAAGGACGGCTGCTTTTATTTCAAGGGGGACGAGGGCCGGGGCAGCCTCTGCGTCAATATCAAGAAGTATGACCAGACCACCTATCGGCTTCTGGCCTATGACAGGCCCGGCGAAGCCGGAGATATGACCGACGGCTTCCTGCTGGAGACGCTGGCTGGGATCATTGAGCACGCCCTGCTGCACAACACGGCCCCGGCGGTGGGCGGCGACCAGGTGCTCCAGACCATTCTGCTGACGGCCATCAGCGACCGCACGGCGGACTATGTGACCATCAGCCAGCGGATGGACGCCACAGGCTGGCTCAGCAGTCACTACTATCTCTGCGTGGTGCTGCAGGTGTCGTATCTGGACCAGAAGAATCTGACGGTCCGGTCCATTTGCGGCTATCTGGAGAATATTCTGTCAGCCTCCTGCGCCTTTCAGTTCAAGGATGATATTGTGGTCTTTGTCAATCTCAGCCTGTCGGCCATGAGCCTGGACGAGATTTCGGCCCGGCTGAGCTTCTTTATCCGCGACAGTCTGCTGAAGGCGGGGTACAGCCGGGTCCTGCTGGGCCATTTCAACTTCCGCCGCCAGTATGACCAGGCCATGATCGCCCTGGAGGTGGGCAGCCGCCTGAACCCGTCCTTTTGGATTCACCGGTTCAACGACGTGGCCTTTCCCTATATTCTCGAGCAGATCACCCGAAAGCTCCCGGCCTATATGGTCAGCCATGAGAGACTGCTGCGGCTCAAGTACGCCGATGAAGAAAACGGCACAGAGTACTTTCGTACCCTGCGCCTGTATCTGGATAATCATTTCAACGCCGTCCAAACGGCCCGGGAGCTGTTTATCCACCGCAGCACCTTCCTCTACCGCCTGGAGCGAATCAAGGCCATCCTGGGCACGGATTTCACCAACAGCGACGAGAATCTCTACCTGATGCTCTCCTACCGCCTCCTGGACCGGGAAGAGCCCGGGACCGGGCAGAGGACGTAATAGGGAAGAGGGAAGAGGGAATAGGTGCGCTTCGCACGCAGCGGCGCGCATGGCGCGTCCGCCAGCCTCCGTGTGCAAGGTACTCGGATGGCCGCAGTGGGCGTAGGGCGGCATGCCCACATGCCGCCGGGACCCGGTGCGTCGTATTCCTGGCCCTGGTGGTTGCGGCGGCTGGGCAGGGCGCATATACAATGCGCCCCTACGGCGAATTTGCAGGCCTGTCTGTAGGGGCGGATTATATATCCGCCCGGAACCAGTTTCGATCCCCACCAGGCCCCGCCGGTTCTACCCACCGTAGGGGCCGATGCCCACATCGGCCCGCCAGCCCCCGTGTGCAAGGTGGTTTGTCGACCGCACTGGCCAAAGCCTCTCCTTGAGGAGAGGTGGCACGCGCAGCGTGACGGAGAGGTGTGCCGCCCATAGGGCGGCGGCGCGTCAGCGCCCTTTGCACACGCCGAAACCCTTTAGCAAGCCTTCGGTGCGGTAACACCTCTCCAGCGGAGCTGGATGGAGAATTCTACGGGGCTTCGCCCCTAGGAATCTCGGCTTGCGCCGACATTCCAAGAATTCTTCAATCAGTCAGCCTATCGGCTGCCAGCTCCCCTCAAGGGGAGCCTTCCCTCTCAGGCATCCGGCCCCATCACGGACACCGATGAGATTCCAGGCCCCCGGTGGTTGCGGGGGCCTGGATAGGGCGGGGTGTGGGCACCCCGCCCTACGAGAGATCGGACGCATTTGCGGTGGGCGGCGGTGCGTCCAACACGGCGTGATTTGCCGGCGGATGCGCCGGGCGCTCAGAACAGGAAGCAGCCGGTATAGGCCATGGTGTTGGGGCCGTAGTTGTACTTGAGGCCGCTGTCGGTGCAGACCTGGTTGACCAGCAGGCCGTAGGCCTCCATGGAGGAGATGACTTTCTCCGGGAAGCGGCAGGGGGCGTCAGGGCAGGTGCAGGTCTTGCAGACCGTGCAGCAGCCCGCGTTCAGGGGCAACAGCTCCGGGAACTGCGCCCGCAGCTGAGGCAGCAGCCGGGCAAAGGCCTCCTTCTGCTGGGCCTCGATCTCGTGCATGCCCTCGATGTCCCAGCTGTCCTCCAGCTGCCCCACCGCCTGGACCACCAGAACGGTGTGATAGGGGGCGATTTTGGCCCGGCATTCCTCCAGCGTCCCGCAGGCCGGCGGACAGGACCAGCAGGCCCCGTACTTGCGGCAGGTATTGGCGGCGCACATCTCCCGAACCTCGGTCATCGGGTTCAGAATGGCGGCGTCGGCCACGGCGGCATGGGTGAAGCCCGCTGCCAGCGCCAGATCAATCAATGCTTGGCGGTCCATCATTTATTCCTCCTCTTCGCTGCCAAAGGACAGCTGATCGATAAAAATATCCTGAAAATCTCCGTCGTTGGCCAGCTCCAGGAACTCCACGCTGTCGGAGAGGGAGGCGGCCAGCCGGTACTGGTCCGGATGGAGGACGGCCAGCTGGGCGCCCTCGCCGGCGGCGTTGCCGATCATATGGATCTTGCTCCGAAGCTCCGGCGGCAGCAGGCCGATGGCGCAGGCGCTGTCCGGGTCCATATAGTTGCCGAAGGCTCCGGCAATCAAAATTTCCTCGATGTCCTCCAGAGCCACGCCCAGATGGCGGCACAGCAGCCGGATTCCGGCGGCGATGGCGCCCTTGGCCAGCTGGACCTCCCGGACGTCGGCCTGGGTGAGGAAGACGTCCTCGGTGAAGAACCAGGCGGGCTGCCTGTCCACGGGCTTCAGCTGGGGCCGCCCCTCCGAGGCCATGCGGCCGGTCTCGTCGATGACGCCCAGCTCCAGCAGGACGGCTACGGCGTCCAGCAGGCCCGAGCCGCAGATGCCCCGCGCCGGACCGCCCCCCACCACGGAGTAGGAGACCACCCCGTCGCGATGGAATACGTGGTCGATGGCCCCGTCCGCGCCCCGCATGCCGCAGCGGATCTTCGCGCCCTCAAAGGCGGGCCCGGCGGCGGTGGAGCAGGCGATGGCACGATGGCAATTGCCCAGGACCATTTCGCCGTTGGTTCCAATGTCGATCATCAGCGTCAGCGGTTGGCGGCGGCTCCAGCCCGCGGCCAGCAGGCAGCCCACGGTGTCCGCGCCGACAAAGCCCGCGATGCACGGCAGCATCCACAGAACGCCGTCGGGGGCGATGGTCAGTCCCACCTCGGACGCCGGACGGACTTCGGCCAGACGGTGCAGGGGCATATAGGGCGCCACCATCAGCGGCGCCGGATCATAGCCCAGGAACAGGTGGTGCATACAGGTATTGCCCACCACGCTGACCCGGCGGATGTCCTCCCGCCGGATGCCGGCGGCGGCCGACAGATTGCCCAGCATTTCCTCCAGCGCCGTGCGGATCACGCCGGTCAGGGCGTCCAGACCGTGCTCGGCGGCGTAGCTGCCCCGGGCGATGACGTCCGCGCCGAACTTGGTCTGCGGATTGAGGCGGCTGTCCACCGCCAGCTGGGCCCCGGTGCGGCCGTCCAGCAGATAGCCCACCAACGAGGTGGTGCCCACGTCGAAGGCGGCCAGGGCGAAGAAGGGGCCTTCGGCGGCGGCGGTCCCGCCGGTCAGGTCCGCGCAGCCGGTGAGAATGCGGTTTTCGCCGGCCTTGGGCCAGGCGGCGGCCACATCGCCCTCCACGGTGAGCTGGCAGGCCGGAAGCCATAGGTCGCCGGGGACCGGGCCGCCCCGCAGCAGCAGATTCTCCCGGCCGGAGAGAATCCGCACCCTGCACTTGCCGCAGGTGCCCCGGCCGCCGCAGGGGGCGTCAGGCTGGAGCCCGGCCTGGATGGCCGCCTCCAGCAGCGTGGTGTGGGGGGCGACGGCGGCGGTCCGCCGGTCCTCCGGGAATGAAACGGTAAAGAGGTCCTGTGACATCGGACGATCCTCCTTTGGTGGTTGGCATACGTTCAACTTATATTGTACTCTCGGCGGCAGCCTCTTGTAAATAGCTGCGGGATCTTCCTACAGAGTGTAGATAGCGCCTCCGGTTTGTTTCACCCAATTGCAGGAATCTATAAAAATTGCCCGGCCGATTCTTGCAGAGGATTCGAAAAAGCGGTATACTGAGCTTATAAAATCCACAGGGATTACTCTGTGCTGATTTTGGTTTTTGTCTATATGATACAAGAAAGGTGGACAAACACATGCTCACGAAACGCCAGAATTTACTGGAAACCATCCGCGGCGGCAATCCGGACCGCTACGTCAATCAGTTTGAGGCCCTTGCCATTGTCGGCAATCCCTACAGCGCCACCAACCCCGCCCCCAAGCCGGGCGAGGTGAACATCGTCAACGCCTGGGGCGTGACCCGTTCCTGGCCTGCCGGCACCCCCGGCCCCTTCCCGGTCCACACCGGCGACAAGATCGTCTGCCCCGACGTGACCGAGTGGAAGGAAAAAGTCCATGCGCCCAACGTGGTCTTCTCTGACGAGGATTGGGCTCCCTTTGTGGCTCAGGCCGAGAAGGTGGACCGCAATGAGCAGTTTGTCACCCACTATGTGGCCCCCGGCGTCTTTGAGCAGTGCCACTATCTGATGGAGATTCAGAACTGCCTCATCAACTTCTACGAGGAGCCCGAGGCCATGCACGAGCTCATCGACTACATCACCGAGTGGGAGCTCAAGTATGCCGAGGAGGTCTGCAAGCACCTGAAGCCCGACGCCCTCTTCCACCATGACGACTGGGGCACGCAGATGTCCACCTTCCTCTCCCCGGCCATGTTCGAGGAGTTCTATCTGCCTGCCTATAAGAAGATCTACGGCTACTACAAGGAGCACGGCGTGCAGGTCATCATCCACCACTCCGACTCCTACGCCGCGACCCTGGTGCCCTACATGATCGAAATGGGCATCGATATCTGGCAGGGCGTTATGCGCTCCAACAATATCCCCGAGCTGATCCAGAAGTACGGCGGCCAGATCACCTTTATGGGCGGCGTGGACAGCGCCCTGGTCGATTATCCCGGCTGGACCCGCGACGTAGTGGAGAAGGAGGTCCGCTCCATCTGCGAAGCCTGCGGCACCAAGTTCTTCATCCCCAACACCTCCCAGGGCGGCGCCATGAGCACCTACCCCGGCGTCTATGAGGCTGTGGCTGAGGAAATCGACAAGATGAGCAAGGAGCTCTTCAAATAAGGCATCTCTGCGCCCGGACCGCCCCCAAGCGGCCCGGGTTTTTTCGTCGCAGCGGGTACTTGTGCGATGTGCTGGCACTGGATGCGGCAAACTGGTGAGAATCACCAAAAAATTGAAGCAGGACCGCGAAATCTTGGCGCTTTGTCAGTGCCGGGATTCGGCCCGCAGCCTTGACAACCGATAGGACAATATCTATAATTAAATACCGATAAGAAATTATCGAAATTCCGACGAACTGGCGGAGAGGGGAGGGTTCACCGTGAATACCCAGCATTTTCAGTACCTGGTGGAGATTGAGCGGACGCGGTCCATCTCCCAGGCGGCCAAGAATCTCTTTCTCAGCCAGCCGAATCTGAGCCGGGTGATTCACGAGCTGGAGGAGAGTCTGGGCTTTGCCATATTTGAGCGGACCAGCCGGGGCGTGACGCCCACGGACCGGGGTGCGATGCTCTTGCAGTATGTCCGGCGGATTCTCCGGGAGATGGACAGCATCGAGGCCCTGGGCCGCAGCGGACCGGTAAAGAGCCGGCTTCGGATCTGCTTTCCCCGGTCGGGCCGGTATTTGGACGCCACGGCGCGGTATCTGGCCCAGTGCTGTAAGACCGACCTGGTGGACGCGGAGATCCGCGAGTGCCATGCCCGGCAGACCCTGGAGATGCTGGACAAGGGCGATACGGAGCTGGGCGTGATCCGCTTCCGGTCCGAGTATGAGGACTATTTCCGGGACCAGGCCAGTCTGCGCGGTCTGCATTTCCAGGTGCTGCGGGATTACCGCTACCAGCTGATGATGCACCCCAGCCATCCGCTGGCTGAGAAACAGCAGATTTTCCAGGCGGATCTCCGGGACTATGTGGAAATCGCCCACGGCGACACCTTCCGCCAGTCCGAATCCCGGGGCAGCGAGCCCCGGCGGCGGATCTACTCGGTGGACCGGCTGGCCCAGGTGCGGCTGCTTCACGCCATTGCCGGCGCGTATATCTGGATCTCCCCGGCCTCGGAGGAGGACCTCCGGCAGTGGGGCCTGGTGCAGCGGGACTGCGCCGACAATACCGATGTCTACCGCGACGCCCTGCTCCACCGCAAAAGCTATATCCCAACCGATATGGAGAGCGGACTTCTGGAGCTGATATCCCAGGATTTTCAGGGGGATGTCATATCGGGAACGATATAGGGCAATTAAAATAAGCATAACTGCTGCGGCAGATTTTTGCTATAATGAACACGAAATATCTGAGGAGGCTATTGCTATGAGCAAAATCACCGTGATTGGCGCCGGAAGTGTCGGCGCTGCCATCGCCAACGACCTGACTATCCAGGGGATTGCTTCGGAGATCGTTCTGATCGACATCAATGTCCAGAAGGCCAGAGGCGAGGCCCTGGACATCTATCAGGGCGCCCATTTCGGCACCCCCACCATCGTACGGCCCGGCGATTATCCCGACGCTGAGGGCTCCGACGTGGTCATCATCACCTCCGGCCTGCCGAGAAAGCCCGGCCAGACCCGGCTGGAGCTGGCCCAGTCCAACGTGAACATCATCAAGCAGATCGCGCCCCAGGTGGTGCCCCATGCGCCCAACGCCATCTATATCATCGTCTCCAACCCCGTCGATGTGCTGACCTACGTGTTCCACAAGGTCTCCGGCCTGCCCGAGAAGCAGATCATCGGCTCCGGCACCATCCTGGACACCAGCCGTCTCCAGGCCCAGCTGGCCAAGCTCTTCCACGTGAGCCCCAAGAACGTCCACGCCCACGTCTACGGCGAGCACGGCGATTCCTCCTTTGTGCCGTGGTCTCTGGCCAACATCTCCAACAACCACATTGACTACTATGCCACCCATTCTCCCGACGCCGACCGCATCACCTGGACCTGTGACGAGGCGGCCCGGGCCGAGGTGGAGGAGTATGTCCGGACCTCCGGCGCCCAGGTGATCAAGGACAAGGGCGCGACCTTCTTCGCCGTGGCCATGTCCGTGTGCCACATCTGCAAGTGCATCTTCTCCGGCGCAGGCACGGCCCTGACCGTCTCCACCATGATGCACGGCGAGTACGGCATCGACGACGTCTGCCTGAGCGTGCTGACCATCGTGGACCGCAACGGCGTCCGCGGCAAGATCATGAACGCCCTGACGGAGGACGAGGTGGCCAAGCTCCACAACAGCGCCAACCGGCTGAAAGAGGTTATCAGCCACATCGAGTAAGTTCCAAGATCTGATCATTGGGAGGAGTAATAATGGAATACCGCATTGAACACGACTCCATGGGCGAGGTCCGGGTTCCGGCCGACAAGTACTGGGCGGCGCAGACGGAGCGCTCCCACGAGAACTTTCCCATCGGCGTGGGCCTGGAAACCATGCCCCGGGAGATCATCCACGCCTTCGGCATCCTGAAGAAGGCTGCCGCCCAGGCAAATCATGCCCTCAAGCCTGAGAAGATGACCGATGAAAAGCTCCGCGTCATCTCCGCCGCCTGCGACGAGGTCATCAGCGGCGCGCTCAACGAGCACTTCCCGCTGGTGGTCTGGCAGACCGGCTCCGGCACCCAGTCCAATATGAACACCAACGAGGTCATTGCCAACCGCGGCAACGAGCTGGCCGGCAAGAAGCTGCTCCATCCCAATGACGATATCAACATGTCCCAGTCCTCCAACGACACCTTCCCCACGGCGATGCACATCGCCGCGGCGGAGGCGTTGGAGGGCCGGGTTCTGCCCGCCATTGACGTATTGGTGGAGACCTTCCGGCGGCTGGAGCAGGAGAACGAGGGCGTGGTCAAATCCGGCCGCACCCACCTGCAGGACGCCGTACCCATCGCCTTTTCCCAGGAGATCTCCGGCTGGCGCGCCAGCCTGGAGCGGGACAAGGAGCTGATTCTGCTGAGTCTGCCGCCGCTGAAGGAGCTGGCCCTGGGCGGCACCGCCGTGGGCACCGGCCTCAACGCCCCCAAGGGCTTTGACGTCAAGGTGGCCGAGGCCGTCTCCGCGCTGACCGGCAAGACCTTCCGCACCGCGGAAAATAAATTCCACGCCTTGACCAGCAAGGACGAGATCGTCTTTGCCCACGGGGCCCTGAAGGCCCTGGCCGCCGATATGATGAAGATTGCCAATGACGTCCGCTGGCTGGCCTCCGGCCCCCGGGACGGCCTGGGCGAAATCTTCATCCCCGAGAACGAGCCCGGCTCGTCCATTATGCCCGGCAAGGTCAACCCCACCCAGTGCGAGGCCGTGACCATGGTGGCCGTCCAGGTTATGGGCAACGATGTGGCCGTGGGCATGGCCGCCAGCCAGGGCAACTTTGAACTCAATGTGTTTATGCCCGTCTGCGCCTACAATTTCCTGCAGTCGGCCCGGCTGCTGGCCGAGTCGATTCTCTCCTTCAACGACCGCTGCGCCGTGGGAATTCGGGCCAATCGGGAGAAGATGCACCACAATCTGCATAACTCCCTGATGCTGGTGACGGCGCTGAACCCTTACATCGGCTATGAGAACGCGGCCAAGACCGCGAAGAAAGCGTATAAAGAGAACATCTCTCTGAAAGAGGCCTGCGTGGCCCTGGGCTTCCTGACCGAGGCTCAGTTTGACGAGGTGTTCCACCCTGAACAGATGATCTGAGGAGGAAGCCATGACATATTCCTATTTCCCCGGCTGCACCCTCAAAACCAAGGCCAAGGACCTGGACCGCTGGGGCCGCGCCGCCATGGAGGCGCTGGGCGTCACCCTGGAGGAGCTGCCCGAGTGGCAGTGCTGCGGCGCGGTGTACCCCATTGCCCGGGATGAGATTGCCTTGCGGCTCTCCTCGGTCCGGGCCCTGGCCGCGGCCCGGGACCTGGGCCGGCCCCTGGTGACGCTGTGCTCCGCCTGCCACCACGTCATCAAGCGGGTCAACGGCGACATGCAGCACGACGAGACCATCCGCGACCGGGCCAACACCTATCTCCAGCTGGAGACGCCCTATGCGGGCGAGGCCCAGGTGCTCCACTACCTGGAGGTCCTCCGGGATGCCGTGGGCTTCGAGCAGCTCAAGGCCCAGGTGGTCAAGCCCCTGACCGGCCGGAAGATCGGCGCCTACTACGGCTGCCTGCTGCTGCGGCCCAGCAGCGAGCTGGCCTTTGACGATCCGGAGAATCCCACGATTATCGAGGACTTCCTCCGGGCCATCGGCGCGGAGCCCGTGGTCTACGCCCAGCGCAACGAGTGCTGCGGCGGCTATGTGACCCTGGAAAACCGGGACTTTGCCAGGAAGCGGGTGGCCGCCATCGAGGACAACGCCCGGGCCCTGGGCGCGGAAGCCCTGGTCACCGCCTGTCCCCTGTGCATGTACAATCTCCGGGAGAACGGCGACGGGCTGCCGGTCTATTACTTTACCGAGCTGCTGGCCGAGGCGCTGGGGCTCAAGGAGGGAGAGGCATGAGAGACGCCGTCGAAACCATCCGCCGGATCTCCGGTGTGAACCCCTTGAAGTGCATGAAATGCGGCAAATGTACCGCCACCTGCCCCGCCTACGACGAGATGGAGTACCATCCCCACCAGTTTGTGGACATGGTGGTCAATGACCGCCTGGAGGAGCTGATGGCCTCCAAGGGCATCTACCACTGCCTGAGCTGCTTTGCCTGCATCGAGCGCTGCCCCCGGAACGTCAAGCCCGGCGCGCTGGTGGAGGCGGTGCGGCTGGCCGTGATCCGCCAGCAGGACCAGAACCACCTGAAGCCCCAGGATATCCCGGCCCTGCTGGAGGAAGCGCTGCCCCAGCAGGCCATTACCAGCGCCCTGCGCAAATATCGGAGGTAAGGAGGAGAACCATGCAGAGAATTGGCGTATTTGTATGCTGGTGCGGCAGCAATATCGCCGCCACCGTGGACGTCGAGGCCGTGGCTGAGGCGCTGTCCCACGAGGCGGGCGTGGTGTTCTCCACCAACTACCAATATATGTGTTCCCAGGCCGGTCAGGAGCTGATCCAGAACGCCATCCATGAGCACAAGCTCACCGGCGTGGTCATCTGCTCCTGCTCGCCCCGGATGCACGAGAACACCTTCCGCAAGACCTGCGAGCGGGCGGGCATCAACCCCTATATGGTGGAGATCGCCAATATCCGCGAGCAGTGCTCCTGGATTCACAAGGACAAGGCGGTCGGCACCGAAAAGGCCATCATCCTGGGCCGGGCCGCCATTGCCAAGGTCCTGCTCAACGCGCCCCTGACGGCGGGCACCAGTCCCGTGGTCAAGCGGGCATTGGTCATCGGCGGCGGCATCGCGGGCATCCAGACGGCTCTGGACATCGCCGACGCCGGCTTCCCGGTGGACATCGTCGAGAAGGAGCCCACCATCGGCGGCAAGATGACCCAGATCGACAAGACCTTCCCGACCCTGGACTGCGCCGCCTGTATCCTGACCCCCAAGATGGTGGACGCGGCCCAGAACGAGAATATCAAGATCTATTCCTACTCCCAGGTGGAGGCCGTCAAGGGCTTCGTGGGCAACTTCACCGTCACCATCCGCCGCAAGGCCCGGTATGTGGACGAGGAAAAGTGCACCGGCTGCGGCCTCTGCACCGAGAAGTGCCCCCAGAAGAAGGTGCCCAACGCCTTCAACTTGGGCCTCGATACCCGGCGGGCCATCTATATCCCCTTTGCCCAGGCCGTGCCGAAGATCGCCACCATCGACGCCGACTACTGCACCATGCTCAAGACCGGCAAGTGCGGCGTCTGCTCCAAGGTCTGTACCGCCGGAGCCATCGACTACAAGCAGCAGGACAGCTTCGTCGAGGAGCAGTACGGCGCGATTGTCGTGGCCACGGGCTACAACCCCATCCAGCTGGACCAGTTTGACGAGTTCGCCTACTCCCAGTCCCCGGACGTGGTCACGTCCCTGGAGCTGGAGCGGCTGATGAACGCGGCGGGCCCCACCGGCGGCACCCTGCTCCGTCCCTCGGACAAGACCCATCCCCATACCCTGGTCTTCGTCCAGTGCGTCGGCTCCCGGTGCGACGGCGGCGAGAAGGGCAAGCCCTATTGCTCCAAGATCTGCTGCATGTACACCGCCAAGCACGCCATGCTGATCCGGGAGAAGTACCCGGATACTGAGGTCTATGTCTTCTATATCGACGTCCGGACCCCCGGCAAGAACTTCGACGAGTTCTACCGCCGGGCCGTGGAGGAGTACGGCGTCCACTACATCAAGGGCATGGTCGGCAAGGTCACGCCCCAGAACGGCAAGCTCTACGTCCAGGCGGCGGATCTGCTGGGCGGACAGCAGCTGAAGATCGAGGCCGACATGGTGGTGCTGGCCGCCGCCATCGAGCCGGACAAGTCCGCCCGGCCTCTGGCGACGATGCTCACCGCCTCCATGGATACCAACGACTTCTTCACCGAGGCCCATCCCAAGCTCCGGCCCGTGGAGAGCCCCACGGCGGGCATCTTCCTCTCCGGCGCCTGCCAGGGCCCCAAGGATATCCCCGAGACCGTGGCCCAGGCGGGAGCCGCCGCCAGCAAGGTCATCGGCCTGCTGGTCAAGGACCATCTCACCTGCAATCCCTGTGTGGCCGAGAGCAACGAACTCATGTGCAACGGCTGCTCGGCCTGCGAAAAGGTCTGCCCCTACGGCGCGATTTCCTACATCGACAAGGAGTTCCGCGGTCCCAACCGGACCACGCTGCTGCGGCGGGTGGCCCAGGTCAACCCGGCGGTCTGCCAGGGCTGCGGCGCCTGTACGGTGGCCTGTCCCTCCGGGGCCATGGACCTCAAAGGCTTCTCCAATGCGCAAATCATGGCGGAGGTGGACGCGATATGCAAGTAAACGGACAGTTTCAACCGACCATTGTGGCCTTCTGCTGCAACTGGTGCTCCTACGCGGGCGCCGACCTCTCCGGCACCAACCGGCTCCAGTACCCGGCCAATGTGAAGATCATCCGCATTCCCTGCTCCTGCCGCCTGAACCCGATGTTCATTCTCCGGGCCTTCCAGCGGGGCGCGGACGGCGTGATCCTCTGCGGCTGCCACCCCGGCGACTGCCACTACACCACCGGCAACTACTACGCCCGGCGGAGAATGACGCTCCTGTTCAATATGCTGGAGTTCCTGGGCATTGAGCGGGACCGGACCAGAGTCGAGTGGGTCTCCGCCGCCGAGGGCGCCAAGTTTGCCGCCACCATGAACGAGTTTGTGGAGACCATCACCCGCCTGGGCGAAAATAAGAGATTGGAGGATCTGCGATGCAAGAGCAAGTAAAGGCCAAGGCCATAGAGCTGCTGCAAAACGGCACTTGCGACCGGGTCCTGGCCTGGAAAACCGGCGAATTCTTCTACGACCTCACCCCGGCGGTCTTCACCACCGCGGAGGAGATCGAGAAGGACCTGGTATTCAACGCCTTCTGCGGCGCGAACCTCTCCAAGTACCTGATCGCCGAGAGCCGCAAGGGCGGCAAGGTTGCCGCGTTCCTGAAGCCCTGCGATACCTACTCCTTCCAGCAGCTGCTGAAGGAGCACCGGATCTGGCGGGAGAATACCTATGTGGTCGGCGTCCAGTGCGACGGCATGTGCGACATCGACGCCGTCCGGGAGCGGGGCGTCAAGGGCGTCACCGGCGGCGATTTCACCGGCGATACCCTGACCTTCGAGACCCTCTACGGGACCGAGACCCTGGCCCGGGCCGATGTGCTGGCCGAGCGCTGCAGGTTCTGCAAGAGCAAGAAGCTGGTGGTGTTCGACGAGCTTCTGGGCGAGCAGGGCGAGGAGCAGGACGTGGACCGGTTTGCGGAGGTCCAGCGGCTGGAGGCCATGACCCCCGACGAGCGCTTCGCCTTCTGGCAGGAGGAGCTCTCCAAGTGCATCCGCTGCAACGCCTGCCGCAACGTCTGTCCGGCGTGCAGCTGTGAGAAGTGCGTCTTCGACAATCCCAAGTCCGGCGTGGAGAACAAGGCCGCCGCCTCCAGCTTTGAGGAGCAGCTGTTCCACGTGATCCGGGCCTTCCATGTGGCGGGCCGCTGCACCGACTGCGGCGAGTGCGCCCGGGTCTGTCCCCAGCACATTCCGCTGCACCTCTTAAACCGCAAGTTCATCAAAGATATCAACGAGATCTACGGCCCCTACCAGGCCGGCGCCGATCCCGACACCCGGCCGCCCCTGCTGAACTTTGATATGGGCGACCCGGAACCGAAGAGGGGGGACGTTGGATGAAACAAATTGCTGTATCCGGCCTGCCCCAGCTGCTGGAGGCCATGGCCGCCCTGGAGGCCCTGTATCTGCCGGTCCAGCAGGGGAGAAGCGCCCAGTTCACCCGCTATGAGGCGGGCATGGAGCTCTCTCAGGACCTGAATACCGGCCGCAGCGCCAAGGATCTGTTCTTCCCCCAGGTGGAGAACCTGGTGGACTTCCAGGTCAGCGGCAAGAACATCGAGGTCGTGGAGCATCGGGACCCGGGCGAGGATTTTATCCTCTTCGGCGTCCGGGCCTGTGACTGCCGCAGCTTCGACATTCTGGACCGGGTCTTCCTCTCCGAGCCTCAGGATACGTTCTATGCCTCCCGCCGCAGCCGCGCCACGGTGGTGACGCTGGCCTGTCACGCCCCCGAGGAGACCTGCTTCTGCACGGTCTTCGGCATCGATCCCGCCGACCCTGCCGGAGACGTCACCGCCTGGATGACCAAGGCGAAGCTCTGCCTCCGGGCCAACACGAAAAAGGGTGAGAAGCTGCTGGCGGCGCTGCCGATGCTCCAGGACGGCGGCGAGGACGCCGTGGTGGCCGAGCAGGCCGCCATCCATGCCGTCACCGAGAAGCTGCCTCTGAAGGATCTGAACCTCACCGGCTTCGACGGCGACCACCTGATGGAGAAGTTCAATTCGCCCCAGTGGGCCCAGCTCTCTCAGAGCTGCCTGGGCTGCGGCAGCTGCACCTTTGTCTGCCCCACCTGCCAGTGCTATGATATCAAGGATTTCAACACCGGCCACGGTATCCAGCGCTTCCGCTGCTGGGACAGCTGCATGTACTCCGACTTCACCATGATGGCCCACGGTACCAACCGGCCCACCCAGCTGGAGCGGTTCCGCCAGCGGTTCATGCACAAGCTGGTCTACTTCCCGGCCAATAACGACGGGATCTACGGCTGCGTCGGCTGCGGCCGCTGCCTGAAAAAGTGCCCCATTTCCATGAATATCGTCAAAGTCATCAAAACGCTGGGGGAGGGAACAACATGAGTATTCGACACGATCCCCTGATCCCCATGGTGGCCGTGGTCACCGACGTCCGCACCGATACCCCCGACGTCAAGACCTTCCGGGTGGTGGGTCTGGACGGGAAGAAGCCCTTTGCGCATATCCCCGGCCAGTGCGCCATGCTCAGTATGCCCGGCATCGGCGAGGCATTGTTCTCCATCACCTCATCCCCCACCAACGAGGACTTTTTGGAGTTCTCCATCAAGAAGTGCGGCTGCGTCACCACTTGGATTCACGAGATCGAGCCCGGCCAGCAGGTGACCCTCCGGGGCCCCTACGGCAACGGCTTCCCCGTGGACACCGAGCTCCGGGGCAAGGATCTGCTGATTATCGCCGGCGGCATCGGCCTGGCCCCGGTCCGGTCGGTCATCAACTACGTCCGGGCCAACCGGCAGAACTACGGCACCCTGGACATCGTCTACGGCTCCCGGAGCAAAGAGGACCTGGTGGACTACCAGGAGATTCTCGACGAGTGGATGGCCGAGGACGGCATCAACGTCCACCTGACCATCGACCGGGAGCAGCCCGACTGGGACGGCCACGTGGGCTTTGTGCCCAACTACGTCAAGGAGCTGAACTTTGACACCTCCAAGACCGTGGTCATGTGCGGCCCGCCGATTATGATTAAATTCACCCTGGCCGGCCTGGAGGAGCTGGGCTTCCAGCGGGACCAGGTCTACACCACCTTCGAGCTGAAAATGAAGTGCGCCCTGGGTAAGTGCGGCCGGTGCAACATCGGCGACAAGTACGTCTGCAAGGACGGCCCCGTCTTCCGCCTGGACCAGATGGAAGAGCTGCCGGACGAGTATTAAGAGGAGAATTTCGATGGAACAAATGGTGAATGTATTTTTGTTTGGCAAGCGGTACCAGGTACCGGCCAGCGCCACCATCATGGAGGCTATGGAGTACGCGGGCTACCAGCTGGTCCGGGGCTGCGGCTGCCGGAACGGCTTCTGCGGCGCCTGTGCCACCATCTACCGCATCGCCGGTGACCGGGAGCTCCACGCCTGCCTCGCCTGCTCCACCCAGGTCCAGGACAATATGTATGTGGCGACCCTGCCCTTCTTCCCCCTGGTGAAGGAGGTCTACGATATTGAGAAGGTCAAGCCCACCGAGCAGATTATGATGCAGCTCTACCCGGAGATCTATTCCTGCGTGGGCTGCAACGCCTGTACCAAGGTCTGTCCCCAGAGCCTCAATGTCATGCAGTATATCGCCTACGCCCAGCGCGGCGAGTACGAGAAGTGCGCCGAGGAGTCCTTCGACTGCGTCATGTGCGGCATCTGCTCCTCCCGCTGCCCGGCGGGGATCTCCCATCCCCAGGTGGCCATGCTGGCCCGCCGGCTCAACGGCAAGTACCTGGCCCCCCACTGCGACCATCTGGACGCCCGGATTGCGGAGATCGAGCGCGGCGACTACGTGCCGCTGATCGAGGCGCTGATGGATAAGCCCCTGGAGGAGATTCAGACCCTCTACAACAACCGCGAGATTGAGAAATAAGGAGGCTGCAACCATGTATCAAGATCCGATTATGCGGGAATCCGCAGAAAAAGTGGCTGCGGCCCGGGCGGAAAACGTCAAGCTGGACCCCCGCCGGATGACGGCGGAGGAGAAGGACCAGCTGCTGAAAACCTATCATCCCGACTATCGCACCGAGAAGTTCGAGGTCCTCAAGGCCGGCCCCAACAAGGGAGAAAAGGTCCCCACGGAGCTGGCGGCCCTGCTCCAGGCCAACTCCCGGATCACCGCGGACCGCATCGACCTGACGAAGCCCGACTACACCTGCGACGTGCTGGTCATCGGCGGCGGCGGCGCGGGCGCTTCGGCGGCCATCGAGGCCCATGAGGGCGGCGCAAACGTCATGGTGGTCACCAAGCTCCGCATGGGCGACGCCAATACCATGATGGCCGAGGGCGGCATCCAGGCCGCCGATAAGCCCAACGATTCCCCGGCCCAGCACTTCCTGGACGCCTACGGCGGCGGCCACTTTGCGGCCCAGAAGGACCTGCTGTGCAAGCTGGTCTCCGACGCGCCCGAGGCCATCCGCTGGCTCAGCGAGCTGGGCGTGGAGTTCGACAAGGCCCCCGACGGCACCATGATTACCACCCATGGCGGCGGCACCTCCCGCAAGCGCATGCACGCGGCCAAGGACTACTCCGGCGCGGAGATCATGCGGACCCTTCGCGACGAGGTCCTGAACCGCCGGATTCCGGTCATCGACTTCACCGCCGCCATCGAGCTGGTCAAGGACGACCAGGGCCGCTGCTGCGGCGCGGTGCTGCTGAATATGGAGACCAAGGAGCTCAAGCTGGCGCTGGCCAAGACCGTCATTCTGGCCACCGGCGGCGCGGGCCGGCTCCATTACCAGGGCTTCCCCACCTCCAACCACTACGGCGCCACGGCCGACGGCCTGGTGCTGGCCTACCGGGCCGGCGCCCAGCTCCTGTACCCCGACACCCTTCAGTACCATCCCACCGGCGCGGCCTTCCCGGCTCAGATCTTCGGCGCGCTGGTCACCGAAAAGGTCCGGTCTCTGGGCGCGATGCTGATTAACGTCAACGGCGAGGCCTTTATGAACCCCCTGGAGACCCGGGACGTCTCCGCCGCCTCCATCATCCGCGAGTGCTCCGACCGGGGCAACGGCGTCAAGACCCCCGCGGGCTACGCCGTCTGGCTGGATACCCCGATGATCGAGATCAAGAACGGCGAAGGCACCATTGCCAAGCGGATTCCCGCCATGCTCCGGATGTTCGGCAAGTACGGCATCGACATCCGCAAGGAGCCCATTCTGGTCTATCCGACGCTCCACTATCAGAACGGCGGCGTCAAGATCACCGTGGACGGCCAATCCCAGGTGGAGAACCTCTTCGTGGCCGGCGAGGCCGTCGGCGGCATCCACGGCCGCAACCGCCTGATGGGCAACAGCCTGCTGGATATCATCGTCTTCGGCCGCAACGCCGGCAAGAACGCCGCCGCCAAGAGCCGCAGCGTGACCCCCGGCGTCCCCACGCTGGCCCATATCGACGCCTTCCGCAAGACCCTGGAGGAGGCCGGGATCCACACCGACAACGTCTCGCCCAAGCTCCTGCCCGACTACGCCCGCAGAGAGAACGTCCTGTAATAACAGCAATTCCCCGGTGCACATAAAACTGGTGGTTGTACTTCCTCCCGAGAAGTACAAGCCACCAGCCGGCACCCTTTGATTTCGCAGAGCTGCTTTAGGGCATCACCGCACAATTGTGTCTGCGGCCTTCGCCCAATCTTTTGCCCCATCCGTGCAGTTATAAAAGGGGGAAATACATACAGTATTCCCGCCCTTTTATAACTTTCGTATGAGGCAAAATCTTTGGCCGAATGCTCTTGCCAAATTGTGCGGTGCTGCCTATCAAATCACAGTATGAAAGGTTGAATCTGACATGGGATTGGCTGAAATCCTTGAAACTCTGATGATTATTTCCTTCGGTATCTCCTGGCCGCTGAACATCCTCAAGTCCTACCGCAGCCGGACGACCAAGGGGAAGAGTCTCCCCTTTACGCTGTTTATTCTCTTCGGCTATATTTGCGGCATTATCTCCAAGTTCCTGCTGCAAAATTTCAATCTGGCCTTTTGGTTCTATATCCCCAATATCATCATGGTTTCCATCGATGTGTGCCTCTATTTCCGCAACCTCAAGCTGGACCAGGCGGCCGACGCCGCCAAGCGCTGAATGCGTTCCCTGTTCCCCGGTGCAGTCTTCCCGCTGCACCGGGGTTTTTGCTGTCTTCACCCCTTTCGCTGTGTGTACCGCAGGGGGTTATACTGCTTCTTTCTTCCCCAGCTTGAGAGCCTTGACGAATACCAGGGACAGCACCGTGGCCACGGTCCAGCCCACGGGCCAGGCGCACCAGATGCCCAGGGAGTCCCGGAGCAGGGCCGAGAGCACGATGGCCAGCAGCACCCGCAGGATCAGGTCGGTGAAGGTGGCGATCATAAATTTGCCCATGGCGCCCACGCCCCGGAGAATGCCGTCGGCCACCAGCTTGACGGAGACCACGAAGTAGAAGGGCGATAAGATCCGCAGGAAGAGGATGCCGGTGTGCAGCGCCGCCTCGGAGGGGTTTTCGAGGAACAGCAGCAGCAGCCACTTTCCGGCGAAGAAGTAGGCCAGCGTCAGGGGCACGCAGAGGAGCCACACCATGCTGCGCCCGGCCTTGAAGCCTGCGTGGATGCGGTCCAGCTTCCAGGCCCCCAGGTTCTGGGCGGCGAAGTTGCTGACGCCGTTGCCCAGGGTGGTGAAGGAGGTGGTGACCAGGTTGTTGAGCTTCACCGCCGCGGAGTAGCCCGCGATGACGCCGGGGCCGTAGCCGTTGATGACGCCCTGGATGACGATGTTGCCCACAGAGATGAAGCTCTGCTGGAGAATGCTGGGGATGGCGATGCGGGCCAGCCGGACCAGCACCCCGCCGGAGAACAGGGCGGGCTTGGCCGGGACCTCGATCTTATGCAGCCGCCGCAGCACCACGGCCACGGCCAGCACACAGCTGACGCCCTGACAGAGGAACGTAGCCCAGGCCACGCCGGCTACGCCCATCCGGAAGGCCGTGACGAAGAGGATATCCACGGCGATGTTGGCCGTCGAGGAGATGGCCAGAAAGTAAAAGGGGGTCTTGGAGTCGCCCAGGGCAGAGAAAATGCCCGTGGCGATGTTATAAAAGAACAGGAACGGCAGCCCGTAGAGGTAGATGTTGAGGTAGAGCAGGCTGTCGGCCATCAGCTCCTCCGGGGTCTGAATCAGCTCCAGCAGCGCCCGGCCCAAGAGCAGGCCCAGGGCCATCAGCAGTCCGCAGAGCACCGCGCTGGCGATGCCCGCCGTGGAGACCGCGGTCTTCATGTCCCGATACTCCTTCGCGCCGAAGAGCTGGGCCACGATCACCGAGCAGCCGATGTTGCAGCCGAAGGCGAAGGCCAGAAAAATCAGCGTGATTTCATAGCTGTTGCCCACCGAGGCCAGGGCGTTTTCGCCGACGAAGCGTCCAGCCACCAGACTGTCCGCGATGTTGTACAGCTGCTGGAACACGATGCTGCCGAAGAGCGGCAGACAGAAGTTCCACAGCACCCGGCTGGGCTTTCCCACCGTTAAATCTTGATTCATAGATCTCTTTCCCTCCCATAGGCCGGGACCCTTGCATCCCGGCGTCGGAGGTATTATACTAGGGAATGTGAGATATGTAAAATATATATTTATTAGAGCGGATATATCAAATTGACATAGAAAGGAACCCTATGGCCATTTCCTATGATCTATACCGGGTGTTCTACGCCGTGGCCCAGGCGGGGAGCTTCACCCACGGGGCCCAGGCCCTCCAGAGCAATCAGCCCAACGTGACCCGGGCCATACAAAATCTCGAGCAGGAGCTGGGCTGCCGTCTGTTTCAGCGGTCCAACCGGGGGGTGCTGCTGACGGCGGAGGGGGAGCGGCTCTTTCACCACGTCCAGGCGGCCCAGGCCCATCTGGAGGCGGGGGAGCGGGAGCTGGCCAGCGGCCGGATGCTGCGGGAGGGCCTGGTGACCATCGGCGTCACCGAGACGGCGCTTTATACGCTGCTGCTGCCGGTACTGCGGCGGTTCCACCAGGCTTACCCCGGCGTCCGTCTGCGGATCACCAACCACACCACCCCCAGCGCCCTGGAGGCGCTGCGCACCGGCGCGGTGGAGCTGGCCCTGGTCAGCTCGCCGACGCACCTGGAGCAGCTCCAGGCGGAGGAGCTGACCACCTTCCGGGATATCATCCTGGGCGCCCAGAGCTTTGCGCCGCTGGCCCGCAAGCCCCTGACCCCGGCGGAGCTGCTGCGGGAGCCCCTGGTCTGCCTGGGCCAGGAGACCCAGGCCTATGACCTGTACCGGGACTTCTTCGCCGACCGGGGCCTGGTCTACACGCCGGATATCCAGGTGGCGGCGGTGGGCCAGATTCTGCCCCTGGTCCAGGGCGGCCTGGGCCTGGGCTTCCTGCTGGAGCAGCTGGCGCGGCCGTCGCTGGCCAGCGGCTCGGTGGTGGAAATCCGTCTGACCGAGCCCCTGCCGGAGCGGAACGTCTGTCTGGTCACCAATCCGGCCCGGCCCCCGGAGCCGGCGGCGGGCATTCTCTGTCAGATGCTGCGAGAAACACGAAAGGGAGGGGAAGGGCTGTGCGCGGAGATTTGACCCGGGGGCCCATTGCCCCGGCGCTGCTGCGGTTCGCCTGGCCCTTTATGGTGGGCAACCTGCTCCAGCAGTGCTATAACATCGCCGACACGCTGATCGTGGGCCGGTATCTGGGCAGCGACGCCCTGGGGGCGGTGGGCTCGTCCTATACGCTGATGACGTTTTTGACCTCCATCCTCCTGGGCCTCTCCATGGGCAGCGGCGTGTTCTTCTCCATCTGCTGGGGCCAGGGGCAGCGCGAGCGGCTGCGCCGGGGCATCGTCCTCTCCTTCGGCCTCATCGCCCTGGTGACGGCCGTGCTCAATGTGCTGGTCTTTGTCTTCCTCCAGCCCATTCTGACGATGCTCCAGGTGCCCGACCAATGCCGGGGCCTGATGGCCGCGTATCTCTTCGTGATCTTTTTCGGCATCGCCGCCACATTCCTCTATAACTTCTTCGCCTGTCTGCTCCGGGCCCTGGGCAATTCCGTGGCCCCGCTGCTGTTTCTGGCCGTGGCGGCGGTCCTCAATATCGGCCTGGACCTGGTCTTCGTCCTGGTGTTTCACTGGGGCGTGGCGGGCGCGGCGGCAGCCACGGTCATCGCCCAATACGTCTCCGGCCTGGGACTGGGGATCTACGCCTGGATTCGCTGCCCGGAGATCCGAATCCGGCGGCAGGATCTGCGCTACGACCGGGGCGATATGGCGGAGATTCTGCGGCTCTCGTCTCTGACGTCGGTCCAGCAGTCGGTGATGAATTTCGGCATTCTGATGGTCCAGGGCCGGGTCAACTCCTTCGGCCCGGCGGTCATGGCGGCCTTTGCCGCCGCGGTGAAGATCGACTCCTTCGCCTATATGCCGGTCCAGGACTTCGGCAACGCCTTTTCCACCTTTGTCGCCCAGAACTTCGGCGCGGAGAAGCGGGAGCGAATCCGCGACGGCGTCCGAAGCGCCGTTCTGACCTCCACGGTCTTCTGCCTGGTCATCTCCGCCGCGGTGTTCCTGCTGGCCCGGCCGCTGATGGGCCTTTTCGTCGAGCCCGGGGAGACGGAAATTCTGGACATCGGGCAGGCGTATCTCCGAATCGAGGGCAGCTTCTACTGCCTGATCGGTCTGCTGTTCCTGCTCTACGGCTATTACCGGGCCGTCCGCCGCCCGGGCATGTCGGTGGTGCTGACGGTGATTTCCCTGGGGACCCGGGTGGCCTTGGCCTACGGCCTCTCGGCCATTCCCGCCGTCGGCGTCACGGGAATCTGGATGTCGGTGCCCATCGGCTGGTTCCTGGCCGACGCCGTGGGCGTCGCCTGTGACAAGGTCTGGCATCCTCGCCGATGGTAGTATCTCCCACTCGCTCTCAGGTTTCTCGTAGGGCGGGGTGCCCACACCCCGCCGCAGACTGTCAAAAAACCTCGCTGAAAGCTGCTCTGTCACATCAGCTTTCAGCGAGGTTTTTTGACAGTCTGACGCGCCCCCGGTGATCCGGAGGCGCGTTTGTTGTATCGCGAATTACAGGCGCTTCAGCTCCCGCATACAGGCGGCGCAGACGTTTTTTCCCTTGTAGTTGGTCACACCCTTGGTGTCGTTACAAAATACGCAGGAGGGGGCATATTTTTTCAAAATAATAGACCCGCCATCCACATAGATTTCTAACGCATCCTTTTCCCCGATGTCCAATGTGCGACGCAGTTCAATGGGCAATACGATCCGACCCAGTTCGTCCACTTTACGTACGATCCCTGTCGATTTCAAAATGATACACTTCCTTCCAGCGCAATGAACAGCTTTTTGTCGAATAAACTCATTATAACAGGAAGAATATGCAAACGTCTATAGAGTAATTGCACTATTTTTAGTTAGTTTACTTCTCATAAATTGTGCGATAATACCGAATACAAGACGATAGAGTCTGGAAATGGAGCATAAAACCAATCAACCGCAGGAGGTGTAAAAATGGCACTGGTATATGTTGGGGCTCTGGTTCTGTCGCTGCTTTGCGCCGCGGCAGGGGGGCGGCTGGGCGGACTGACTGCGGCGATGCTGGACGGAGCCGGGGAGGGCATCACGCTGGCGCTGCGTCTGGCGGGACCGATTTGTCTTTGGTGCGGCCTGTCGAAGGTGATGGAGGCCACGGGGGCCACGGCGCGGCTGGCGGGGCTTCTGACGCCGGCGCTCTCCCGGCTGTTCCCCCGGGCCTGGTCCGACCGGGAGACGCGGGAGGCGCTCAGCGGCAATGTGGCGGCCAATCTGCTGGGCCTGGGCAGCGCGGCGACGCCCCTGGGGCTGCGGGCGGCGGTACGGATGGCCGGAGGCCGGGACGCGGCCAGCGATGAGCTCTGTCGTTTGGTGGTGCTGAACACGGCCTCGGTGCAGCTGATTCCGGCCACGGTGGCGGCGCTCCGGGCCAGTCTGGGCGCGGCCGTGCCGCTGGACATCCTGCCCGCCGTGTGGGTCACGTCCCTTTGCTCCGTGGCGGCGGGCTTGCTGGCCGCCAGGCTTTTGTCGAAATGGGTACGCTGACGGATCTGCTGGTGCCGGGGCTGCTGGCGGCGCTGTGCTGCGCGGCCTTGGCCGGAAAGCGGGATGCCTATACCCTGCTGATTACCGGGGCGGGAGAGGGACTCCAGGTGATGAAGACCGTGGTCCCGGCGCTGGTGGTGCTGCTGGCCGCCGTGGCGCTGCTCCGGGAGAGCGGCGCGATGGAGGCGCTGACCGCGTTTCTCGCGCCGCTCTGCGCAGTCACGGGGCTGCCGCCGGAGGTCCTGCCCCTGGCGGTGATCCGTCCGGTGTCCGGCAGCGCGGCCTTGGCCGTGGGAGGCGGAATCATGGCGGCCTGCGGCGTGGATTCCCTGCCTGGCCGGACGGCGGCCATCCTCCTGGGCAGCACCGAGACAACCTTCTATGTGGTCAGCGTCTACTTCGGCGCGGCGGGAATCCGGCGGAGCCGCTATGCCATCCCGGCGGCGCTGATTGCCGACTGCACCGGCTTTCTCATGGCTTCCGTGACGGCCAGGCTGTTCTTTTAGACTTTACGCCGGGGAAAACCTCTGGTATAATAAAGGAACATGCGGCCGGAACCCACCGGCAAACAGAAGAAAAGGAAGTTCAGTATGGAAAAATTCATCGATCTTATCTCCCGGCGGGTGTCGGACGCCTTTGCCGCGGCGGGACTCCCGGCGGACCTGGGCAAGGTCACGGTGTCCAACCGGCCGGATCTGTGCGAATACCAGTGCAACGGCGCCATGCCCGCGGCCAAGCAGGCCCACCGGCCGCCGCTGGAGCTGGCCGAGGCTGTGGCGGCCCAGCTGCGCGGCGAGGCCATGTTCGCCCGGGTGGAGGCCGTCAGACCCGGCTTCCTGAACTTTACTGCGGACCCGGCCTATCTGCGGGACTACGTGGCGCGGATGGCGGTGGAGCCCGCCTACGGCCTGGAGCGGGAGGCCAGCCCCAAGACTGTGGTGGTGGACTACGGCGGCCCCAACGTGGCCAAGCCCCTCCATGTGGGCCATCTGCGGTCTGCCATCATCGGCGAGAGCGTCAAGCGCATCGGCCGCTATTTCGGCAACAAGGTCATCGGCGATATCCACATGGGCGACTGGGGCCTGCAGATGGGCCTGATTATCGAGGAGCTCCACGAGCGCCGGCCCGAGCTGCCCTATTTTGATCCGGACTTCACCGGCGACTACCCCGCCGAAGCGCCCTTCACCATCTCCGAGCTGGAGGAGATCTATCCCACGGCCAGCGCCAAGAGCAAGGTGGACGAGGACTTCGCCCGCCGGGCCCATGACGCCACCTATCTGCTCCAGACCGGCGTCCGGGGCTACAAGGCCCTCTGGGATCACATCATGCGCATCTCCACCGAGGATCTGCGGAAGAACTACGACAAGCTGGACGTCCATTTCGACGTGTGGCTGGGCGAGAGCGACGCGCAGCCCTATATCCCGCCGATGCTGGAGCGGATGAAGGCCCAGGGAATCGTCACCGAGTCCGAGGGCGCGCTGGTGGTGGATGTCCAGCAGCCCACCGACACCAAGGAGGTGCCGCCCTGTATCCTGGTCAAGTCCGACGGCGCGACCCTCTATGCCACCACCGATCTGGCCACCCTGGTCCAGCGGATGGAGGATTTCAAGCCGGACAAGGTCCTCTATCTCACCGACAAGCGTCAGGCGCTGCACTTTGAGCAGGTGTTCCGCACGGCCCGCAAGAGCGGCATCGTCCCCGAAACCGTGGAGCTGCAGCACCTGGGCTTCGGCACCATGAACGGCAAGGACGGCAAGCCCTTCAAGACCCGGGAGGGCGGCGTCATGCGGCTGGAGCGGCTGATCGGCGAGATCACCGACTACGTCCGCCAGAAGATCACCGAAAATCAGGTGGTGGACCAGACCGCGGTGGAGGAGACCGCCCGGCTCATCGCCATGGCGGCGCTGAAATACGGCGACCTCTCCAACCAGCCCACCAAGGACTATGTCTTCGACCTGGAGCGGTTCGCGGCCTTCGAGGGCAACACCGGCCCCTATATCCTCTATACCATCGTCCGCATCAAGTCCATTCTGAATAAGTACGGCGCTGCCGTGGACGCCCAGGCCGTGCTGCCCCCGGAGACCAAGGAGGCCAAGGACCTGATGCTGGTGCTGACCCGCTTCGCCGACGGCCTTCAGGCCGCCTACCAGGACAACGCCCCCAACGCCATCTGCGCCTATATCTACGAGCTGGCCGGGGCGGCCAATAAGTTCTACCACGAGACCCGCATTCTGGCCGAGCCCGACCAGGCCAAGCAGGCCGGCTACGTGGCCCTGATGGATCTCACCCGCCGTGTGCTGGAGACCTCCATCGACCTCCTGGGCTTCGCCGCCCCGGAGCGGATGTAAATGATTGAATCAAAGGCGGACGCCCCATGCTGGGGCGTCCGCCACAGCGTGTCGAAAAAGTCTTTTCGCCACGCTGTGCGTATTTTTAAACTTTTTAAAAAGTTTAAAAATACGTGTCGATTGAACGCGAAGGGGGCTTTTTGCCCCCTTCACACTTCCCCCGCTGCTCTGTCACAGACATCTTCAGCGAGGTTTTTCGACAGTCTGAGCGGACCGGTTTGTGCCGGTCCGCCAATGTATGTCACAGAAGTTACAAAAAGTTTACAACCTTGTCATACATGTCCCGGCCCGGGCCGTTACAATGTAGAGTGAGCTTGGGCCTTGGGCTGCGCGCTGCGGAAGAACAGCCGCTCCACGCGCTTATAGAGGACCAGGGTCAGCGCCGAGACCACGACGCCCTTGAGCAGGTTGAAGGGGACCACAGCGAAAAGCACCAGGGTGCCGACGCTGGTAATGGCGGGGTTGACCTGGGTTCCCATGCCGATAATGGCGTCCAGGGGCATACCGTAGAGCTGGGCGAACTTGGGCAGCAGGTAGAAGGCGTTGAAGGCGCTGCCGAAGACGGCCATCACCACCGTGCCCACGGCCAGACCCACCAGCGCCATGGACTTGCTCTTCTTGCAGTGATAGAGCAGGGAAGCGGGCAGCACCATGGAGCAGCCCACGGCGAAGTTGGCGAAGTCGCCCACGAAGGCGGTGGTGGTGCCCTTGAGCAGCAGCTTGACGGAAACCTTTAAGAGCTCGCAGACCACGCCGGCCACGGGCCCGAGGTAAAAGGTGCAGATCAGCACGGGGATTTCGCTCAGGTCCATCTTATAGAAGCTGGGGGCGAAGAACAGCGGGATCTCAAAGAGCATGATGACGCCCGCCAGGGCCGAGAACATGGCCACAAAGCTGATGGTTTTGGCCGGGGACAGATGGCGCCGGCTGGGGAGCAGGAAGCGCTCCACGATCCAGGCCAGGACGACCAGTCCGGCGAAAATGGCCAGGCAGGTCAGCAGAAAGGCGGCGTTGTCCGCGACGGTTTGCAGGAATGCGTTCATAAAAACCCTCCCGAAAAATTCAAACACCTGAAAGCAATGCCTTCCAGGTGCTACAATTCAACGGGGGAATCTGTACACACATCTTCTTCCATCCAGACTCGTGCCAATTTGGCCTTACTGTCGGTACCGGAATTTCACCGGTTCAGCAAACGCTCGCGGACTATACCGCCGGTCGGGGATCACACCCTGCCCTGAAGACATCTATTCATTTGTTTGTAATTTCATTATACACCGGCGAAAACAATTTGCAAGCGCTTTTTTTCTCGGGACGAACGTGGTATACTGGTGAGACGCAACCGAAGGAGAAAAAACTCGTCTTGACAGGCGGGGGAAAGGAGCGGCCGATGGTCTGCGGATTTACAGGGCACCGGCGGCTGCCCTGGGGCGGCGATGAGACGGACCCGCGGTGCGCGGCGCTGAAGACGGTGCTTGGCCGCCGGATTGCGGAAGCCGCGGCGGCGGGCTGCGGAACCTTTCTCTGCGGCATGGCCCGAGGCGCGGACACCTATTTTGCCGAGGCGGTGCTGGCGCTGCGGGACGGCGGGCTGGACCTCCGGCTGGAGGCCTTGGTGCCCTGTCCCTCCCAGGCGGGCGGCTGGCCCGCGGCCGACCGGGACCGCTGGACCCGGCTGCTGGCCGCCTGTGACGCGGTCACGGTGCTGGAGCCGGCGTACACGCCCGGCTGTATGCTCCGCCGCAACCGGGTGCTGGTGGACCGGTCCGACGTGCTGATTACCGTCTATGACGGCAGCGGCGGCGGGACGGCCAGCACTGTGGCCTACGCCCGCCGCCGGGGGCGGCCTCTGCTGCCGGTGTGGCTCTAGGGCATCACCGCACAATTGTGTCTGCGGCCTTCGCCCAATCTTTTGCCCCA
>DSLFC04102__coassemble_611_pt1 | contig 46407 bp, 39 predicted proteins | sample DSLFC04102__metabat2_low_PE_037 | metagenome-assembled genome bin DSLFC04102
TTGTCCAAGGTGCTGTTTGTGTTCACGTTGTTTAATTTACAAGGTACACCCGGCGTTATGCCGGCCGCTCGAAGTGAGCTTATTTATTCTAGCACAGCTCATTTCGTTTGTCAAGAAGTTTTTTCTATCTTTTCAAACATTTTACGAGGCTGTTACCGGAACTTTGCTCTCTCCCGAGCGCTCAATTATGATACCAGATCCTGCTTGGAATGTCAACAGGATTCTGCTTAAAATGCTGTACAAGTCATAATTCGGCAACGTCGCACGCATCTCATCTCAGCCTCTACGCGGCGTCGATCTAAAATCCGCCCCTGCTTTGCGTGCAGGGGCGGACGTGCTGCTTATTCATACAGCGGATACTTGTCCGTGAGCTGAGCCACCTGGGCACGGATGTCGTCGGCGCTCTTCTCGAAGTCAGTTGCAGCGCGGTAGATACACTGACCGATCACGCGCATATCGTCTTCCTTCATGCCGCGGGTCGTGGCGGCAGGGGTACCGATGCGGACGCCGCTGGTGACGTTGGGCTTCTGGGGGTCGTTGGGGATGGCGTTTTTATTGACCGTGATATGGACCTCATCCAGGCGGGTCTGGAGCTCTTTGCCGGTGACGCCCAGGTTGCGGAGGTCGGCCAGCATCAGGTGGTTGTCGGTGCCGCCGGTAACCAGATCCATCCCCTGCTCCAGCAGGGAATCGGCCAGGGCCTTGGCATTGGCGACGATCTGATGGGCGTAATCCTTGAACTCCGGCGTAGCTGCCTCTCGGAGGCAGATGGCCTTGGCGGCAATAATATGCATCAGCGGGCCGCCCTGGGTGCCAGGGAAGACGGCGGAGTTGATCTTCTTGGCGAATTCCGCCTTGCCCATAATCAGGCCGCCCCGGGGACCCCGGAGGGTCTTATGGGTGGTGGTGGTGACGATATCGGCGTAGGGCACCGGGCTCATATGAGCGCCACCGGCCACCAGGCCCGCGATATGGGCCATATCCACCATCAGCAGGGCGCCGTGGTTGTGGGCGATTTCGCCCAGGGTCTTGAAATCGATGGCCCGGGGATAGGCCGAAGCGCCGGCTACCAGCAGCTTGGGCTTATTCTGACGGACCATGTCCTCCAGGTGGTCGTAATCAATGCGGCCGGTTTCGGGGTTGACGCCGTAGCCGATGGAATTGTAGATTTTGCCGGAGAGGTTCACCGGTGCGCCGTGGGTCAGGTGACCGCCGCAGGCCAGGTTCATGCCGATCATGGTGTCGCCGGGCTGGAGCAGGGCGGCATAGACAGCCAGATTGGCCTGGGCGCCGGAGTGGGGCTGGACATTGGCAAATTCCGCGCCGAAGAGGTCCAGGGTCCGACGGATAGCGATGCGCTCGATCTCGTCCACGTACTCACAGCCGCCGTAGTACCGGTTCCCGGGCAGGCCCTCGGCATACTTGTTGGTGAGGATGGTGCCCATGGCGGCAATGACAGCCGGGGAGGCGATATTCTCCGAGGCGATCAGCTCGATATTCCGGCGCTGACGGTAGAGCTCCTGGAACATGAGATCGGCGATCTCGGCGTCGTAGTCCTTGACAAAACAGATGGTATGGGCGTTGTTCTGATACATGGTTTCAACCTCTTTCGGTGGATTTTACAAAATAAAACGACCCGGCAGACTCTGCCAGGCCCTCAGTGCGGCGAAACGTCCCCCCTTGGAACGTCTGGCTCTGTCCTTTTGCCTGAGAGATTCGGCTTGCGCCTTGCACCTTCGGCACTCAAAATGAGCTTCTCCAGAGTTTCCTCGTTCCGGCAGTCATGTACACCTGAGAGTGTTACTCCTTCGGTAAGCGAACGCTTTTTCCTGCCGGACGTAGCGGATATTCAATTACGACTATTATACCCGTTTTTCACCGGTTGTCAACTGTCCGCGACAGGAAAACGGGAAATTATTTTTTCGGGAATTGGGTGCGCCCTGCTCCCGGAAGGCGGGCGGGCCGTTGTGGCTATTCCCTCTTTGGGTGATAAAGGAAAACCGGAACGGCTGCTGCCGTCCCGGTGGGATTATTCGGGTTTGCCGATTCTGCGGAAGCGGTTGTAGCGCTCGTCCAGCAGTTGGTCCAGGGTCAGGGCTTCCAGCTCCTTCAGAGACTCCTGGAGCTTAAAGGCCAGATCATCATAGAACCCCGGCGTGCCCAGCTGGTCCTCGGAGATCACTTCCTCGGTAATGCCCATAGCCAGAGCGTCCCGAGCCGTCAGCTTCAGGCAGCTGGCAGCCTCCTCGGCCCGAGCTGCATCCTTCCAGAGGATACTGGCGCAGCCCTCGGGGGAAATCACCGAATAGACGGCGTTCTCCAGCATAAAGACTCGATCCGCCAGCGCCAGCGCCAGCGCGCCGCCGCTGCCGCCCTCGCCGATCAGCACCGTCAGGATGGGCGTCTTGAGACCGGCCATGGTCACCAGGTTCTCGGCGATGGCCTGGCCCTGGCCCCGCTCCTCGGCGCCGATGCCGCAGTAGGCCCCGGCGGTGTCCACGAAGCAGATGACGGGCCGGTGGAACTTCTCGGCCTGCTGCATCAGCCGCAGGGCCTTGCGGTAGCCCTCGGGGTGGGGCATGCCGAAGTTCCGGGCCATGCGGTCCCGGGTGGTATGTCCCTTCTCAATGGCAATGACCGTCACCGGCCGGCCGTTCAGCCGGGCGATTCCGCCGACGATGGCAGGATCGTCGCCGAAGCGCCGGTCGCCGTGGAGCTCTACGAAATCCGTGAAAATATAGTTGACATAATCAAGGCCCGTGGGCCGGTCGGCACTGCGGGCCGCCTTGACCCGCTCATAGCCGGTTTTCTCCGCCATCACACGCCACCTCCCTGATGGAGATTGAGCAGCAGCGAAATGGTCTCCCGCTGCTCATTGCGGGGCACCACGGCGTCCACAAAGCCGTGCTCTAAGAGGAACTCGGCCTTCTGGAAGCCCTGGGGCAATTTTTTCCGGACGGTCTGCTCGATGACCCGGGCGCCGGCAAAGCCGATGGTCGCGCCGGGCTCGGCCAGGATCACGTCGCCGTCCATGGCGAAGGAGGCCATGACGCCGCCGGTGGTGGGGTCGGTCAGCAGGACCAGGTAGAAGAGGCCCGCGGCACTGTGCCGCCGGAGGGCGGCGCTGGTCTTGGCCATCTGCATCAGGGACACCAATCCCTCCTGCATCCGGGCGCCGCCGGAAACCGTGCAGCCCACCACGGGCAGCCGCTGCTCGGTGGCGTACTCAAAGAGCCGGGTGATCTTCTCTCCCACGGCCCAGCCCATGGAGCCCATCATAAAATAGGGGTCCATGACAAAGAGGCAGCAGGCAGCGCCCTGAATCTCCGCCGTGCCGCAGAGTACCGCCTCCACCTCGCCGGTGGCGCTGCGGGTGGTCTCCAGCTTGGCGGGGTAGCCAGGGAAGCCCAGCACATCGGTGCCGACCAGATCGTGGTCCAGCTCCCGGAAGGTGCCCTCGTCGGCCAGAAAGTTCACCCGCTGGCGGGCATTCATGCGGAAATGATAGCCGCAGGAGCATGTGTTGTGCTGGCTCCACAGGAGGCTCAGGGGCACCTGACGGCGGCAGTTGGGGCACTGCTTGGTCATCTCGTTCTCGTCGCGGTGGACGGGTACCGACTGGCGGCCACCGGCCTCCAGCTCATTTTTCGGCTTCAAAAACTGGGGCAGCTGCATCTTGCCTCACCTCATTTCACAAAATCCAGATCGTAGGTCCCCGCGACGAACTCCTTGCGGGTAATCAGGTCGATCTGCTCTTCGATGTTGTTGTCCACATCCTGGATGACCAGCTCGCACAGCGCCGCCTGCATCTTCCGAAGCGCTTCCTCCCGGGTGGAGGCGGAGACGATGAGCTTGCCGATCATGGAATCATAGTAGGGCGAAATCTGGCAGCCGGTGACCATAAAGGTATCGAACCGCACATTGGGGCCGCCGGGGACGTGGAGGAAGGAGACCCGGCCGGGCCGCAGGGCATTGACGCGGCACTCCATGGCCGCGCCGGTAAAGCGCACGTCCTCCTGGGTAAAGCCCAGGGGCACGCCGGCGGCCACGCGGATCTGCCACTTGACCAGATCGATTCCGGTGAGCATCTCGGTGACCGGGTGCTCCACCTGAAGCCGGACGTTCATCTCCATAAAATAGGCGCGGCCGGACTGCTGGTCCAGCAGGAACTCCAGGGTGCCGATTCCGCAGTATCCCACCTGCTGGATGGCCTTGGTGACCTGGTCCATCAGGGTCTTGCGCATGGCGGGGGTGACCACCGGGGAGGGCGACTCCTCGATGAGCTTCTGGTGCTTGCGCTGGACGGAGCAGTCCCGCTCGCCCAGGCAGACCACATGGCCCTGCTCGTCGGCGATAATCTGCATCTCGATATGCTTGGCGGGATGGACGTACTTCTCCAGGTACACGGCCCCGTCGCCAAAGGCGGCGCGGCCCTCGGCCACGGCGGCAGTATAGTTCTGCTCCATCTCGGCCTCGCAGGTGACCAGGCGGATTCCCCGGCCGCCGCCGCCGGACCGGGCCTTGAGCATCACCGGATAGCCGATCTCCGCGGCGGCCTTCTTGGCCTCCCGGACGCTGGAGAGGACCTCCGTGCCGGGAATCACCGGCAGGCCCGCGTCGGCCATCAGGGTCTTGATCCGGTCCTTGTCACTGAGGCGGTGCATGGTCTCCACATCGGGGCCGATAAAGGCGATGCCGTTCTGGAGGCACCGGGCCGCGAATTCAGCGTTTTCCGAGAGGAAGCCGTAGCCCGGGTGGATGGCCTGGGCCCCGGAGACCAGGGCCGCGCTGAGAATCCGCTCCTGATTCAGGTAGCTGTCGGCGGCGTCGTTGCCGCCGATGCAGAAGCTCTGGTCGGCCAGGGCCACATGGAGGGCCTCGGCGTCAGCCTGGGAATAGACCGCCACTGTGGAAATGCCCATCTCCTTACAGCTGCGGATGATGCGCACCGCCACCTCGCCCCGGTTGGCAATGAGAATCTTTGAAAACACGGCTTACACTCCTGTAATGGCGAAGGAGAACTCCGCCTTGACGCAGAGCTTTCCGTTGACGTAGCCCTCGCCCTCGGCGAAATAGAAGGGCTTTTTCTGACGGGTCAGGCGCACCTTGGTCTCCAGGGTGTCGCCGGGGTAGACCGGATGCTTGAAGCGGACCTTGTCCAGGCTGGTGAAGAGACTCAGCTGGCCGGGCTGGATGTCCTCCTTCAGGAGGACGCAGGAGGTCTGGGCCAGCATCTCGCAGAGGATGACGCCGGGGACCACCGGATGGCCCGGGAAATGGCCCTGGAGGAACCACTGGTCCGGCCGGATGTGGCATTTGCCGTGGGCCTCGCCGTCCACCAGCTCACACTCGTCGATCAGGAGCATATTGTCCCGGTGGGGCAGGATTTTCTTCAGCTCTTCCTGGTTCATGGCTGCTCCTTTCTGATGCGGAACAGCACATGGCCGTAATCCACCACCTGGTTGTTGCCCGCGCCGATGTCGAGGACCGTGCCGTCGCAGTCGGCGGTGATCTCATTCATCAGCTTCATGGCCTCGATGATGCACAGCACGTCGCCCTTCTTGACCTTGCTGCCCACGGTGACGTAGGGCTCCGCATTCTCGGCGGGGGCGCTGTAGAAGACGCCCACCATGGGGGAGGTGACCTCCACCACGCCGCTCTCGGCCGGAGCTTTGGGGGCGGCGGGGGCGGCAGCTGCCGGGACCGGCGTCTGGGACACCACCACGGGAGCCGCCGGAGCCTGATGCCGCTCCAGCCGGACGCGGACGCCGTCGGCCTCCACCTCGAGGCCGGTCAGCTGGAGCTCCTCCATCAGACCGGCATAGGTTCTGATTTCTTGTTCATGCATAGGGACACCTCACAGCTTTCGGAAGGTCAGGCAGGCGTTGTGGCCGCCAAAGCCCAGAGAGTTGGACAGGGCCAGGGTCACGGGAGCCTGGACGGCCGTGCCGGGGACGTAGTTGAGGTCGCAGTCCGGGTCGGCCTCGAGAAGGTTGATGGTGGGGGGCACCACACCCTCCTCCAGAGCCTTGAGGCTGGCAATGGCCTCCACCGCGCCCGCCGCGCCCAGCATATGGCCGGTCATGGACTTGGTGGAGCTGATCAGCAGCGCTCTCGCCTTCTCCTCGCCGAAGGCCTTCTTCAGGGCCATGGTCTCGATGGCGTCGTTGAGGTGGGTGCCGGTGCCGTGGGCGTTGACATAGACCAGCTCGTCGCCGGTATAGCCCGCCTCGCGGAGAGCGTCGGCCATGGCCCGTGCGCCGCCCGCGCCCTCGGGATGGGGGGCGGTGATGTGGTGGGCGTCGTTGGTGGAGCCGTAGCCGCAGACCTCGCCGTAGATCTTCGCGCCGCGGGCCTTGGCGTGCTCATACTCCTCCAGGACCAGGATGCCGGAGCCCTCGCCCATGACGAAGCCGCTGCGGCGGGCGTCGAAGGGCAGCGAGGCCGCGTTGGGGTCCTCGGAAGTGGACAGGGCCTGCATATTGCAGAAGCCCGCCGCCGCCAGAGGGGTCACGGTGGCTTCCGCGCCGCCGCAGATCATGGCGTCGGCATAGCCGTGGCGGACCACCCGCAGGGCCTCGCCGATGGCGTTGGAGCCGGAGGCGCAGGCCGTCACCGCAGGCATGGCAGGTCCCATGCAGCCGTAGCGAATGGCGATCATGCTGGAGGCGATATTGGCGATCATCATGGGAATAAAGTAGGCGGAGACACGCCGGGGGCCTTTGTTCAGCAGCTTGGCGTGCTCGGCCTCAAAGGTCTGGATGCCGCCGATGCCGCTGCCGACGTAGACGCCGATGCGCTCGCCGGGCAGGGTCCCGGCAAGGCCGCTGTCCTCCATGGCCTGGACCGCAGCGGCCATGGCCAGCTGGGCATAGAGGTCGGAGTGGAGAATTTGAGGCTTCTCCATATAGAGCTTGGGGTCAAAATCCCGAACCTCGGCAGCCAGCTTGGCCTTGAAGTCGGTGGTATCAAACTTGGTGATGGGGCCGATGCCGTTCTTGCCGGCCACCAGATTGCTCCAGAAGGTCGGCAGGTCATTGCCCAGCGGCGTCACACAGCCCATGCCGGTGACGACGACTCTACGCTCGGTCATATTGTTCCTCCTATTACATCGCCATGCCGCCGTCCACCCGCAGCACCTCGCCGGTGATATAGGTCGAGTCGGGGCCCACCAGGAAGGACACGGCCTTGGCCACATCCTCCGGCGCGCCCACCCGTCCCAGAGGGATGGAGGCCTTGATGGCGTCGCTGTTCTGTTCCACCAGCGCCTTGGTCATATCCGTGGCGATAAAGCCCGGGGCCACGGCGTTACAGGTGACGTTCCGCGCCGCCAGCTCTCGGGCCGTGGCCTTGGTCAGCCCGATGACGCCCGCCTTGGAGGCGGAGTAGTTGGACTGGCCCGCGTTGCCCATCAGGCCGGAGACGGAACTGATATTGACGATGCGGCCATAGCGGGCCCGCATCATAATCGGCGTCACATGGCGGATAAAGTGGAAGGTACCCTTGAGATTGGTGTCGATGACGGTGTCAAAATCCGCCTGCTTCATGGCGGCCAGCAGGCCGTCCCGGGTGACGCCGGCGTTATTGACGAGAATCTGCACGCCGCCGAAATCGGCCTTGATCTGGGCCACAACGGCCTTGACGGCGTCGAAATCGGCCACGTCGCACTGGTAGCAGCGGGTCTCCACGCCCAAGGCGCGGCATTCCTCGGCTGTGGCTTCGGCGGCGGCGGTGTTGCCCGCGTAGACCAGGGCAATCTTCGCGCCCTGCCGCGCCAGCTCCAGGCAGATGGCCCGGCCAATGCCCCGGCTGCCGCCGGTGACGATGGCAGTCTGGTCCTTCAGCATGCTGTGACCTCCTTCACGGCGGCGGTCAGCTGCTCAGCCGTCTCCACGGCCAGCGCCTTCACGCCGGAGTCGATGCGGCCCACCAGGCCGCAGAGGGTGTTGCCCGGACCGACCTCGACAAAGGTGTCCGCGCCCTGGGCGATCATATGGCGCACCGCCGCCTCCCACCGCACGGGATGGGAGACCTGGTTGGCCAGGTTTTCCTTGAGGGCCGCAGCCTCGTAGGGCAGGCCCGTGTAGTTGGAGTAGAGGGGAATCCGGGGCGCAGCCAGCTCAAAGCCGGTCAGCACCTCCCGCAGACCCTGGGCGGCTGACTCCATCAGCGGAGAGTGGAAGCCGCCCCGGACCTTCAGGGGCACGCCCCGGCCGCCGTTGGCCTTGACCTCGGCCAAAAACGCCTTGAGCTCATCGGCGAAGCCCGCCACGGTCACCTGACCGGGGCAGTTGTAGTTCACCGGCCAGACATGCTCGAAGGGCGCGGCCAGGGCCTCCACCTGCTCGTTGGAGAGTTTTAAGACGGCGGCCATGGCGCTGTCGGCGGCCTCGGAGGCCTTCTGCATCAGCTCGGCCCGGCGGCAGACGATGGAGAAGGCGTCCTCCACGCTGGCCGCGCCGGCACAGGCCAGGGCGGCAATCTCACCCAGGGAGAAGCCGGCGGCGAAGGCGGGCTTGACGCCCAGCTCCTCCAGCGCGGCGGCGGCAGCCAGCTCCACAGCCAGCATGCAGGGCTGGGTATTGACGGTCTCGGTCAGGACCTCCAGGGTGCCGTGAAAGCACTGGTCCAGGGTGCCGGGCCGGATGGCCTCGCACCGGTCCATAACGGCCTTGGCCGCGGGATAGGTCTCATAGAGCGACTGGCCCATACCAGGGTGCTGGGCGCCCTGGCCGGGGAAGAGGAAAGCTATCTGACCCATTTCGTCGCTCCCTGGAGGACCTGCTCGGCCTCGGTGAAGATTTCCCGGATGATCTCGGCGGCGGGCTGCTCGCGGTTGACCATACCGGCGATTTCACCGGCCAGGAAGGTGCCCCGCTGGACGTCGCCCTCCTGGACCGCCAGACGCAGCGCGCCGACGCCCATGGCCTCCAGCTCCTCGTCGGAGATCTGGGTGTACTCGGCCTTGGCATAGTTCCGGGCGAAGGGGGTCTTCAGGCTGCGGACCGGGTGACCCAGCCGCTTGCCGGTGGTGATGGTGCCCAGGTCGGTGGCCTTGAGGACCTTTTCCTTGTAGGTGGGATGGATGGAGCACTCATTGCACACCAGGAACCGGGTGCCCAGCTGCACGCCCACAGCGCCCAGCATAAAAGCAGCCGCCACGCCGCGGCCGTCGCCGATGCCGCCCGCCGCGATGACCGGCAGATCCGTGGCGTCACAGACCTGGGGCACCAGGGGCAGGGTGGCCAGCTCGCCGATGTGGCCGCCGCTCTCGCCGCCCTCGGCGATGACAGCGCTGGCGCCCACTCGGGTCATCAGCTTGGCCATGGACACGGAAGCCACCACGGGGATGACCTTGCAGCCCGCGGCCTTCCACTGATCCATGTACTTGGAGGGATTGCCCGCGCCGGTGGTGACGACGGGAACCTTCTCCTCGGCAATCACCTGGGCCACTTCGTCGGCGAAGGGGCTCATCAGCATGACGTTGACGCCGAAGGGCTTGTCGGTCGTGGAGCGGACCGCCTGGATCTGCTCGCGGACATAGCTGCCCGGCGCGTTGCCCGCGCCGATAATACCCAGGCCGCCGGCGGCAGAGACAGCCGCGGCCAGCTTGCCGTCGGCTACCCAGGCCATGCCGCCCTGAAAGATGGGGTACTCAATCCCCAGAAGATCACAAATCGGAGTGTGGATCATGGCTTAACCCTGCTTGGACTCGATGAAGTCAACCAGATCGCCGACGGTCTCCACCTTCTGATCCAGCTCGATCTCCATGCCCAGCTGGTCCTCCAGGTCCATCAGCATCTCCACGGTGTCCAGGGAATCAATGCCCAGGTCCTGGAAGGTGGTCTCGCGCTTGATCTCGGAAGCGTCGCAGTCGTTGCGCTCAGCAATCAGATTGGCAATCGTCTCGAATACCATAATAAATTCCTCCAAAAATGATGTTTTCTGCGCTCCATGGCGCTTTGGTTCGCGTAAAAGGACCGGGCAAGCCCAGTCATACAGCCTAAATTATAACACTCCGGCCATTTGCTGTCAACAAAATAGCGAAATCGGCCGGTGTTTCTTTATTTTTCACCGAAAAATCCCCACGGCAGCGCGGCGCTTTGGGTAATCTGAAACGAATCCCCGGAACCCCGGCGCGAATCGGGAGCCGGTTTCGGGCGGCCATGCAGGCCGCCCCTACGGGAAGGCCGGGAGCGGGAGGCGTAGGGGCGGGCTTTATGCCCGCCCGGACTGCACCGCCGCGTTGCAAGCACCCCGCCCAGCGCTGGGTCCCCAGGGCCTGAGAGGGCTGGCTCCCTTGTGCAAAGGGAGCTGGCTCGCGCAGCGAGACTGAGGGATTGTAAGCCCCCGGTTATCGGTGGTTCTGATCCCCTCCGTCACGGCTTCGCCGTGCCACCTCCCCTTGGTCACCAAGGGGAGGCTTTCCCCGGCGCGAATCGGGCGCACATGCAAAGGTGGGAAAACGGAAACACCGCCGCCGGATTTGCTCCGGCGGCGGCGGGGATTATTGGACGATTTCGAAGCCCGCCTCCGTCAGGCGGCGGCGGATTTCCTCGATCTGGGCGAAATCCCGGGTCTCCATGCCCACCCGGAGGAAGCAGCTGGAGATGGCCATGTTGGGGTCGGACCGCTCGTGGCGGACCGAAATCACATTGGCGCCGCAGCTGGAGATGATATTGCTGACGCCCACCAGCTGGCCGGGCTTGTCCTCCAGGGCAATCAGGAGGTTGGCATTGCGGCCCGAGGTCACCAGGCCCCGGGTGATGACCCGGGAGAGGATGTTCACATCGATATTGCCGCCGGAGACCAGGCAGACCACCTTCTTGCCGATGATGGGCAGCTTGTGGAACATGGCGGCGGCCACGCTGACCGCGCCCGCGCCCTCGGCGATGAGCTTCTGCTTCTCAATGGTGGCCAGGATGGCCGCGGCAATCTCGTCCTCGGAGACCGTGACGATGTCGTCCACGTACTTCTCCACCAGGGAGAAGGTGGTGTCGCCGGGGTGCTTGACGGCGATACCGTCGGCAAAGGTATGGACCGAATCCAGGGTGATCTGATGGCCCTGGCGATGGCTCTCGAACATGCTGGGGGCGTTGAAGGCCTGGACGCCGTAGACCTTTACCGAGGGCTGGAGCTGCTTGATGGCGAAGGCCACGCCGGAAATCAGGCCGCCGCCGCCGATGGGCACGATGACCGCGTCCACATCCCGCATCTGCTCGAGAATCTCCAGGCCGATGGTGCCCTGACCGGCGATGACCTCGTCGTCGTCAAAGGGGTGGATAAAGGTCGCGCCGGTCTCCTCCTGGGCCTTGACCGCGGCGGCGTAGGCGTCGTCGTAGGCGCCGTCCACCAGGACCACCTCGGCCCCCAGGCGCTTGGTGGCCTCCACCTTGCTGATGGGCGCCGAATCGGGCATATAGACCACGCTCCGCGCCCCCTGCCGGGTGGCGGCCAGCGCCACGCCCTGGGCATGGTTGCCGGCGCTGCAGGCGATGATGCCCGCCTTCTTCTGCTCCTCAGTCAGCTGGCTGATCTTATAGTACGCGCCCCGGAGCTTGAAGCTGCCGGTGACCTGGAGGTTCTCGGTCTTCAGGTACAGCTCCACGTCCTTCATCAGGTTGGTCGCGTGGATCAGATCCGTGCGCCGGGCCACCTCTTTCAGCACAAAGGCGGCATGGTAGATTTTATCCAGGGTAATCATTGGTCCGGAGACTCCTTTCCCGCTAAATGATTGATGAACTGCTGGGCCGTGCGCCCGGAGATGCCGCCGTGGCGGAGCTCCCAGCGATTGGCCTGGGCCAGCAGCTCGGCCTCGTCCAGCTGGCCGTCCAGCTGCCGGGCCGCCAGGGTCTTGACGATGGTCTGGAACTCCTGGCGGCTGGGAATGCTGTAGTTGATGGCGACGCCGAACCGGGCGGCCAGGGAGAGCTTCTCCTCCATGGTATCAGAGCGGTGGATGTCGTTTTCAAACTCCATGTCGTTGCGGTCGGACCAGGTTTCCTTGATTAAGTGGCGGCGGTTGGACGTGGCGTAGATCAGGATATTGTCGGGCCGGGACTCCACGCCGCCCTCGATGACGGCCTTGAGGAACTTGTATTCCACCTCGTTCTCTTCAAACGAGAGGTCGTCGATGTAGATGATAAACCGGTAGTTCCGGCCCTTGACCGCGGCGATGACCGCCGAGAGGTCCCGGAACTGGTGCTTATAAATTTCGATCATCCGCAGGCCCGAGTCATAGTACTCGTTAATCAGGGCCTTGACCGAGGAGGACTTGCCGGTGCCCGCGTCGCCGTACAAAAGGACATTGTTGGCCGGGCGGCCCCGGACAAAGGCCTCGGTGTTCTCCACCAGCTGCTTCTTCTGGAGCTCGTAGCCCACCAGGTCGGAGAGCATGACCTTGTCGGTGTTGTTGATGGGCAGGAACTCCACGCCCCGGCCCTCGTTGCGGATGCGGAAGGCCCGGTTGAGGCCGAACATGCCCACGCCATAGGCCCGGTAGAAGTCCGTCACCAGGGTGAACATGGCGTCGCCGTCGGGGGCGGCGGCCAGTTCCCGGCTCAGGGCCTGGACCTTCTCGCTGACGGCCCGGTAGTAGTGCTTCTCCAGCTTCACCAGGGCATGGTAGTGGGTGATGGTGGTGAAGCAGTCGATGCCCAGATCCCGCTCCAGGGGCGAGAAGTCGTAGTGGAACAGCCGGTGGAAGATCTCCAGATCGGCCTTGGCGAAGTGGTTCACCGACCCCTCCCCTGCCCCGACCCGCTCGGCGGTCAGGGAGAAGGAGTTCTCGTTGGTGACCAGGACAAAGGTCAGATAGTTCTGCCAGAGATTTTCATTGAAGCCGTAGCGGGTGGAGAGGTCCAGCAGGGCCTTGATCTCCACGTAGATCCGGTGGATCAGCGTGGACCGGTCACAGCTCCGGGCCTCCCAATCCCGATAGACCTCTGCCAGCTTTAAGAGGATACTGTCCTCACCCAGATTGCTGTAGAGCAGCAGCTTTGACGTCTCCTGATACATCTCACAGCTCCGCCAGAATGGCGTCGGTCATCTCGGTGCAGCCGAGAGAGGCTTCGCCGCCGCCCAGGTCCGCGGTCCGCAGGCCCTTATTGAGCACCCGGTCCACGGCCGCCTCGATGGCGTCGGCCTCGGCCCCCAGGTCGAAGGAGTACCGGAGCATCATGGCCGCCGAGAGAATCGTGGCGATGGGGTTGGCCTTGTTCTGCCCGGCTATATCCGGGGCGGAGCCGTGGATGGGCTCATAGAGGCCCCGCTTGGTGCTGCCCAGGGACGCCGAGGGCAGCAGGCCGATGGAGCCGGTGATCTGGGACGCCTCGTCGGAAAGGATGTCGCCGAACATATTGGTGGTGACCACCACGTCGAACTGGGCAGGATTGCGCACCAGCTGCATGGCGGCGTTGTCCACCAGCATGTCGGTGCAGGTCACGTCGGGGTACTCCTCGGCAATCCGGTGGACGGTCTCCCGCCACAGCCGGGAGGTCTCCAGGACGTTGGCCTTATCGATGCTGATGACGTTCTTCCGGCGCTTCCGGGCCGTCTCAAAGGCCACCCGGGCGATGCGCTCGATCTCCATGACGGAGTAGGCCTCGGTGTCATAGGCCTCGGGACCGTACTTGCCGTCCCGGCGGCCCCGCTCGCCGAAGTAGATGCCGCCGGTCAGCTCCCGGACCATGACCATGTCGAAGCCGTCGGCCACGATATCGGGCCGCAGGGGGCAGTCCCCGGCCAGGGCCGGGTAAATCTTCGCCGGGCGCAGGTTGGTGAAGAGGCCCAGGGCGGCACGAAGGCCCAGCAATGCCTTTTCGGGCCGGAGGTCGCCGGGGTTCTTGTCCCATTTGGGGCCGCCCACGGCGCCCAGCAGCACGCTGTCAGCGGCCAGGCAGCCGTCCACAGTCTCCTGGGGCAGGGGGATTCCAGTCTCGTCGATGGCGCAGCCGCCGGCGAGGTAGGGCGTGCAGGTGAAGGTATGGCCGAAGGTCTGGCCGATTTTCTCCAGGACGCGGACGGCGCTGTCTACGATTTCGGGGCCGATGCCGTCGCCCTTGACCAGTGCGATTTTATATTCCATCGTAACGCCTCCTCAGCCGTCCTGGCGGGCCTTGAGATAGGGCAGCAGGCCGCCGTGGCGAATGATCTCCTCGATAAAGGGCGGGAACGCCGCGGCCTGGAAGGTCTGGCCGGTGGTCTCGTCCACGATTTTGCCGGTGGAGAAGTCCACGGAAACCGTGTCGCCGTTGCCGATGGCGGCAGCGGCCTCGGGGCACTCCAGGATGGGGAAGCCGATGTTGATGGCGTTGCGGTAGAAGATCCGGGCGAAGCTGGCCGCGATGACGCAGGCCGCGCCGCTGGCCTGGATGGCCATGGGCGCGTGCTCCCGGGAGGAGCCGCAGCCGAAGTTCCAGCCGCCGACGACGATGTCGCCGGGCTTGACAGAGGTGGCGTAGCTTGCGTCAAGGTCCTCCATGCAGTGCTTGGCCAGCTCCTCGGGCGAGGGGGCGTTCAGGTACCGGGCGGGGATGATGACGTCGGTATCCACATTGTCGCCGTATTTAAAAACAGTTCCACGGGCCATGGTTATTCTCCTTTCTCCAGCTTGGCGGGGTCCTTGAGGCAGCCGGCCACGGCGGACGCGGCGGCCACGGCGGGGCTGGCCAGGACCACCTCGCTCTTGACGTGGCCCATGCGGCCGACGAAGTTGCGGTTGGTGGTGGTGACGGCCCGCTCGCCCTCGCACATGACGCCCATATGGCCGCCCAGGCAGGGACCGCAGGTGGGCGTGGAGACGGCGCAGCCGGACTCAATGAAGATTTTCAAGAGGCCCTCCTCCATGGCCTGGAGATAGATGGCCTGGGTGGCGGGGATGACGATGCACCGGACGCCGGGGGCTACCTTCTTGCCCTTGAGGACGGCGGCGGCGGCCCGCAGGTCGGAGATACGGCCGTTGGTGCAGGAGCCGATGACGGCCTGCTGAATCTCCATGCCCTCCACCTCGGCGATGGTCCGGGTGTTGCTGGGCAGGTGGGGCAGGGACACGGTGGGCTCCAGGGTGTCCAGGTCGATGGTGACCTTGCGGACGTACTCGGCGTCGGGGTCGGCCTCGTAGACCGTATAGGGCCGGCTGACCCGGCCGTTGATGTACTCCAGGGTCTTGTCATCCACCGGGAAGATGCCGTTCTTGGCGCCGGCCTCGATGGCCATATTGGCAATGGTAAACCGGTCGTCCATGGAGAGGGAGGCCACGCCGGGGCCGGTGAACTCCAGGGACTGATAGAGCGCGCCGTCCACGCCGATCTCGCCGATCAGGTGGAGGATCACGTCCTTGCCGCTGACGTAGGGCTGGAGGGAGCCGGTGAGCTCCACCTGGATGGCGGCGGGGACCTTGAACCAGTTCTCGCCCATGGCCATACCGGCGGCCATGTCGGTGGAGCCGACGCCGGTGGAGAAGGCGCCCAGCGCGCCGTAGGTGCAGGTGTGAGAATCCGCGCCGATAATCAGGTCGCCGGGGGCGGTCAGGCCCTTTTCGGGCAGCAATGCGTGCTCGATACCCACCTCGCCCACGTCATAGAGGTGGGTGATGGAGAAGCGCTTGGCAAATTCCCGGGCCTGGTGGCAGAGCTGGGCGGACTTGATGTCCTTGCAGGGGGTGTAGTGGTCCAGGACAATGGCGATTTTATCCTTGTCGAAGATTTTGGTGAAGCCGGTCTTGTCAAAGGTGGTAATGGCGACGGGGGTGGTGATGTCGTTGCCCAGCACCAGATCCAGCTTGGCCTCGATCAGGTCGCCGGCCTTGACGGACGGGAGACCGGCGTGGGCCGCCAGAATCTTCTGGGTCATGGTCATTCCCATGGTGATCCCTCCTTATGGGGTGGAAATTCAATTTTAGAGTGCATCGCGTAGGGGCGGCCTGTATGGCCGCCCGGTACCGGTTGCGTTTTGTTCCGGGCCCCGGTGGCTGCATAGGCTGGGCACGGGCGGCTGCTAGCCGCCCCTACAGCCCGGCCTGACGCAATTCCGTAGGGGCGACTATCAGTCGCCCGGGACCGGGTGCGTTTTTGGGGGCTGCCGGTCATCGTGCCGCAGTTTCGGGCGGATATATAATCCGCCCCTACAGGCCCCTAGCCCTCTCGGGAAAAATGCCGCATGAGCTTGTTGGCGGCCTGGAGATAGGCCACGATACTGGCCTTGATGATATCGGTGGACAGGCCCCGGCCGCTGAAGCTCTTGCCGGCGGCGGAGAGCTTGACCGTGACGTCGCCCAGGGTGTCCTTGCCCTCGGAGATGGAGTTGACCGAGAAAATCTCAAAGGAGTGCTCCACGGGCTTTATAATCTGGTCGATGGCCTGGAAGGCGGCGTCGATGGGGCCGTCGCCCAGGCAGACCGCCTCGAACTTCTCCTCGCCGCGCTTGAGGCAGATGGTGCAGGTGGCGGTGGTGAAGTTGGTGGTATGGACGGCGAACCAGTCCAGCTTGTAGCCGTCGGTTTCCTCCTCCACCCGGCTGGAGTGGCGGACCAGGGCCTCCAGATCATCGTCGGTGATATTCTTCTTCTTATCGCAGAGATCCTTGAACTTGACGAACAGCGCCGCCAGCTCCTCCTGGCTCAGCTCGTAGCCCAGCTCCTTGAGCCGGGTCTCGAAGGCGTGGTGGCCGGAGTGCTTGCCCAGCACCAGATTGTTGGTACGGATGCCCACGGATTCCGGCGTGAGAATCTCATAGGTCTTCTTATTGGCCAGCACGCCGTGCTGGTGGATGCCGCTCTCGTGGAGGAAGGCATTCTTGCCCACGATGGGCTTGTTCAGGGGCGCGGGCTGGCCGATGATATCATAGACGGTCTTGCTGGCCCGGTAAATCTGGGTGGTGTCGATGCGGGGGGCGGCGTCGAAGACGTCGGCGCGGGTCCGCAGGGCCATGACCACCTCTTCGAGAGAGGTGTTGCCGGCCCGCTCGCCCAGGCCGTTGACGGTGCATTCGATCTGGGTCGCGCCGCCCTGGACGCCGGCCAGAGAGTTGGCCACAGCCAAGCCCAGGTCATTGTGGCAGTGGACCGAGAGCTCGATATCCCGGGCCTCCTCCACGTTCTCCAGGACGTAGGCAATCAGGGCCTGCATCTCGGCGGGGGTGGTGTAGCCCACGGTGTCGGGGAGGTTGACCACGGTGGCGCCGTTCTGAATGGCGACCCGGACCACCCGGGCCAGGAACTCCAAATCGGAGCGGGTGGCGTCCTCGGCGGAAAACTCCACGTTAGAGGTATACTTCTTGGCGTGGGCCGTCATGGCGGCAGTCCGCTCCAGGACCTGCTCGGGGGTCATCTTCAGCTTGTACTCCATGTGGAGGGGGCTGGTGGCGATGAACAGGTGAATCCGCGGGTCGGCGGCGTCCTTGACGGCCTCCCAGGCGGTGTCGATGTCCTTCTCGGTGGACCGGGCCAGGGAGGCCACGGTGCAGTCCTTTACCTGCCGGGCAATGGCCTGGACCGACTCAAAGTCGCCGGGCGAGGCGATGGCAAAGCCAGCCTCGATGACGTCCACCTTAAGCTTTTCCAGGCACTCAGCCACCTGCAGCTTTTCCTTGAGGTTCATGCTGCAGCCCGGGGACTGCTCGCCGTCCCGGAGGGTGGTGTCGAAAATTTTAATTCGCTTCATATCGCACCTCGTATCACGCCTGCAAAATTGCGCCCTTGTCGGCGGAGGAGACCAGCTTGGCGTACCGCAGCAGGTAGCCGGACTTGATCTTCGGCTCCGGGCAGACCCAGGCGGCCCGGCGCTTGGCGAGCTCCTCGTCGGAGACCTTCAGCTCGATCTTGCAGTGGGGAATATCAATGGAAATCAGGTCGCCCTCTTCCACCAGGGCGATGGTGCCGCCGGCGGCGGCCTCGGGGCTGATATGGCCGATGGACGCGCCGCGGGTCGCACCGGAGAACCGGCCGTCGGTCAGCAGGGCCACGCTCTCGCCCAGGCCCATGCCGCAGATGGCCGAGGTGGGGTTGAGCATCTCCCGCATACCGGGGCCGCCCTTGGGGCCCTCGTAGCGGATGACCACCACGTCGCCGGGCTTGATCTGCTTGCCGTAAATGGCTTGGATGGCCTCCTCCTCGGAGTTGAAGACCCGGGCTGGGCCCTCGTGGACCATCATCTCCGGGGCCACGGCGGACTGCTTGACCACGCAGCCGTCCACGGCCAGATTGCCCTTCAAAACGGCGATGCCGCCGGACTGGGAGTAGGGGTTCTCCACGGGCCGGATGATGGTTTCATCGCGGTTGACCACCTTTTCCAGGTTCTCGCCCATGGTCTTGCCGGTGCAGGTCATCACCGAGAGGTCCAGAAGATTCCGCTTGGTCAGCTCCTTCATGACGGCGTAGACGCCGCCGGCCTGGTCCAGATCCTCCATAAAGGTATCCCCGGCGGGGGCCAGATGGCAGAGGTTGGGGGTCCGGGCGCTGATGGCGTTGGACTCGTCCAGGCTGATGGTGAGTCCGGCCTCGTGGGCAATGGCGGGCAGGTGGAGCATGGTATTGGTGGAGCAGCCCAGGGCCATATCCACGGTCTCGGCGTTGCGGAAGGCGGCCTCGGTCATGATCTGGCTGGGCCGGATGTCCCGGCGAATCAGCTCCATGACCTGCATACCGGCCTTCTTGGCCAGCCGCAGCCGGGCGGAGTAGGGGGCGGGAATGGTGCCGTTGCCGGGCAGGGCCATGCCGATGGCCTCGGTCAGGCAGTTCATGGAATTGGCGGTGTACATGCCGGAGCAGGAGCCGCAGGAGGGGCAGGCGTTCTCCTCGTACTCCTTCACGCCCTCTTCGTCCAGGGTTCCGGCGTGGTAGGCGCCCACGGCCTCGAACATATGGCTCAGGCAGGTGCGGCGGCCGTCCCGGAGCTTACCGGCCAGCATGGGGCCGCCGGAGCAGAAGATCGTCGGGATATTCAGCCGGGCCGCGGCCATCAGCAGGCCGGGGACGTTCTTATCGCAGTTGGGGATCATCACAAGACCGTCGAACTGGTGGGCCATGACCATGGCCTCGGTGGAGTCGGCAATCAGATCCCGGGTGACCAGGGAGTATTTCATGCCCACGTGGCCCATGGCGATGCCGTCGCAGACGGCGATGGCCGGGAACATGATCGGGGTGCCGCCGGCGGCCCGGACGCCGGCCTTGACGGCCTCGGCAATCTTGTCCAGGTTCATATGGCCGGGGACGATTTCATTATAGGAGCTGACAATGCCGACTAGGGGCCGGGAGAGCTCCTCCTCCGTCAGGCCCAGGGCATAGAGTAGGCTTCTGTTGGGCGCGCGGCCCACGCCAAGTTTGATCTGTTCCGATGGCATAATGATCCTCCAATCGTTTTATTGAATGGCCAATCGGCCGGGGAAAAGAGAAATGCGGGATTTCCCCTTTCCCGCTCCGATTCGCAAAGCAGCCTTCGTAGGGGCCGATGCCCACATCCGCCCGCCGGGCTGCGTGTGCAGGGCAGGACGCCGACCGTACCGGCCTTCGACCCTGTCGTAGGGGCGGATTGCATATCCGCCCAAACCGGGTGCGTCGTTGTCGCGGCCCCGGTGGTTGCATAGGCTGGCAAGGGCGCATATACAATGCGCCCCTACGGCGTAATTTGTCAGCGGCTGTGCTCAGTGGGGTGCATCCGACACAATACCTGGGCACGGGCGGCTGATAGCCGCCCCTACGCCCCCGCCCGAGATCATTCCGTAGGGGCGACTATCAGTCGCCCGGAACCCGGTGCGTTGTTGTCGCGGCCGCGATGGTTGCATAGGCTGGCAAGGGCGCATATACAATGCGCCCCTACGGCGTAATTTGTCAGCGGCTGTGCTCAGTGGGGTGCATCCGACACAATACCTGGGCACGGGCGGCTGATAGCCGCCCCTACGCCCCCGCCCGAGATCATTCCGTAGGGGCGACTATCAGTCGCCCGGAACCCGGTGCGTTGTTGTCGCGGCCGCGATGGTTGCATAGGCTGGCAAGGGCGCATATACAATGCGCCCCTACGGCGTAATTTGTCAGCGGCTGTGCTCAGTGGGGTGCATCCGACACAATACCTGGGCACGGGCGGCTGATAGCCGCCCCTACGCCCCCGCCCGAGATCATTCCGTAGGGGCGACTATCAGTCGCCCGGAACCCGGTGCGTTGTTGTCGCGGCCGCGATGTCCCGCAGGCGGGCGGGGTTTCCCCCGCCCGGAATTTCTCAGTTGGACGCGTTGTCCAGGTTGGAGTCGTTCTTCCAGAGCATCTGCTCGCGCAGGCGCTTGCCGACGACCTCCATGGGGTGCTTGGCCAGAGCCTCGCGCTTGGAGTTGAAGAAGCAGCGGCCGTTCTTGTTCTCGGCGATCCACTTGCCGGCGAAGGTGCCGTCCTGGATGTCCTGGAGCACGGCGCGCATGTTGGCCTTGACCTGCTCGGCAGGCAGGACCCGGGGGCCGGAGACGTACTCGCCGAACTCGGCGGTGTCGGAGATGGAGTAGTTCATGGCCGCCACGCCGCCCTTGTTGATGAGGTCCACGATGAGCTTCATCTCGTGGATGCACTCGAAGTAGGCGTTCTCGGGCTCGTAACCGGCCTCCACCAGGACCTCGAAGCCGCAGCGCATCAGATCGACCACGCCGCCGCACAGGACGGTCTGCTCGCCGAAGAGGTCGGTCTCGGTCTCGTCGTGCATGGTGGTCTCCATGATGCCGGCGCGGGCGCCGCCGATGCCGGCGATGTAGGCCAGCGCGATGTCATAGGCCTTGCCGGTAGCGTTCTGCTCCACGGCGATCAGGCAGGGCACGCCCTTGCCGGCCACGTACTGGGAACGAACCGTGTGGCCGGGGCCCTTGGGGGCAGCCATGAAGACGTCCACATCGGCGGGAGGCACGATCTGCTTATAGCGGATGTTGAAGCCGTGGGCGAAGGCGATGGCCTTGCCGGCGGTCAGGTAGGGGGCGATATCCTTCTTATACATATCGGCCTGGGCCTCGTCGTTAATCAGGATCATGATAATGTCAGCGGCCTGGGTGGCCTCGGCCACAGTCATGACGTTGAAGCCGTCGGCTTCGGCCACGGGCCAGGACTTGCCGCCCTTGCGCAGGCCCACGATGACGTCACAGCCGGAATCTCTGAGGTTCAGCGCATGGGCGTGGCCCTGGGAACCGTAACCGATGATGGCAATCTTCTTGCCGTCCAGCTTGCTCAGGTCGCAATCCTTCTCATAATACATTTTTGCCATAATCGAACTCTCCTTTTTCTTTGGTTGCTTCGTAGATTGTATCTGTACCGCGTTCCAGCGCCACCATGCCGGTGCGCACCAGTTCGAGGATACCGAACTCTTTGACGAGGCCCACAATGGCCTCGGCCTTGCTCTCCTCGCCGATCATGGCGAGGGTCAGCGTCGTGGGGGAGACGTCGATGATCGACGCCCGGAAGATATTGGCCACCTGGATGACCCGGTTGCAGGCCTCGGAGGAGGCCGCGTTGACCTTGATGAGGATCAGCTCCCGACGGATGGAGTTCTCCGGGTTCAGGAGCTTCACCGAGTGGACCGGCAGCAGCTTCCGGAGCTGATTGCACAGGAGATTGGTGTGCTTTTCGTCGGCCATGACCTCGATGGTGATACGGGATACCGCCGGATCGTCGGTAGTGCCCACGGCCAGGGACTCGATATTATAGCCCTTCCGGGAGAACATCCGGGAGACCTGCGAGAGAACGCCGGCCTCGTTGTCCACTAGGACGGACAGGGAACGTCTTTCCATTTGATCCATAGCTGCCTCCTTAATCCACCAGGAACTGGGTGATCCGCCCGCCGCCGGGAACCATGGGCCGGACCATCTCGTCCATCTCAATAGCGCAGTCGATGACATAGCCGCGGCCGCTGGCGAGAGCCTCCCGCACCGCGTCCTCCAGCTCCGGCACCGTGCACACCCGCTTGCCGCCCAGGCCGTAGGCCTCGGCCAGCTTCACAAAGTCCGGGCCGCGGTCCAGGGTGGTCTGAGAATAGTGGCCGTTGTAGATCAGCGTCTGCCACTGCCGGACCATGCCCAGGGTCTGGTTGTTATAGATAAAGGTGATGATGGGCAGGTTGTAGTACTGCTCCGTGGCCAGCTCGTTGCAGTTCATGCGGAAGCTGCCGTCGCCGGTGACGTGGATGACGGTCTTCTCGGGATTTCCGACCTTGGCGCCGATGGCCGCGCCCAGGCCAAAGCCCATGGTGCCGAAGCCGCCGGAGGTCAGCAGCTGGCCGGGATAGTCGTAGTGGAAGTGCTGGGCCACCCACATCTGGTGCTGGCCCACGTCCGTGGCCACGATGGTGTCCTGAGGACAGATGCGGGCAATGACGTCGGAGATCTGCTTGGGCGTCAGGGTGGAGCCGCCCTCGTCGTACTCGGTCTCGGTCTTGAAGGAGAAGACGTACTTCTTCCACTCGCTGTGGTCCTGCTGGGTGAGCATGCCGTCCAGCAGCTCCAGAACCCGCTTGGCGTCGCCGATGATATGGTGGTCGGTCTGGACGTTCTTATTGATCTCGGCCCGGTCGATGTCGATCTGGACGATCTTGGCCTGGGCCGCGAAGGTCTTGGGGTCCAGGGCCACCCGGTCGGAGAACCGGCAGCCCACGGCGATCAGCAGGTCGCAGGCGTCCACGGCCATATTGGAGGCCTGGGAGCCGTGCATGCCGATCATGCCGGTGGTCAGGGGGTTGCGGCCCCGGAAGCCGCCGGCGCCCATGACGGTGATGGCCACGGGCGAGTCGATCTTCTCGGCCAGCTTCAGGAATTCCTCATGGGCCCGGCCGCGGACCACGCCGCCGCCGCAGATCAGCAGGGGCTTTTTCGACTCGCGGATCATGGCGGCCAGCTTCTCCACGTCGCCCATGTCTGGCTCGGGGAGCTTCAGGTCGTGGGAGGCCCGCTTAATCAGCGCGCCCAGACGGCCCTCGGAGGCGTGCTCCTCCCGGGGCAGGGGGGTGAACTCGGCGGTCTCGGCGGTGACGTTCTTGACGATATCGATGAGCACCGGGCCGGGACGGCCGCCCCGGGCGATGGCGAAGGCCTCGCGGACAATGTCGGCCAGCTTGTTGACGTCCCGGACCATGTAGTTGCACTTGGTAATCGGCATGGTGATGCCGGTAATATCGACCTCCTGGAAGGAGTCCTTGCCGATGAGGTTCTCACTGACGTTGCACGTCACAAATACCACCGGCGAGGAATCCATATAGGCCGTAGCGATGCCGGTAGTCAGGTTGGTGCAGCCGGGACCCGAGGTAGCGAAGCAGACGCCCACCTTGCCGGTGGAACGGGCATAGCCGTCGGCGGCGTGGGACGCGCCCTGCTCGTGGGCCGTGAGAATATGGCGAATCTTGCCGCCATAGTTGTAAAGCTCATCGTAGACGTTCAGAATGGTGCCGCCGGGATAGCCGAAGATCGTATCGACCCCCTGCTCCAGCAGGCATTCCATCAAAATCTTCGCGCCTGTCATTTGCATAGGTACTTCCTCCTTTGTTTGCTTTCCATCGAAAGAGCGGCGGATTGAAAAAAAGCCCTGAAGCCTATCGGCTTCAGGGACGAATTATCGCGGTACCACCCTGATTATCGCATCCTGAGGGATGGACGATCACTTTGTTCGAAGCTCCAGCAAGCTTCTAGCCTGTAACGGGGCAACCGTGACGCCCTACTCATGTTACTTTTGGGGCGCCCTACTCGGGAAGCAGACTGCGCAAGGTCTTCGGTACCGGCTCGCAGCGACCGCCGGCTCTCTGAGACGCTCCAACCAAGGCAAAATTTCCGTCAACGTATTTGGTATGTGTCGATGTTGGAGTTATACTACCACACCGCCCGGGCCTTGTCAAGCGGCCCGGGGCATTTTTCTTTAACGATGCAATGCGGTTTTGGCATGGGTCCCCGCTGTAGGGGCGGATGGCGTATCTGCCCGGAACCGGGTTGCACTTCCCGCCGGGGCCGGATGGTTCCTCTCGTCGTAGGGGCGACTATCAGTCGCCCGAAACCCGGTAGGTTGCATTCCGGGCCCGGTGGTTGGGGAACCTGGGCACGGGCGGCTGCTAGCCGCCCCTACGGGCCCGCCTGCCAATCTGTCGTAGGGGCGGGGTTTATCCCCGCCCGGAACCTGGCGCCGCGTTCGCGGCCAGGCGTTCCAGCCAGACTTCAGCCTGGGAGGCGATGGTGACGACGCTCTCCACGTGGATGAAATCGGTGCAGGTTTTGTCGAAAAGCAGGTTGGCCTGGGCAGGGAACTCGTCGTCGCCGTCCCAGAAGAGGACCTGCATGGGGAAATCGGGGAACACCTCGATCTCGTAGCCCACGTCACCGGTGGGGAGCTTCCGGCCGCCCAGGGCCAGCAGCGCCCGCTCCAGATCCCGGGGCCGTCCGGCGAAGGACGCGGCCAGGGTCTCCAGATTGCCCCGGCGGAAGGCCGGACCGTAGGGCGCGGCGTGAGGCAGGCGGTCAAAGGGCACAAATTCCCCCGAACGGGCCGCCCCTTCCTTGCAGTACCAGAGCAGCGTGAGAATATTCATCTCGTCGTAGAGCTGCAGCTCCACCGGGGCCGACGGCGCGCCGGTCTCCCAGTCCAGGACCACGTCCCAGATAAAGTACCGCACCACCAGCCCGGCCTCGGTCTGCCGGAGCCAGGGCAGCTTCCGGCACAGGGCGTCCCGGTCCAGGGTCAGAAACCGGGCCCGCCAGTCCCGCCGCCAGTCGTCATAGTTGTTTTTCCGTTCCATGGCTGTCTCCTCATTTCCATACGGCCTCCCGCGGACTTGACGCCGCGGCATGGGAGCCGATATAATGATAAGGCAGCACCGCACAATTGTGTCTGCGGCCTTCGCCCAATCTTTTGCCCCATCCGTGCAGTTATAAAAGGGGGAAATACATACAGTATTCCCGCCCTTTTATAACTTTCGTATGAGGCAAAATCTTTGGCCGAATGCTCTTGCCAAATTGTGCGGTGCTGCCGTAAAATACGATCAATCGGGGGGATTTTCATGTCTGATATCATTGCCGCGGTATCCACAGGCCGGGTGGTCAGCGCCATCGGCATTGTGCGGCTGTCGGGGCCGGGGTGCATTCCGCTGGCCTTTTCGGTGTTCACGGCCCAGGGCTCCGTCACCGCCGAGACCGCCGAGGACCGGAAGCTCTATCTGGGCTCCCTCTATGACGCCCGGGGCCGGGTCATCGACGAGGCCATGGTCACCGTCTCCCACGGGCCCCACTCCTACACCGGCGAGGATACGGCGGAATTTCACTGTCACGGCTCCCCGGCGGTACTGGCCGCGGCCCTGGAATCCCTCTTTGCCAAGGGCGCCCGGCAGGCCGGGCCCGGGGAATTCACCAAGCGGGCCTTCCTCCACGGGCAGATGGATCTGAGTCAGGCCGAGGCCGTCATCGACCTGATCGAGGCCGAGACCGCCGAGGCCGCCGCCAATGCCGCCGGGCAGCTGGGCGGCGCCATGGGCCAGCGGATTACCCCGATCTACGACAAGCTCACCGATATTCTGGCCCACTTCCATGCGGTGCTGGACTATCCCGACGAGGACATCGATCCCTTTGTCCTCTCGGATCTCCGGGGCGTGCTGGCCGGGGCCCTTCGGGATCTGGGGGCCATCCTCTCCACCTACGGCCGGGGCCGGGTGCTCCGCCGGGGCATCCGTGCGGTGATCCTCGGCAAGCCCAACGCCGGGAAGTCCAGCCTCTTAAACGCGTTGGCGGGCTACGACCGGGTCATCGTCACCGACGTGGCCGGAACCACCCGGGACGCGGTGGAGGAGACCGTCAAGGTGGGCCGCCATTTGCTGCGGCTTCTGGATACCGCCGGAATCCGGGACACCGCCGACGAAATCGAGCGGCAGGGCGTCCTGCGGGCCGAGGCCGCCGCCGCCCGGGCCGATCTGGCCATCTACGTCTGCGACGGCTCCGCGCCCCTGACCGAAGAAGACCTGCGGGCCCAGGAGGCGGCGCTGGAGGCCCCGGCGGCTGTCGCGCTCCTGAACAAGGACGATCTCACCCAGGTGGTATCGCCCTCGGACCTGCCCTTTGAATGGATCTTGCCGGTCAGCGCCAAGACCGGCGCGGGCCTGGACCAGCTGGAGGACGTGCTGGATGCGCTCTTCGGCGACGAAACCCCCTGCGACGGCTCCATCCTCACCAACGCCCGCCAAGCCGGAGCCGTCCAGCGGGCCGCCCAGGCCCTGGAGCGGACCCTGGAGGGCCTGGACGCCGCCATGACCCCCGACGCCGTCCTCACCGACGTGGAGGAGGCCTTGGAGGCCCTGGGCGAAATCACCGGCCGGACCATGCGCGAGGAAGTGGTCAACCGCATTTTCTCCCGGTTCTGCGTGGGGAAATAAGAACCGGCCTGCCAGACAGGTTCGTAGGGGCCGATGCCCACATCGGCCCGCAGCCCACCGTGTTGGATGCGCCATCGTCGAACGCAGAGGGTCGGTTGCTTGAGAGGGAAGGCTCCCCTTGAGGGGAGCTGTCAGTCGAAGGCTGACTGAGAGGTGTTACCGCACCGAAGGTTTGCCACAGGGTCCCGGCGTGTGCAAAGGGCGCTTGCGCGCCGCCGCCGCTGTGCGGCGGCACACCTCTCCGTCACGGCTTCGCCGTGCCACCTCTCCTCAAGGAGAGGCTTTGGGCTGCGAACTGCCCTACACGCGGCGGACGGCGGACCGATGCCCACATCCGCCCCTACGATTTATAAAACACCAAGGAGTACCAGGTGACCAGGTTGCCGTTGAAGAACTCCAGGCCCAGCTGTTCGGCGATGGCGGTGACCAGGATGCCGTGGCTCTCCACACAGGGGTACATCTGATCCGGGTGGCGGCAGGGCCCCGCCGGATAGGCGCAGTGGTCGCAGATGGCGCAGGCCTCGGTGGACAGGGCCATGGTCTCGCAGCCCTGGGCCTTCAGCAGGGCCTCGGCCTCATGGGTCACGGCCTCATGGCCCGCCCGGGTGGCCAGGGTCTCTTCCATGTCGGCGATGTCCCGCACCTCAGTCACTGTGGAGAGGATCAGCACGCCCTCGTACCCCAGGCACCTCTCCCGGCATTCCTCCACGGTCCCCACCGCCGGGGGACAGGCCCAGGTGGTATTATACATGGGGCACTCCGCCTCACAGACGTGGCGGACCCGGTCGGTGAAGGTCAGGTCTGCCGGGCTGCAAAAGGCATATTGCAACAGGGGCAGCTCCGCCAAAGCCGCCTCCAGGTTTTCCCGATTCAACATAGTATCGCTCCCTTCTCCCCTCATTGTATCCGTCCCCTACCCGTCCGTCAATGGAGGTTTTTATGCTGCGCTATCGCTGTCTGGTGCTGGACCACGACGACACCACCGTGGACTCCACCCGCGCCGTCAACTATCCCCAGTTCCTCGAGGCTCTGGCCCGGTACCGGCCCGAGCTGCATATATCCGAGGAGCAGTTCTTCCGCTACTGCTACGACCCGGGGTTCTACCCCATGTGCGAGCAGGTGCTCCGCTACTCGCCCGAGGAGATGGCGGGCCATGTGGCCATGTGGAAGGAATATCACAAGACCCACCATCCCCGGTTTTTCCCGGGGATTCCCGAATTGCTGCGCCGCCAGCGGGCCGAGGGCGGGCTCTACTGCGTGGTGAGCCACTCCGACGCCGACGTCATCGCGGCCGCCTATGAAGAGGCCGGCGTGCCGCTGCCGGACCTGATTCTCGGGGCCGAGCAGCCCCCCGAGCGCCGCAAGCCCCACCCCTGGCCGCTGGAGGCGATCATGGACCGCTTCGGTCTGACCCCGGCGGAGGTGCTGGTGGTGGACGACATGCCCCACGGCGGGCAGATGGCCCGGGCCGTGGGCGCTGCCTTCGCCGGAGCCGGGTGGTACGGGATGCTGCCGGACATCGAGGCCAGCATGCGTCCGAAGTGCGATATCTTTTTCTCCACCGTTGCGGCATTCGCCGCATATCAGTTCCTGCCGGATACATAAGGCATCACCGCACAATTGTGTCTGCGGCCTTCGCCCAATCTTTTGCCCCATCCGTGCAGTTATAAAAGGGGGAAATACATACAGTATTCCCGCCCTTTTATAACTTTCGTATGAGGCAAAATCTTTGGCCGAATGCTCTTGCCAAATTGTGCGGTGCTGCCATAAAAAACTCGGGCGCGCCGCAGCACAAAAGTCTGCGGCGCGCCCGTTGCGTATGCTTACTGATGGATGGCGGTGCCGGTCTTGCCGGCGATGCCGTCGCGGGCCTTTTCCAGCAGGGTGATAAGGGCCGTGCGGCCGGGCTTGGACTCGGCGAACTTCACGGCGGCCTCCACCTTGGGCAGCATAGAGCCCGGGGCGAACTGCCCCTCGGCCATGTACTGCCGGGCCTGCTCCGGGGTCAGGTCCGAGAGCCACTGCTCGTTTTCCTTGCGGAAGTTGATGGCCACCTTCTCCACAGCGGTGAGGATAATCAGGGTGTCGGCATCCAGCAGCTCGGCCAGGAGCTCCGAGGCGAAGTCCTTGTCGATGACCGCCGCCGCGCCCTTCAAGTGGTTGCCCTCGGTGCGGAAGACGGGGATTCCGCCGCCGCCGCAGCAGATGACGATATGGCCGTCATTGCTCAGGGCGCGGATCGCGCCGGCCTCGATGATATGCTTGGGCTTGGGCGAGGCCACGTACCGCCGCCAGCCCCGGCCGGAGTCCTCCTTGAAGAGGAAGCCGGTCTTTTCGGCCATCTCCTTGGCCTCTTCCTCGGTGAGGAATTTGCCGATGGGCTTGGTGGGCGTCTGGAAGGCGGGGTCGTTGGGGTCCACCTCCACCTGGGTGACCATGGTCACCACGGGCTTGTCGGTGATGCCCCGGTTGAGCATCTCCTCGCGGAGAGCGTTCTGGAGATCGTAGCCGATATAGGCCTGACTCATGGCGCCGCAGACCGACAGGGGCGTCGCACCCTGGGAGTGGTCCTCGTGCATCAGGGCCAGCATGGCGTTGTTGATGATACCCACCTGGGGACCGTTGCCGTGGGCCACGATGACCTGGTTGCCGTCCTCAATGAGATCGACAATGGCCCGGGCGGTGATCTTCACGGCGTTGGCCTGCTCGGGGAGGGTGGTGCCCAGGGCATTGCCGCCCAGGGCGATGACAATGCGCTTTCCCATAGATCAAACCTCGCTTTACCGGGAAATCAGAACTTCTTGCGCAGATCGTCGGAGGCGTCCATGGCCATCAGAGCCTTGACGGGGTCCTTGACCTTGGCCAGGAAGATCATGGCGGCGATGATATAGGGCTTGTAGGAGGCCTGCTTGTAGAGCGGCACGATGTAGCGGTCGAAGACGGAGTTGTCCACCTCGCCCTCCTCGCAGCTGAGGCCGGTGATATCGGCGGGCAGGCAGTGGAGGTACAGGGCCTTGCCGTCCTTGGTCAGGGACATCATTTCCTCGGTGCAGGCCCAGTCCTTGTGCTCGGCGTTCTGCTTCAGCAGCTCCTTCTCCAGGGCGTCGATGCCGGCCTTGTCGCCCTTCTGGTACAGCTTGGTCCGCTGCTCCATGGCGGCGAAGGGAGCCCAGGACTTGGGATAGACGATGTCGGCGTCCTTGAAGGCCTCGGCCATGGAGTTGGTCTTGGTGAAGGAGCCGCCGGTCTTCTCGGCATTCTTCTGGGCGATTTCCTCGATCTCGGGCATGATCTCATAGCCCTCGGGATGGGCCAGGACCACGTCCATGCCGAAGCGGGTGAACAGGCCCACCACGCCCTGGGGCACGGACAGGGGCTTGCCATAGCTGGGAGAATAGGCCCAGGTCATGGCGACCTTCTTGCCCTTGAGGTTCTCCACGCCGCCAAAGTAGTGGATGATGTGCAGCATATCGGCCATGCACTGGGTGGGATGGTCCACGTCGCACTGGAGGTTGACCAGGGTGGGCCGCTGCTCCAGGATGCCGTCGCGGTAGCCCTCCTCCAGGGCGTCGATAAAGGTCTTCTGATACTTGTGGCCCTCGCCGATGAACATATCGTCGCGGATGCCGATGACCTCTGCCATAAAGGAGACCATGTTGGCGGTCTCACGGACGGTCTCGCCGTGGGCGATCTGGCTCACCTTCTCGTCCAGGACCTGCTCCTCCAGGCCCAGCAGGTTGCAGGCGGAGGCGAAGGAGAACCGGGTGCGGGTGGAGTTGTCGCGGAAGATGGAGATGCCCAGGCCGGAGTCGAAAACACGGGTGGACTTATTGCGCTCCCGGAGATCCCGCAGAGCGTCGGCCACGGTGAAGATGGCCTCCAGCTCCTCGTCGGTCTTGTCCCAGGTCCAGTAGAAGTCGTTCTTGTACATGTCGTTGATGTGCAGGGTTTCGAGATGTCTGGCCAGTTCCATTGCCTTGCTCATGGGATAAATCCTCCTAAAAATCTATATGAAGTCAGTTTGAATATTGTGGAGCAGCTTCTCAAAGCCTCCCCTTGAGGGGAGGTGGCACGCGAAGCGTGACGGAGAGGTGTCAGCAGGCTGGCGCAACCAACGAGGCTAGCTGCTCGCAGCAGCGCGGCAACACCTCTCAGTCAGCCTGCGGCTGACAGCTCCCCTCAAGGGGAGCCATTTTACCGGATGTCGTTGTCGGTCAGGCTCTGGCGGAACTCGGTGACGTCGTCGGTCTTGTTCTCCTCCTTGTAGAGGTTGACGGCGGCGGCGTACACGGCGGCGCAGGTCACCAGATCCTGCTTCCAGGTGATTTCGTTGGGGGCGTGGGCCTGGCTCTCAGCACCGGGGCCGAAGCCGACGCAGGGGATGCCGTACCGGCCCTGGATGGAGACGCAGTTGGTGGAGAAGGTCCACTTGTCGATCAGGGGCCGGTTGCGCTTCTCCATGGCCGAGGGCGCGCCGATGCGCTTGTCGCCATAGAGGGCCTTGTGGGCGTCCACCAGGGCCTGGACATGGGCGGCGGATTCCTTGTTGATCCAGGTGGGGAAGAAGCACTCGGTCTCATAGACCTCGCCGGTCCAGGCGGGACGGTCGTACATATACATACTGACCTTGACGTCGTCGCCGTACTTCTTCACGGCGGGCAGGTCGCGGATCTCCTGGAGGCAGGAGTCCCAGGTCTCGCCGGCGGTCATGCGGCGGTCAATGGAGATGGCACAGGAGTCGGCCACAGCGCAGCGGCTGGGAGAGGTGTAGAAAATCTGGGAGGTGGTGCAGGTACCGCGGCCCAGGAACCGGGCGTCCTCGTAGTGCTCGGGGTTGTACTTGGGATTGAGCATCTTCACCAGGCCCTTGATCTCGGTAGAGTCGGCGTCGTCGTTCTCGTTCAGGGCGCGGACGTCCTGGAGAATGTCGGCCATCTTATAGATGGCGTTGTCGCCGCGCTCGGGGGCGGAGCCGTGGCAGGAGACGCCCTTGACGTCCACGCGGATCTCCATACGGCCGCGATGGCCCCGATAGATGCCGCCGTCGGTGGGCTCGGTGGAGATGACGAACTCGGGGACGATCTTGTCCACATTATAGATGTACTGCCAGCACATGCCGTCGCAGTCCTCTTCCTGGACGGAGCCGACGACCATGATCTTATATCCGGCGGGGATCAGGCCCAGATCCTTCATGATCTTGGCGCCGTAGACCGCCGAGGCCATGCCGCCCTCCTGGTCGGAGCCGCCGCGGCCGTAGATGATCTCGTCGGTCTCATAGCCCTCGTAGGGGTCATGGGTCCAGTTGGCCAGATTGCCGATGCCCACGGTATCGATGTGGGAGTCAATGGCGATGATCTTCTCGCCGTCGCCCATCCAGCCGATGACGTTGCCCAGGCCGTCGATTTCCACCTTATCGTAGCCCAGCTTCTTCATCTCAGCCTCGATGCACTTGACCACGCCCTCCTCCTCGCAGCTCTCGCTGGGGATGGCGATCATGGCCCGCAGGAACTTGGACATGTCTTCCTTGTAGCCTTCGGCGGCGGCTTTGATTGCTTCAAAATTCATAGTAAGCATCCTCCCTGCTTGTTCATTCCCGTTGTGCTTGCCCCGGCGCGGGGGTCTTTCTGATACCATCATAACACAAGAAACGGGTTTGTCAAACTAAATTTTTGTCAGCCTTAATTTTTTTCAGAAAATCTCTTGCAATCTCACGGAGATATGGTATGATAGTAGCGGTAAGAATTGTATAAAGCGCTGAAAAAGAGGGTGATCGTACTGGAAAAGAATCAATTGGAGAACTTAAAGCAGATTGCCAAGGGCATTGCGGCTCAGTTCGGCAGTAACTGCGAGGTGGTGGTCCATGAACTCTCGGAGCAGAGCGCCTACCACTCCATTGTGGCCATTGAAAACGGCCATGTCACCGGCCGGAAGATCGGGGACGGCCCGTCCCATGTGGTGCTGGAGCAGCTGGGCAAGCCCCGGGACGACACCCCTGACGAGCTGTGCTACCTGACCCGCACCCCCGACGGGAAGATTTTGAAGTCCTCGTCCATGTATATCCGGGACAGCGAGGGCAAGGTCGTGGCCATCTTCTGCGTCAACTTTGACATCTCGGCCCTGACCATGGTGGAGCACGCGGTCCACGATCTCATCGACACCCGGGAGACCGAGCGCAAGGAGCCCGAACGGATCACGCTCAATGTCTCGGACCTGCTGGACGATCTGATCCGCCAGAGCGACGAGCTGGTGGGAAAGCCCGTGGCATTGATGACCAAGGAGGACAAAATCAAGGCCATCCACTTTCTCAACTCCAACGGGGCGCTGCTCATCACCAAATCCGGCGACAAAATCGCCAAGCACTTCGGCATCTCGAAATACACGCTCTATTCGTATTTAGACAGTAAACTAGGAGGGAATTAACAACATGATCGATCTCACCATCTGCCAGGAGGGCCTACAGCACAACATCCAGAAGGCCCGGGAAAACCACATCGTCATCCCCACCATCGCTCAGATGCAGAACCCCGACCTGATCCCCGAGAAGATCAAGGCCAAGCTCAGCCACACCGGCCTGTGGGACGTGGACCCGGTGAACCTGTTCCGCATCTCCTGGCACAACGAGGCCAAGGAGTCCGGCGGTCTCTTCCAGGCCGTGCCCAACTATGTGGAGATTCCCTCCAGCCTCTCCGGCGTCCCCTGCCGGATCATCGCCATGGCGGGCAAGTGGTTCCCCACCGGCTGCCACAAGGTCGGCGCCTCCTTCGGCTGCCTGGCCCCCCGGCTGGTCACCGGTCAGTTTGACGCCACCTATCACCACGCGGTCTGGCCCTCCACCGGCAACTACTGCCGCGGCGGCGCCTTCAACTCCAAGCTCCTGGCCTGCGACTCCGTGGCCATCCTGCCCCAGGATATGTCCAAGGAGCGGTTCGACTGGCTCAAGTCCATCGCCGGGCAGATCATCGCCACCCCCGGCTGCGAGTCCAACGTCAAGGAGATCTTCGACAAGACCTGGGAGCTCAAGGCCGACCCGTCCATGATGATCTTCAACCAGTTCTCCGAGATGGGCAATCCCCTGTGGCACTATAACGTCACCGGCTACGCCTTGGCGGAGCTCTTCGAGGCCGTCAAGCAGCCCGGCCAGACCCTGGCGGGCGCCTGCTTCACCTCCGGCTCCGCGGGCACCATGTCCGCCGGCGACCTCCTGAAGGAGCGCTATCCCCAGATGAAGCTGGCCGTGGGCGAGGCTCTCCAGTGCCCCACCATCCTCAACAACGGCTTCGGCGGCCACCGCATCGAGGGCATCGGCGACAAGCATATCCCCTGGGTCCACAACGTCCGCAATACCGACATGGGCATCGCCATTGACGACGAGGACTCCCAGCGGCTGCTGCGCCTCTTCAACACCCCCGAGGGGCAGGCGTACCTGAAGAACGAGCTGGGCCTGGACGACGAGCTGATCGAAAAGATCACCTGGATGGGCATTTCCGGCATCGCCAACGTGCTGTGCTGCATCAAGATGGCCAAGTACTACGAGTTCACCGCCGACGACGTGGTGGTCACGGTCCTGACCGACTCCGCCGTCATGTACCGCTCCCGCGTCACGGAGCTCAACGAGATGTACGGCCCCTACAACGCCCACGAGGCGTCCCTGGATCACCACCTCCATATGCTGGGCCTCAAGACCGACAACCTGATCGAGCTGACCTATGCCGAGCGCAAGCGGGTCCACAACCTCAAATATTACACCTGGGTGGAGCAGCAGGGCATGGACGTGGAAGACCTCAACGCCCAGTGGTACGACAAGTCCGTCTGGGACACCGTCCACGCCCAGGCCAAGGACCTGGACCAGCTGATCGAGGCCTTCAACGAGGAAAGCGGCGTTTTGGCCGCCATGTGAGAAAGGCTCCCTTGTGTAAAGGGAGCTGGCAGGCCGAAGGCCTGACTGGGGGATTGTAAGCTGCCGACGACCGCAAGTTCTGATCCCCTCCGTCACGCTGCGCGTGCCACCTCCCCTTGGTCACCAAGGGGAGGCTTTTCCCCGGCGGAAACCGGAAGCCGGTTCCGGGCGGCCATACAGGCCGCCCCTACATTATTTCATCGTGATTCCAACCCAGAAAGGAGCATTCCATGCGCCATGTGAAATATGGCCGCTGCGTCAAGTGCGGCAAGACCTACGAGGCCGTGCCGGACCTCACCACCTGTGCATGCGGCGGTATTCTGGACATCGTCTATGACTACGACTATATCAAGTCCGTATTTACGAAAGAAACCCTGAAAAACCGGCAGAACTTCACCATGTGGCGCTACCGGGAGCTGCTGCCGGTGGAGGACACTACCCCCGACCCGCCGCTGCGGGTGGGCTGGTCGCCGCTCTATCGGGCTGACCGGCTGGCGGAGCAGCTGGGCATCGCCCGGCTCTATGTGAAGGACGACGGGCTCAACCCCACGGCCTCCCTGAAGGACCGGGCCTCGGCCATGGCTGTGGCCAAGGCCTGGGAGGCCGGGGCGAAGGTCATCGCCTGCTCCTCCACCGGCAACGCCGCCTCGTCTCTGGCGGGCAACGCCGCCGCAGCCGGGTTCCAGACCTATATCTTCGTCCCCTCCCGGGCCCCCAAGGGCAAGGTGGCCCAGCTGATGACCTTCGGGGCCACGGTGATCTCGGTCCAGGGCTCCTATGAGGACACCTTCGAGCTGAGCAAGGCCGCCATCGACCGCTGGGGCTGGTACAACCGCAACGCCGCCATCAACCCCTACCTCTCCGAGGGCAAAAAGACCGTGGCTCTGGAGATCATGGAACAGCTGAACTGGGAGGTCCCGGACTACATCGCCATCTCCGTCGGCGACGGCTGCACCATCGCCGGACTCTGGAAGGGCCTGAAGGACCTCTACGCCATCGGCTTCATCGACCGGCTGCCCCGGCTGATCTCGGCCCAGGCCGCCGGCTGCTGCCCCCTGAACCGGGCCATCGCGGAAAACAAGCCCTGGCATCCCATGGAGGAGAACACCTTGGCCGACTCCATCGCCGTGGGCGTGCCCCGCAACGCCGACAAAGCGTTGATGGCCATTCGGGAATCCAACGGCCTGGTGGTCAACGTCACCGACCAGGAGATCATGGCCGCCCAGAAGCTGCTGGGCCGGACCTGCGGCGTCTTCGGCGAGCCCGCCGGCGTCACCGGCGCGGCAGGACTTAAAAAGCTCTGCGAGGAAGGCAAAATCGAGAAGGACGCCACGGTGGTCAGCGTGGTCACCGGCAACGGCCTCAAGGACGTGGCCAACGCCATCGCCTTCTGCGGCGAGCCCATCTCCATCCCCGGCGACATGGACGCCCTGCTGGAGGCCTTTGACCAGCGGAATATTCACGTGGAATAAGCGCAAAAATCCCTCGGAATCTTCGCGATTCCGAGGGATTTTTACAGGCAGACCGGCACTTCGCCTGTAATCTCCAGCGCGCCGGGGGTCACGGTGCAGGTCAGGGCCCGGAGTTTCACCCCTTGGGCGGCGGCCTCCCGGAGGGCCCGGGCGAAGGCCGGGTCCCGGGCCTGGTTGGGCTCGAACCGGGTCACGTCGCCGCGCTGGATGACGAAGAGGGTGGCAGCCCGGTATCCGGCCTCCACGGCCCGGACCAGGCTGTGGAGGTGCTTGACGCCCCGCTCCGTGGGCGCGTCGGGGAATCGGGCCGTGCCGTCCTCGTTGAGGGTGACGCCCTTGACCTCGGCGAAGCCCCGGACGGGTCCGGCCTCGTAGTAGAGGTCCAGCCGGGAATCGCCAAAGGTTCGCTCCGGCTGCACCCGGTCGGGCATCAGCCCCAGGCCTCCGGACCGGACAAAGTCCGCCGCCAGCCGGTTGGGAATCTGGGAGTCGATGTTCACCACCGTCCCCCGGTGCTCCACCGCCAGCAGGGTCCAGGCCGTCTTGCGCCCGGGCTCCGGGTGGAATTGACACCAGACCACGGCGCCAGGCAAAAGCAGCTCTCGGAGCCGCCCCGTATTGGGCACATGGCAGCGGCGGGTCTCCCCGTCCAGCTCCACCATCGCGATAAACCGGTTGGGCCTGGCTTGGAAGACGCCGGGGTGGATGCAGTCATAGGTCATATGGTTCCTCCTTGCGGCAAAAACCCGGGAGCAAGGCCCCCGGGCTGAAGATGTACCATTGCTTATTTCTTGCCCCGCAGGTAGGCAAACCACATGGTCACGCCCACGGCGACGCCGCCGACAATGTTGCCCAGGGTCACGGGGAGCATATTGCCCAGCAGGTAGTTGCCCCAGGTCAGGCTCTCCAGGGCCACACCGGCCTCCTGGGCCGCGGCCACGTAGGCGGGCACGTTCTTGGCAAAGAGGCCCAGCATGCAGTAGGTCATATCGGCGATGGAGTGGTTGAAGCCGCAGGTGACAAAGAACATCACCGGCACCCAGGCGCCGATAAACCGACTGACGCCGTCCTTCCCGGCCAGAGACATGAGGACGCCCAGGGTCACCAGGATGTTGCACAGGACGCCCATAAAGAAGGCGTTGGCAAAGGGCATGGTGCTCTTGGTGACGGCGATCTTCATGGAGCTGACGGCCAGGGCGTTGCTGCCGGCGCTGAGCCAGCCGAAGTTGGCGCAGATGGCGGCCAGGAGCATGGAGCCGATGAAATTGCCCAGGTAGACGAAGACCCAATTGCGCAGCATGCCGCCGACGGTGGCCTTCTTCTCCAGGACGGAGATGGTGATGAGGGTATTGCCGGTGAAGAGCTCTGCGCCGGTGAGGATCACGGTGCCCAGGCCGAAGGCGAAGAGCAGGCCGGACACCATCCGGGACAGGCCATAGTTGGTGATACCGAAGGTGGCCATATTGGTCACGCAGGAGGGGAAGCCGATGAGCATACCAGCCAGGATGCCCAAAACCAGCATCTTGGAAATGGGCAGCTTGGCCTTGCCCGCGCCGGCATTGGCATAATTGGAGACAGTCTCCGCAGCAGTGAAGAGATTCATATCCGGCGCCCCCTTACTTGGCGGTCTGCCGGGCCGCGGCCTCGACCACATGGCCGATGAGCACCGAGGTGGTCACCGCGCCCACGCCGCCGGGGACGGGCGTGATGGCATCCACAATGGGCTCCACCTCTTCAAAGACGGCGTCGCCGGCGATGCCGTTCTTCTCGGCGTCCCAGTTGATAGACACGTCAATGACGATCTGGCCGGGGCGCACGTAGTCCTTGGTCAGGCTCTTGAGGACGCCGGCGGCGGAAATCAGCACGTCGGCCTCCCGGGCCTCGGCGGGGACGTCCTTGGTGCGGGTGTGGCAGACCGTGACCGTGGCGTTCTTGCCCATGAGCATCATGGCTGCGGGCTTGCCCACCACCAGGCTCCGGCCGATGACCACGGCCTTCTTGCCGGTCAGGTCGATGCCGTAGTGGTCCAGAATCTCCATGCAGGCGGCAGGGGTGCAGGGGGCAAAGCCCAGCTGTTTACCCATGAACACACCGGCGTTGGAGCCGTCGGTCATGCCGTCCACGTCCTTGGCGGGGTCCAGACGGTTGCAGATCTCGTCCTGGTCGGCCTTCAGGTGCTTGGGCAGAGGCCGGAACATCAGCACGCCGTGGATCTTGTCGTTGGCGTTGATTTCGTCGATGGTCTTCAGCAGCGCTTCCTTGGTGACGTCCTCGGGCAGCAGGAACTTCTCCACGGTCACACCCAGGGTCTCGGCCCGCTTGGTCGCGCCGCGCTCATAGCTCAAATCGTCGGGCCGCTCGCCGCAGCGGACGATGGCCAGGGTGGGATTGACGCCCTGGGCCTTGAGGGCCTCGCACTGCTCGATGATCCGGGCGTTGAGCTTGGCGTTAACTTCTTTTCCCAACAGCAGCTTTGCCATAGTATTCTTCCTCCTTATTTGAAGAAGCCCGCCTTGACGGACTCAAAAATCTCGTCGGCCATCTTGCCGTACTTGTCCAGCATGCCCAGGCACTTGGCGTTCATTTCCTCGGCCAGGGCCCGATTCTGGAGGGTCTTGGTATTGATAAACACATTGAGGGACGCGGCCTGGAGCGCGGCCTTGACGCAGACCGCGCCGCAGCCGGCATCGGAGACGGCCAGACGGCTGCCCTTGGCGGCAAAAACCGCGATGGCGTCCAGAGCCTCGCAGCACAGCTCCATGATCTTCACCGGCACCTGGCAGGCGGTAATCGTGGCGTCCTCCAGGATCTGGGCCCGGTTGGGGTCATCCTTGGGAATGCCGTAGGCCTTGGCCAGGGGCTCGAAGCCCGCGGCGTCGGCGGGGACCTGATCCAGGAGCTGGGTCTGGAGCGCGTCGCACTTGGCCTTCAAGGCCACGATTTCGGCCTCTACGTCGGCATACTTCTTCTTGCCCACGGTCAGAGAGCCGACCATGTTGCCCAGGGCCGTGCCAATGGCGCCCACCAGGGCGGCCGCGCCGCCGCCGCCGGGAACAGGAGCGTTGGAGGCCAGAACGGTGACAAATTCACGGCAGGAATTTTGGGTAAAATCCATATTGTTTCTCCTTTACAACATATTGAGCCGCAGAACGGCCGGACAGAAAACAAAAATCCGGCGGCGGAAGGCCGCCGGATCTGGCGAATGGGGACTATGTTGAAACAAAGGGGATTGGGGGATACAGATTAGAACAGGCCGGAGATCTTGCCGGTCTCGTCCACGTCGATCCGCTCCGCCGCGGGGACCTTGGGCAGGCCGGGCATGGTCATGATCTCACCGGTCAGGGCAACCAGGAAGCCGGCGCCGGCAGAGACCTTGATGTTCCGGACGGTGACGGTGAAGCCGGTGGGGGCGCCCAGCTTGGCAGCGTCATCGGTCAGGGAGTACTGGGTCTTGGCCATGCAGATGGGCATCTTGTCGAAGCCCAGCTCCGTCAGGGTCTTGATCTGCTTCTCAGCGTTGGCGGTGAAGTTGACGTCCTTGCCGCCGTAGATCTTGGTGACGATGGCTTCGATCTTCTCCTTGATGGACATATCCAGCTCATAGGCGAAGGTGAAGTCGTTGGGCTGCTCGCAGAGGCGGATGACTTCCTTGGCCAGCTCGATGCCGCCTTCGCCGCCCTTGGCCCAGACCTCGGAGAGGGCCACGTTGACGCCCAGCTCCTTGCACTTGGTCTCGACCAGCTTCAGCTCGGCCTCGGTATCCAGGGGGAAGCGGTTGATGGCGACCACGCAGGGCAGCTTGTAGACGTTGGTGATGTTGGACACGTGCTTCAGCAGGTTGGGCAGGCCCTTCTCCAGAGCCTCCAGGTTCTCCTGGCCCAGGTCGGCCTTGGGCACGCCGCCGTTGTACTTGAGGGCGCGGACCGTGGCAACCACGACCACCGCGGAGGGGGTCAGACCGGCCATGCGGCACTTGATGTCGAGGAACTTCTCAGCGCCCAGGTCAGCGCCGAAGCCGGCCTCGGTGATGGTGTAATCGGAGAGGCGGCGGGCAATCTTGGTGGCGGTGACGGAGTTGCAGCCGTGGGCGATGTTGGCGAAGGGGCCGCCATGGACGAAGGCGGGGGTGTGCTCCAGGGTCTGGACCAGGTTGGGCTTCAGGGCGTCCTTCAGCAGGGCGGCCATGGCGCCCTGGGCGTTCAGGTCGGCGGCGGTGACGGGCTTCTCGTCGTAGGTGTAGCCCACGATGATGCGGCCCAGACGAGCCTTCAGGTCGGTGATGTCGGAAGCCAGGCACAGCACGGCCATGATCTCGGAGGCGACGGTGATGTCGTAGCCGTCCTCACGGGGGGTGCCGTTGACGCGGCCGCCGAGGCCGTCCACCACGAAGCGGAGCTGCCGGTCGTTCATATCGACGCAGCGGCGCCAGGTGATCCGCCGGGGATCGATGCCCAGCTTGTTGCCCTGGTAGATATGGTTATCCAGCATGGCAGCCAGCAGGTTGTTGGCCGCGCCGATGGCGTGGAAGTCGCCGGTGAAGTGGAGGTTGATGTCCTCCATGGGGACGACCTGGGCGTAGCCGCCGCCGGCCGCGCCGCCCTTGACACCGAAGACGGGGCCCAGGGAGGGCTCGCGCAGGGCGACCAGGACGTTCTTGCCCAGCTTCTTCATGCCGTCAGCCAGACCGACCGTGGTCGTGGTCTTGCCCTCGCCCGCGGGGGTGGGGTTGATGGCGGTGACGAGAATCAGCTTGCCGTCGGGGCGCTGGACGTCGTTGAGAATATTATAGTCTACCTTGGCCTTGTACTTGCCGTACTGCTCCAGATACTTGTCATCCACACCGGCGACCTTGGCGATCTCGGTAATGGGGAGCATGGGGGTTTCCTGTGCGATTTCGATGTCGGATTTGTAAGCTGCCATGTTATAAACTCTCCTTGTATGATATTTGTGCCTTCCCGTTAGAGTGGTGCGGCACATACAGGATGGTCCGGCTCAGGCCGTTGGAATGGCGTGAACCGGCAACCGCGCAACAGGTTCTTGCAACTTATTACGTAGTTTTTTATCGATTAAACTTTACCATTTTCTGAGCCTTTCGTCAAGGACAATTTCAGAAAAATATCCCCGAAATTCCAGTTTTGTTTTGTAGGAAATCACAAAATTGCCGGTTTCTCTGGAATGCGGCAAAGCGAAAAAGCAGTTCACCGGTTTCGCGCCCCTCCTACAATGTGTAGGATGGTTCTTGCCATTTCCATCCACCATTCCCCGGGTGCAGGCAAGGGCGCGGGGCGGCCAAGGGCAAAAACGGGCGGCCGCAGGGGCCGCCCATATATCACAGATAGGTTTTGACAATGGAGATCAGCAGATCCCCGGCCACGACCCGGTCCTCGGGGGCGAAGCCCTGCTCGAAGTTATCCGAGTAGAGAATCTGGGCGCTGGGCGGGAACTCGTCGTCTCCGGCCCAGACCAGCAGCTCCATGGTGAAGCCCGGCAGCAGCTCCAGGGCATAGCCCGCGTCGCCGTGAGGGAGCTTTTCGGCCCCCAGCTTCTCCATGGCCGCCTGGAACTTGGGAATTTTGGTGCCGAAGGTAAAGGCTGCCCGGGTCAGGCACCGGCCCGTAAAGGGCTGGATATAGAGCTCGCCCCAGGGCATCTCCCGGAAGGTCTTGAAGGTCCCCAGGGCCGGGACGGCCTTGCCCTCCAGCAGGTACCGGAGCAGAAACGTCTGGGCCGGGAGATTTTTCAGGGCAAAGCTCCCCTCCTCCGCCTCCAGGCGGTAGTCCGGCCAATAGATCCGGTAGTCCCGGTCCACCAGCCGCAGAGTAAAGGCCGCGCCGTCAAAGGCCGCCCCGGTCCGGGCCGCGGCCTCCTGCGGGTCCAGGGCCCGGAACAGTTCTACATAGTGGGAGAAGGGAACCTCCTCCTTGTGATTTTCCACGGGTTTTTTCTCTGCCATCTCACATCTCCTGCACGGTGTCGGGGAATCGGGACGCGTCGGTGTGGGGCAGGAAGCAGGCCGCCACAAAATTGTCCATATAGCCCGGATGGGTGGACAGCTCCACATAGGTCATATTCCGGGCCAGCTCCGCCACCTTCTTGGCGGCCGGGTCGGAAATGGCGATGGCGTAAGCGCCCGCCAGCGAGGAGTTGCCCACATACTCATACTTCTCCAGCTCCACCGCCGGGAACATGCCGATGAAGATGGCGTTCTTCATATTGATGCCGCTGCCGATGCCGCCGGCCACGTAGACGTGCTCCAGGACCGAGGCATCCATATCCATGGAGGAGAGCAGGGTGTCGATGGCGGAGTAAATGGCGCCCTTGGCCCGGATAAAGCTCTCGATGTCCACCTCGGTCAGGGAGATTTCCCGGCCGGTGGCGGACTCCTCCGGCGCGGCAAGAATATAGCGGCCGGTGCCGTGCTGGTCCCGGACCACCCGGTCGCCCTCCCGGACGAAGAGGCCCTTGGCGTTGATGATGCCGCAGCGGAAGAGCTCTGCAATCATATCGATGATGCCGGAGCCGCAGAGGCCCACGGGCTTCTGGCCCTCCTCGCCGACGATGGTGAAGGTGGGCTCCATGGTGGCGCAGTCGATGGTGACAGCCTCGATGGCGCCGTCGGTGGCGCGCATGCCGCAGCTGATGTCGCCGCCCTCAAAGGCGGGACCGGCGGAGCAGGCGCAGGTCATCATAAAGTCCCGGTTGCCGAAGACAATTTCGCCGTTGGTGCCCAGGTCCACGAAGAGGCTGAACTCGTCCTTGTCCCAGAGCAGGGTGGTGAAGACGCCGGCAGAGATATCGCCGCCCACATAGGAGCCGATATTGGGGGCCAGACGCATATCGGCGGTGCGGTTGACGGTCAGGCCCACGTCGGCGGCCCGGAGATCGTAGACGTGGAAGAAGGCCGGGATATAGGGCTCCATCCGCACGGGCTGGGCGTCCAGGCCCAGGAGCAGATGGTTCATGGTGGTGTTGGAGGCCACGGCCACACGGACAATGCGGTTGGCCTTGACCCCGGCGCTGGCGCAGAGGCCCGCGATGATGGGCCGCAGCGTCTCCTTGACAATGGCGTCCTGGAGCCGCTGGATGCCGCCGGGCTTGCTCTGCTCGACGATGCGGTTGATAACGTCGGCGCCGTAGCGGATCTGACCGTTGCCCGAGGAGGCCTTGGCCAGCAGCTTGCCGGTTTGAATATCCGCCAGCACGGCGGCCACGGTGGTGGTGCCGATGTCGATGGCCAGCGCGCAGGCGGGGCTCTCGTCCCAGCCGGGGCGCACGTCGCAGAACCGCAGCAGATCCGCCTCCCATCGGGCCGTGACATTGACGCAGAAATCGCTCTCCCGCAGCACCTGGGGCAGCTTCTTCAGCACCGGATAGGGCAGAACGATCCGCTCCGCGCCGGTGGCGGCCCGCAGGGCCCAGATAATCCGCTCATTGTCGGGCATGGTGTCGTCCAAAGTGGGCGGGTCCATGGTCAGCTTGACCGTGATAAAGGTGTTCTCCTGGGGGACGCCGGCGGCCTGAATGTCGGCCTGGAGCTTTTCAAAGACGGCGATTTCCTTGCCGGAGCTCAGATCGGCGGTCTGCATCCGGCTCTGATAGGCCGAGGCAATGTCCGGCACCAGCACCGTCACGTCGGAGACGATCCGGCAGCCGCAGCTCAAGCGCCAGCCTTCGTCATATTCCTCCTGGGTGATATGGCTGGTGGGCAGGCACTCCAGCTCGCCGGAAACCAGCTTCACGCGGCATTTGCCGCAGGAGCCGTTGCCCGAACAGGGCGCGTCGATGGCCACGTTGGCCTCCCGGGCCACTTCCAGCAGGTTGGAATCCGGCGGAACGGACACCACCACGTCGGGCTGGTTCTCAAAGGTAAAGGTCACTTGAAACATGGATGGATTCCTTTCATGATGAATTTGGCGCTGTGTAGTCCAGCCGCCTCCGGCCTCACCGTAGGGGCGGCCTGTATGGCCGCCCTTAGCCTCCCCTTGGTGACCAAGGGGAGGTGGCACGGCGAAGCCGTGACGGAGGGGATCAGAGCTGGCGGTGACCGGGGGCTTTCAATCCCTCAGTCACGCTGCGCGTGACAGCTCCCTTTGCACAAGGGAGCCTGCCCTCTCAGGCGTCGGGGCTGGCTGCGTTGGGCGCGGGTACATCCGACGCGGCGGTGCGCACGGGCGGATATGAAATCCGCCCCTACGGACCCGCCTCCGGCCTCCCCGTAGGGGCGGCCTGTATGGCCGCCCGGAACCGGGTTCCGATTTGCGCCGGGGACTCGCGGGCGATTACATCAGCGGCTCCATGGCCAGGACGGGATGGTTCTTCTCGGTGAGGAAGTTCATCAGATCGTCCACCTCGGTGCAGATGGTCTCATCGGCGATATAGTCGGTGAAGTTGTCGATGCCATAGAGCTCCTTGGCTGTGGCGTTGAGCTTGTCGGCCACGTCGTCCTTGAGCTCCTTGGGCATCCAGACGATGCGCTCGATGCCGCCCTCGGCGTAGATGAACTTCTTGGAGGAGATAAAGTGGCGGCCATGGCCCATATAGCCGGGGGTCTGGACGCCGCCGCCGGTGCAGGAGGCCAGCTCGCCGAAGGTCATACCGGCGGGAGTCATGCCCTTGTACTCGCGGTTGACGACGATAAAGCCGTTGGAGGCGGGCTCAATGCCGCAGATGCACTCGAAGCAGCCGCAGGAGGTCATGGGGTCCTCCAGGATGGAGTAGAGCGTCACAGAGGACACCGCGCCGTGGGTGGCTTCCTCGACAATCTTATTGACGGCCTCATACCGGCCGGTGCGCTCGTCGATCAGGCCATCCTTGGGGATGGGCTGGCAGGGACCGTTGGGATTGAGCTCATTGGTTGCCTTGGCGTCCAGCCAGGATACAGCGCCGCAGAGGCCCAGCCGCTCGGGGGTGACCACGCAGCAATGGGCCGGGGCAAAGCTCTGGCAGAGGATACAGGTGTAGAACTGGTCCACGGCCTCGTCGGTCATGGAGGCCAGGCGATCATCGCGGGCATTGTAGCGGGGCATGGCCACCTCGTCCAGGAACTTCTGGGTGGCGGCCTTGTCGGTAATCAGGGTGACCTCGCACTTGTCCACCACGGCGTCGAACTCGTCCATAATCATATGGTAGAGGACCTCGCCGAAGTGCTTCAGCCGGAGTCCGGCGTCATAGGCGGCATTGGAAACGCGGATGCGAATCTGGTTCCGCTGGCCGGTGTGCATGACGCCCTCCATATAGTTGAACCAGGCGTGGATCTTCCGCTCGATGACGGACTCGAAGTCGGCCTGCATCTTCTTGCCCGCGACCTTGACATAGGTGGCCAGGGCGAAGTCCTTCTCGCCGCAGTCGATGTCGCTGCCCTCAATGGTGATCTTGTGGTCCTCGACCTCGGAGAGGTCCTTCATCAGCACCAGCTCGGCGGTGGGGTTCTTGCCGGACCAGAACTCGACCTTCATATCGGCCTTGCGGATGATCTCGCCCTCGAAGGCGGCGGCGAAGGCCACGGGGATGGGCAGCTCCTTGGACTTGATCTTGATGCCCCGGAGCTCCAGGGACTTCTTGACGGTCTCGGCGTGGTCGCAGACGGACTCCAGCGCGCCGGGGACCTGGTTCTCGCCCAGGTCGATATCCACCACCACCGGGAAGCCCAGGGCGATGGCACCCGCGCCGGCGGAGACAACCACGGCGTCAATCTCGCCGAAGGTGTTGACGAAGGCGGGTACGCGGTTCTTGGTGTAGTCCAGGAGGCCGGCCAGGTCGCCGGGCTGGACGTTGCCGAAGATCAGCGCGGCGCGGATGGCCACGGTGACCACGTGGATGACCGAGGTGACGTCGTGGCCCAGGGGCACCACGCGCATTTCGAGACCCATCTTCACGCCGCCCTCGGCGCACTGCTCGATGACGTCGCCCACCAGGAAGGTCATAATGCCCTTGGACTGGTAGTCCTTGACGACCTTGGCCACGTCCTCGGCGGCAGCGGCCTTGCCCAGCACCACAGCCACGCCGGGGATATCGCCGGTGACCAGGGGCACGCCCAGGGACCGGATGATGGGATCGGGTACAAAGCCGATGCCGGAGTCATTGGCATAGGGCTCCGCGCCGTTCACATACTTGAGGCCCTCGAGGATCTCCGCGCCCACGGCGGTGGCGAGACCGGCGTTGAGGGCCTGACCCAGATCCTCCTGGTCGGTAATCAGGCTCTTGAGGACGCCGACGCAGGCGGTCAGATCGCCCAGGGTCTTGACCTTGACGCCGGTGGCGGCATAGATCGTGGGGAAGAAATAGGCAGTATCAGGGAAGGCGATTTCCTGGTCCGCGCCGTATTTGGCGATGGCGTCGTTGACAGCGCCCTCAGTGAGTCCGGCCACGGCATGGGAGCCGCCGTAAATGAGATCGGTTAACACACTCATGACAATAACCTCCTTAGGATGGGCATCGCGTTTGTGCAATGTCTAACAGAATAATGATAGCAAACCCCGCCGGATTTGTACAGACCGCGGCCAAATTTTTTCCGCTGTCCCAGAAAAAAAATCCCGCCGCACCGGTCGGATGCAGCGGGATTTCCAGCGTGTCGAAAAAGTCTTTTCGCCACGCTGCGCGTATTTTTAAACTTTAGAAAAAGTTTAAGGCAGCGCCGCATAATAAGGCAAAAAGAACCGTCCTGCCAGCACATAGCTTTTGG
>DSLFC04102__coassemble_612_pt1 | contig 46276 bp, 45 predicted proteins | sample DSLFC04102__metabat2_low_PE_037 | metagenome-assembled genome bin DSLFC04102
GATGGGGGCGTTGCAGGCGAAGAAGTCCTGGGGCCGGGGGCCGAAGGTGATGATCTTCAGGTTCTTCACGCCGATAATGGCCCGGGCCACGGGGACGAAATCGGCCATCATCTGGGCGATATCGGAGGCGGTGCCCACGGGATACTCGGGGATATAGCCCTTCAGATGGCGCATGCCCAGGTTGTAGGAGCAGTTGAGCATACCGCAATAGGCGTCGCCGCGGCCGTTAATCAGGTCGCCGTCGCCCTCGGCGGCGGCCACGAACATGCAGGGGCCGTCGAACTTCTCGGCAATGAGGGTCTCGGGGGTCTCGGGGCCGAAGTTGCCCAGGAAGACCACCAGGGCGTTGCACCCGGCCTCCTTCACGTCGGCCACGGCCTTGAGCATATCGGTCTCGTTCTCCACGGTGACGGGACACTCATAGAGATCCTCGCCCCGGTAGGCCTGGACAATGGCAGACCGCCGCGCCGTGGACAGGGTAATGGGGAAGCAGTCGCGGGACACCGCAATGATGCCCAGCTTGACGACAGGAATATTGGAACCTAACATAGTATATCCTTCCTTTTATGTAAAATTTCAAAGGGTTACAATTGGGCGGCGATATCGGTATTTTCGCCGGTCAGGGCCACCACCGCGCCGCCCTTGGCCTCATCGGACTCGGCGTGGGCCAGGAGCCATTTGTTGCGGGCGGTGAGCAGGGTGTCCTCATAGTTCTTGGGCGCAAACTGAGGCTTGTCGGTATTGGTACCCCGGGGCAGAGCCACCAGGACTTTGAAGCCCTGGCCCAGCTTGGCGCTGCAGGGCGCATAGTGCAGCGTGGTGGCAAAGACCTCTACCACGGTACCGGCGGGCACCAGGAAGGCTTTCACCAGGCCGGTATCGAATTTACCGTCCTCGATCTGGCTCTCCAGGCCCAGCAGCAGGATAAAGTCCCGGCTGCCGCAGTTGATTTCGCTGTCCCGGTGGTACTCCAGGCAGTTGAGCTTCGTATTATGGCCATTGCACCAGCCCAGCTGCACCGGCATACCGCCGTAGATGCTGGCCTCAAAGTCGGCGAAAATCGGCAGCTTTTCCAGCGCCGCATCGGAGGGCACATACTCCACGCCCTCGGGCAGCGGCGTCTCATGTTCCAGGGTCTGCGTCAAGGCAGCCGTGTCGTAGCCGGTGAGCACCCGGCCATAGGGCTTGAACGCAGCATCGAATACAGAGAGAATTTCCATAGCTTACTCCTTCATGGCAAGAGTGGGATAGACGGATTTCAGAGCTGGATAGAGCGCCTTGAAGACCTGATAGCGCTCCTCATACCGGGCCGCAATGGCAGGATCGGGCTTGTAGATCCGCCGCTCGGTCCGCAGGGCGGCGCAGGCCTCCCGGACTGTGGGATAGGTCCCGGCCGCCACCATGGCCAGGATGGCGCCGCCGTAGCCCGCGCCCTCCTCCAGCACCGGCACCTGCATCTCCATGTTCAGCACATTGGCCATGATCTTTCGCCACAGGGGGCTCTTGGCGCCGCCGCCGCACAGGCCGCTCTCGGTGACCGTGATGCCCAGGGACCGGGCGATCTCCACCGAATCGCGGATGGCAAAGGCCACGCCCTCCAGCACCGCCTGGGTCAGCTGGTAGCGGGTGGTGTCCATGGTCATGCCCAGGAACGCGCCCCGGGCCTCGGGATCGTTGTGGGGCGACCGCTCGCCCATGAGATAGGGCAGGAAGAACACAGGATTGCGGCCCAATGCCTCATCGGCAATGGGATTCTGCTCGTCGTTGTCGGACTGGGCCTGGAGCACGGTCTTGGTCCACCAGCCATAGGCCGAGGCAGCCGAGAGAATGCAGCCCATCAGATGGTACGCGCCGTCGGCATGGGCAAAGGCATGGAGATTGCCCTCAGGCGGCAGCCGGAAGCTGTCCGAGGAGATGAACACCGTGCCGGAGGTGCCCAGGGAGACGTTGCAGCAGCCCTCGCCCACGGTACCGGTGCCCACGGCAGCAGCGGCATTGTCGCCGGCGCCGGCGGCTACCACCACGCCCTCGGGCAGGCCCAGGGACCTGGCGATGCCGGGCTCCACCGTGCCCACGGCCTCGTAGCTCTCGAAGAGCCGGGGCATCTGGGCCTCGGTGACGCCGCAGTAGTCCAAAAGCGCCTGGCTCCAGCGGCGATGGGCCACATCCAGCAGCAGCATACCCGAAGCGTCGGAATAGTCGCAGCTGTGGACGCCGGTGAGCCGGTAGACCACATAGTCCTTGGGCAGCATGATTTTATGAATTTTCGCAAAGTTTTCCGGCTCATGGTTGCGCATCCACAGGAGCTTGGGCGCGGTAAAGCCCGCGAAGGCGATATTCCCCGCCAGAGACAGGAGCTTCTCCTTACCGAAGTGCTCGTTCATGGCCCGGGTCTCCTCGCCGGTCCGGCCGTCGTTCCAGAGAATGGCCGGACGAATGACCTGATCCTGCTCGTCCAGCACCACCAGGCCGTGCATCTGACCGCCCACCGCCAGGCCCTTGACCTGGGCCGCGTCCGTGCCGTCCATCAGCTCGGAAATACAGGCCTGGGTAGCCGACCACCAGTCTGCCGGGTTCTGTTGCGACCAGCCGGGCTGCGGGAATTCCAGCGGATAGGTTCGGGACGCCGTCTTGCAGACCACGCCCCCCTCGTCCACCAGCAGGACCTTCACAGAGGAGGTCCCCAGGTCAACGCCGAGATACAGCATGTGCCTCACCTCTTACTCAGTTTGTCCCCATTGTAGCACAGCTGTGCCAAAATTGCTAGATGAATATTAGCCAAAATATTAGCCTAATATTTGTCTAAATTACCGGCCTAAAAATTAGTCTGTCATTGCCTCCGGGCCTTGCGTTCCGGCGGCGGGTATATTACAATGGAGAAAACAAAGGAGGTGCGGACCGTGGCAAATATCACAGCCAAGGACATCGCTGAGAAACTGGGAATTTCCACGGCGTCCGTCTCGGTGGCGCTCAACGGCAAGCCAGGCGTCAGCCAGGCGACCCGGGAGAAAATTCTGGCCGTCGCCGCGTCCATGGGCTATTCCCTGCCCAAGGCCAGTTCCGGAGACAGTCGGCTGGTGTGCTTCCTGCTCTATGCCGACCCGGCGGTGGCGGTGGCCCAGGAGAGCAGCTTCTCCACCTTCGTGCTCAAGGGCGTGGAGGACACCGCCAAGGAGCTGGGATACCGGGTGCTGATTCGCTATGCCTATGCCGGCCGGGACCTGGCCGCCCAGCTGGAGGATATTCTCGACGATCTGGCCGGACTGCTGATTCTCGGTACCGATCTGACCGCCGCCCGCCGGTCTCAGCTGGCCTCGCTGCCCCTTCCGGCGGTGGTGGTGGACAACTTTCTCTTCTCCGGCTATGTGGACTGCGTGGGCAATGACAACCTGTTCGGTGCAAAGTCCGCCGTATCCTATCTGATCGACCGGGGACACCGGAGCTTCGGCTATCTCCGGGCCCGGCAGCGGACCGCCAACTTCGACGACCGGGAGGCCGGCGTCCATCTGGCGCTCCAGGAGCACCTGCCCGGCGCGGCGCTGACCGTGGTGGACGTGGATATCGCGGCGGACCGGGCCTATGAGGATCTGCGCCGGTGGCTGGAGTCGCAGCCGGACCTGCCCGACGCCCTCTTCGCCGAGAACGACGTGGTGGCCGCCGCGGCCATCCGGGCTCTGCGGGCTGCGGGAATCGCGGTACCGCAGGCGGTATCGGTCATGGGCTTTGACGATATCCCGATCTGTGAGCTGGTGGAGCCCACCCTGACCACGGTCCATTCCTTCAAGGAGACCCTGGGCCGGGAAGCCGTGGGGCTGCTCCACCGCCGCATCACCCAGGGCTTCTCCCCCGCCCAGGTCCAGGCCGCCGGAGCCATCAAGCTGTCCCTCTCCACCAGAATCGTCCCCCGAGACAGCGTCGCCCAGCGCCCCGTCCGCTCAAATTGACCGCAACCATGGCAGTGCGCCCCTACAACGGGAAACGGCAGCGGGATTTCCGCCGCACCCTCACCGAACCCCGTAGGGCGGCATGCCCTCATGCCGCCATGGCCGGGTCGCGATGACCGCCAGCCCGTTGATCCCGGCGGTGCGGTCCGGGCGGCTGATAGCCGCCCCTACGACGGGAAACGGCAGTGGGATTCCCGCCGCGCCCCCGTCGAACGCCGTAGGGCGGCATGCCCTCATGCCGCCCTGGCCGGGTCGCGATGACCGCCAGCCCGTTGATCCCGTGCGGTCCGGGCGGCTGATAGCCGCCCCTACGACGGGAAACGACAGCGGGTGCGCCCGTAGGGGCGGCTATCAGCCGCCCGAACAAGCCCCCGATTCCCGCCGCACCTTCGAGAATCAAAAAATCGCACCGGGTCAGTCCCGGTGCGTTGTTGATTCTTCGAGAAATTGCCGGAAGGCCGTGGGCAGGGCGCAGCCGCCGGACCGCCGGGCCTGGTCGGCCCAGGTGAAATCGCCGCCCGCTTCACAGAGGAGGTAATAGCCCCGCATCTCCCACTCCACATGGGTGAAGATATGGCGCTTCTCCGCCTGCCGTTGGAGCTCCGTCACCCGGATTCCCCAGGCCGCCGCCTGGTCCAGGGCCTCGGCGGGCTCCAGCAGCCCCGGCACGTGGGGCAGCTCCCACAGGCCCGCCAGCAGGCCGGTATTGGGCCGCTTCCGCAGCGCCAGCCCCTGGGGCGCTTCCAGCACGAACACCGTCATGGCCTCCTGCCGCCGGGGCTTTTTGGCCGTCCGCACCGGCACGGTCAGCTCCGCCCCGGCCCCATGGGCTTCGCAGAGGTCCGCCAGCGGGCAGGCCTCGCACCGGGGCGCGCCGCCGGGCAGGCAGACCGTGGCCCCCAGCTCCATCAGGGCCTGGGTAAAGTCGCCGCAGCGGCCCCGGGGGTAGATCTCCGCCAGGGCGGCGGTCAGCTCCCGCTTCACCGCGGGCCGGTCCACGGGCCGGTGGTCCAGGGCCAGCCGGGCCGCCACCCGGAGCACGTTGCCGTCCACCGCCGGGGTGGGCAGCTCGAAGGAAATGGACCCGACCGCCCCGGCGGTGTAGTCGCCGACCCCCGGCAGGGCCCGGATTCCGGCGTAGTCCCGGGGAAAGACGCCGCCCAGGTCCCGGACAATCACCTGGGCCGCTTTTTGCAAATTTCGGACCCGGCTATAGTAGCCCAGCCCCTCCCAGAGCTTGTGGCAGAGCTCGGGGTCGGCCTCGGCCAGGGCCTCCACCGTGGGCAGGGCCGCGAGGAACCGGGCGTAGTAGCCCTTGACGGCCTCCACCCGGGTCTGCTGGAGCATAATCTCCGAGAGCCACACATGGTAGGGCTCCCGGTCCCGCCGCCAGGGCAGGTCCCGGCGGTTTTGTTCGTACCAGGGCAGCAGCCGCCCCGGCAGTGCGGAAAAATCAAAGGTCATGGGTTCTCCTGTTGTCAGCGGCATCGATTCCGGCTATAATCAGAGAAAAAAAGCCGGGAGGAACCGCCATGGGAAATCTATCGGATAAGACGCTTTTTTTACTGGACATGGACGGCACCATCTATCTGGACGACCAGGTCTTCGACGGAACCGTGGAATTTCTGCAATACGTGAAGGAACGCGGGGGCCGGTACCTGTTCCTGACCAACAACTCCTCCCGAGGCGTCGGGGCCTATCTGGAGAAGATGGAGCGGCTGGGCATCCCGGCGGCGCAGGAGGACTTTCTCACATCGGTGGATGTGACCATCCGGTATCTCCAAAAGCACCACGACGGGGCGCTGTGCTACGTCTCGGGCACCCGGACCTTCCGGCAGCAGCTGGAGGAGGCGGGGATCTCCGTCACGGACCATTTGGAGGACGGCATCGGCGTGCTGGTGGCGGGGTTTGACACGGAGCTGACCTTTCAGAAGCTGGAGGACAGCTGCATTCTCTTAAATCGAGGCGTTCCCTTCGTCGCCACCAACCCCGACTGGGTCTGTCCCACCTGGTACGGCTATGTGCCCGACTGCGGCAGCGTCTGCGAGATGCTCTACCGGGCCACGGGCCGGCGTCCCAAGTTCCTGGGCAAGCCCGAGCCGGAGATGGCCCTGCTGGCCATGGAGCAAGGGGGCTTCTCCCGGGAGGAAACCGTCATTCTGGGCGACCGGCTCTACACCGACATCGCCTGCGGCGTCCACGCGGGCATCGACGCCTGCTTCGTCCTCTCCGGCGAAGGCACTCTGGAGGACCTGAAGACCAGCCCGGTCCAGCCGACGCATATCTACAAAAACATCCGCGCCGTCCTGGAGGCTATGCGTTCGTAGGGGCCGATGCCTGTGGGAAAGGCTCCCCTTGAGGGGAGCTGTCATGGCGCAGCCATGACTGAGAGGTGTTACCGCACCGAAGGTTTGCCGCAGAGTTTCGGCGTGTGCAGAGGGGCGCTTTCGCGCCGCCGCCGCTGCGCGGCGGCACACCTCTCCGTCACGCTTCGCGTGCCACCTCTCCTCAAGGAGAGGCTTTCCCCGGTGCGTTCGGTATCTTGCACCCAGAACCCAGCGGGCCGATGTGGGCATCGGCCCCTACGGGGGCAAAATATTGGGGCTTACCGCTTTTCGGCCACCTCGCCCTGGCGCTTGTAGATGCTGTTTGCAGGGACCGTGCCGCGGACCGAGGACAGGGGGTAGATATGGCTGCCCCTTCCGACCACGGTGCCGGGGTTGAGGACCGAGCCGCAGCCCACCTCCACCTCGTCGCCCAGCATGGCGCCGACCTTCTTCCGGCCGGTCTCCACCTCGGTCTCGCCGTCCCGGACCACCACCGGCAGCTTGTCGCTCTTGACGTTGGAGGTGATGGAGCCCGCGCCCATATGGGCCTTATAGCCCAGGATGGAGTCGCCTACATAGTTATAGTGGGGCACCTGGACCTTGTCGAAGAGAATCACGTTTTTGAGCTCCGTGGAGTTGCCCACCACGGCCCCCGCCCCCACCAAGGCGTTGCCGCGAATAAAGGCGCAGTGGCGCACCTCGGTCTCGGGCCCGATGATGCACGGGCCGGTGATGCTGGCCGTGGGAGCCACCTTGGCGCTGCGGGCAATCCAAACCGTCGGGGCGGGGTTGTCATACTCCTCCTTGGGCAGCGTCGGCCCCAGGGAGAGAATAAAGTCGCCGATTCCGGCCAGCGCCTCCCAGGGATACCGGCAGGACGAGAGCAGCGGCGCGGCGGCGGTATGGGTGAGGTCGTAGAGATCTGCTACAGTGTACATGGCAATTCTCCTTAAATTACTAAGATGGGGCTATTATACCCCGTTTGCAAAGTCTGCGCAAGCCCGGACCCATCGTAGGCGCGGATTACAGCGCCGCCCTTGCCCGGGTGCGTGATTCGCCGGTCCGGCAGGCATCGCGGCCCGGTTTGGGCGGATATGTAATCCGCCCCTACAAATGCGGTGTCGGAGCGGGCGCTGCGCCTCACGGATGATTCTCTTTTTCGTTGCCAAACGGGCACTTTTCCTGTATACTGGTTTTGATTCCCCACGAAAGGAGCACTTCTCTTGCGTATTCGACTGTTGGCGCTGATTCTGGCGCTTTTGCTGGTGCTGCCGGGGTGCGCGGCCCGGTCCGGTGCGGGCGGGGTGGCGGCGACCACGGCTCCGGTGGCGGCGTTTGCCGAGGCCCTGCTCTCCGGCACGGACATTCCGGTGACCCGGCTGATTACCGACTCGGTCTCCTGCCTCCATGACTACTCCCTCTCGGTGCGGCAGATGGAGGCCGCCGCCCAGTGCGACGTGCTGGCCGTCTCCGGCGCGGGGCTGGAGGACTTTATGGACGACGTCATCGCCCAGGCCCCCCAGGTCATCGACTGCGCCCAGGGCGTGGCGCTGCTGGGAGACGACCCCCATATCTGGCTGGACCCCAGCCGGGCCGCGGCCATGGCGGCCAATCTGGCCGCCGGACTCTCCGACGTCTATCCCGACCAGGCCGGCGCCATTGCGGAGAATCTCACGAACCTGACGCAGAAGCTGACGGACCTCCGGGCCGCGGGCGAAGCCGCCCTGACGGACCTCTCCACCCGGGCGCTCATTACCTTCCATGACGGCTTCGCCTATCTGGCCGACGCCTTTGACCTGACCATTCTGGCGGCCATCGAGGAGGAGGCCGGGGCGGAGGCCTCGGCGGCGGATCTGACCGAGATCATCGCCCTGGTGCAGGATCACCACCTGCCCGCCGTGTTCACCGAGGCCAACGGCTCCGACGCCGCCGCCTCGGTCATCGAGGCCGAGACCGGCGTCCCCCATTTCGCGCTGGACCTGGGCTTCGGTGACCGGGACTATTTTGAGGCCATGGACTACAACTTTACCACACTGAAAGAGGCGCTGCAATGAATCACGACTCCGCCGGCAGCTGCCACGGCGCTTGCTGTCTGAAAATCCAGGATCTCTCGGTGACCTTCGGCACCGACGCCGTCTTGGAGCATGTCAATCTCCATATGCACTGCGGCCAGATCGTAGCCCTGATCGGTCCCAACGGCGCGGGCAAGTCCACGCTGATCCGGGCCATCCTGGGCGAACGGGCCTATACGGGACAGATCACCTTCTCCCCGGCGGGCCGGGGGCCGGAAAAGCTCCGCATCGGCTATGTACCCCAGAGTCCGGGCTTTGACCCCGGCGACGCCGTCAGCGTGCTGGACCTCTTCGGCTGCTGTCTGCGAAGCCGTCCGGCCTTCCTGCCGGCAGGGAAGAAATTCCGCGCCCGGGTGCTGGAATGCCTCTCCCGGGTCCACGGCGAGGGGCTCCTGGACAAGCGCATCGGCGCCCTCTCCGGCGGCGAGGTCCAGCGGGTGCTGCTGGCCCTGGCCCTGGAGCCCATGCCCCATATCCTCATTCTGGACGAGCCCCTCTCCGGCGTGGACGTGGAGGGCATGAGCCTGCTGATGGACATGCTGGACGAAATCCGCAAAACCTACGACCTGTCGATTTTGATGACCACCCACGACTTCTCCATGCTGGAGAAATACTGCGACCAGGTGGTGCTGATTCAGCACCAGGTTCTGGCCCAGGGGTCGCCCCGGGAGGTCCTCTCGTCCCCGGCCTTCGACCAGGTCTTCCACATGGGAGGTGGCTGCCGATGAATCTCTGGTATTCCCTGCTGGACTGGCTGCCGCTGCCGTGGCTGACCCTGGACTTTATGAAAAACGCCCTACTGGCCGTGCTGATTATGGGGCCGCTGTTCGGCCTTCTGTCCACCATGGTGGTCACCGGCCGGATGAGCTTCTTCTCCGACGCCCTGGGCCACTCGGGCTTCACCGGTATCGCCATCGGCGTCCTCTGCGGCGCGGCCTCGCCCACCTGGTTCGCCGTAGCGCTGGCCGTGGCCTTCGCCCTGCTCTTCTCCTACGTGAAAAGCCGCACCAACCAGGCCGCCGAGACCGTCATCAGCGTCTTCTCCTCCACCGCCGTGGCCCTGGGTATCTTCATCGCCACCATGAACGGCAGCTCCTTCACCAAGTTCAACAAGTATCTCATCGGCGACATTCTCTCAGTGACGCCGGGGGAAATCGGCCTGCTGGCGGCGGTGCTGCTGGCGGTGATCGTGCTGTGGATCTTCGCCTCCAACCGGCTGGTGCTCACCGCGGTCCATCCCCAGCTGGCCTCCTCCCGGGGCATCCCGGTCCGGGGCTATGAGACGCTGTTCACCGTCTCCATCGCCGTGGTGGTCACCCTGGCCATGAGCTGGGTAGGCCTGATGGTCATCAACTCCCTGCTGGTCCTCCCCGCCGCCGCCGCCCGGAATGTGGCCCGGAATCTCCGGGAATACCACCTCTTTTCCGTGGTGCTGGCCTTGATCGCCGGAGTGGCCGGTCTCGTCACCAGCTATTACTTGGGCTCCTCCACCGGCGCGGTCATCAGCCTCTATCTGGCCGTGTTCTTTGCCGTGACCTTCCTCTTCCGCAAACGCCGGGCGTAAGCTCTTCATAGGGGCCGCTGGCTCCCGGCAACCGCACACATCCCCATCTACGTCCGTAGGGGCGGATTGCATATCCGCCCAGAACCCGGCCGTGATTTCTGCCGCACCGGCAGACAACGGGCCTGGGCGCGGGCGGCCATAAAGGCCGCCCCTACGACCCCGCCTGTCATATTTTCGTAGGGGCGGGGTTTATCCCCGCCCAAAGCCGGGCCGCCATGTGCGCCCCTACGATGTGCGGTCTTTTCGCCGGGGCAAAAATCCCGCCTTGACAAATTCTTTCTTTTCCGCTATGATGGCTAGGTAAGGGCTTTCGCGACTGACGGATTTGGTGAGATAACACCAGGAAACGGAAGCTGATATGTGCCGACCGTCTGGGCAGTTCTGTGTATGCAGGACTGCCCTTTTTATTTCGGTAAATTTATACGAGGTGAAGGATATGGACATCTACCAGAAGCTGGACGCCGCTGCCTACCTCAGCGGCAACGAGTACCCCGGCCGGGGCGTGCTGCTGGGCATGAGCCCCAGCGGAAAGGCTGTGCTGGCCTACTTTATCATGGGCCGCAGCGACAACAGCCGCAACCGGGTCTTCCGCGCCCAGGGCGACGACCTGATGATTTTCCCCTTTGACGAATCCAAGGTCGAGGACCCGTCCCTGATTATCTACGCGCCCGTGCGCACCGAGGGTCTCCAGACCATCGTCACCAACGGCGACCAGACCGACACCATCCTCACCCATCTGCGGGCCGGGGGCTCCTTCCAGACGGCCCTGAGCACTCGCTGCTTCGAGCCCGACGCCCCCAACCTGACCCCCCGGATCAGCGGTATTCTCCACATGGGCGCCAAGGACTTCACCTATGAGCTCAGCATCCTCAAGAGCGCCGACGCCGAAGGCACCGGCTGCAATCGCTACTGCTACGCCTACCCGGCGCTGCCCGGCCTGGGCCATCTGATCCACACCTACGAGCACAACGGCAACCCCATCCCCACCTTCCAGGGCGAGCCCCGGCGGATCGACGTCCCCGAGGATCTGGACGCCTTTACCGAGACCCTGTGGAACAACCTCAACGAGAACAACCGCATCTCCCTCTATGTCCGCTACACCGACCCGGTCGCCGGCCAGTATAAGGACCGTCTCGTCAACAAGTTTGGAAAGGATTGAGTATCATGCAGGAATTTGAACTGAAGTACGGCTGCAACCCCAACCAGAAGCCCGCCAAGATCTATATGGCCGACGGCTCCGAACTGCCTCTGACCATCCTCAACGGCCGCCCCGGCTATATCAACTTCCTGGACGCTCTGAACAGCTATCAGCTGGTCAAGGAGCTCAAGGCCGCCACCGGCATGGTCTGCGCCACATCCTTCAAGCACGTGAGCCCCACCTCCGCCGCATTGGGCCGTCCTCTGTCCCCGGCGCTGAAGAAGGCCTGCTTTGTGGACGACGTAGAGGGCCTGGACGAGTCCCCCCTGGCCTGCGCCTATGCCCGGGCCCGCGGCACCGACCGCATGAGCTCCTTCGGCGACTGGATCGCCCTGAGCGACGTCTGTGACGCCACCACCGCCCAGCTTATCAAGCGGGAGGTCTCCGACGGCGTCATCGCCCCCGGCTATACCGACGAGGCCCTGGAGATTCTGAAGACCAAGCGCAAGGGCGGCTACAACATCGTCGCCATCGACCCCGACTACGTCCCCGATCCCCAGGAGATCAAGCAGGTCTACGGCGTCACCTTCGAGCAGGGCCGCAACAACTTCAAGATCGACGAGGCCCTGCTGGAGAACCGGGTCACCGAGAACAAGACCCTGTCCCGCGAGGACCGGCTGAACCTGCTGGTGGCCCTGATTACCCTGAAATACACCCAATCCAACTCCGTCTGCTACGCCGTGGACGGCCAGGCCATCGGCATCGGCGCGGGCCAGCAGAGCCGCATCCACTGCACCCGGCTGGCCGGCAACAAGGCCGACCTCTGGCATCTGCGGCAGCACGAGAAGGTGCTGAACCTGCCCTTCCGGCCCGAGCTGGGCCGTCCCGAGCGGGACAACGTCATCGACGTCTACCTGGGCGAGGACTATATGGACGTGCTGGCCGACGGCGCTTGGCAGCAGTACTTCACCGAGCAGCCCGCCCCCTTCGCCCGGGCCGAGCAGCGGGCGTACCTGGCCAGCCTCAAGGGCGTGGCTCTGGGCTCCGACGCCTTCTTCCCCTTCCCGGATAACATCGAGCGGGCGGCCAAGAGCGGCGTCAGCGTCATCGCCCAGCCCGGCGGCTCCGTCCGCGACGATCTGGTCATCGACTGCTGCAACAAGTACGGCATGACCATGGCCTTCACCGGCATGCGCCTGTTCCACCACTGAGTTTCAATTCCGCCCCTACGGGCCAGGCTGCTACGGTCTCGTAGGGGCGGGCTTTATGCCCGCCCGAGACCAGTTTCCGATTCCCGCCGAGGCTGCTGCTTCCATCGCGGCGGCGCGCAAGCGCCCTTCTGCACATGGCGAGACCTTGCGGGAAACCATTGGTGCGGTAACACCTCTCAGTCAGCCTTCGGCTGACAGCTCCCCTCAAGGGGAGCCTTTGTCTCAGGCATTCGACATAAAAATTATCCCCGTCCCTGCAACCGGCGGGGATTTTTTTCGTCTATTCAAGCAGAGAAGAACCATTCGCAGAGAGAGGGGGCTGTACCGTGGAGGACTGCGACATCATCCGCCTATACTGGGCCAGGGAAGAGCGGGCGTTGGAGGAGACCCATCGGAAGTACGGCTCCTACTGCTGGACCATCGCCCACAACATTCTCCGCAACCGGGAGGACAGCGACGAGTGCGTCAATGACACCTATCTCCGGGCCTGGAACGCCATGCCGCCCCAGCGGCCGGCCATTCTCCCGGCGTTTCTGGGAAAAATCACCCGGAACCTCTCCCTGGACCGGTGCAAGGCCAAGGGCGCGGCCCGGCGGGGCGGCGGGCAGCTGAATATCGCCCTGGAGGAGCTGGGCGACTGCCTCTCCGGCGGCGACACGCCGGAGGACGCGCTGACCGCCGCCGAGCTGGGAAAGGCCATCGACCGCTTCCTCCGGACCCTGCCGGACAAGGACTGCTGCGTGTTTCTCCGGCGGTACTGGTATCTGGACAATGTGGGCGACATCGCCCGGCGGTATCATATGGCGGAGGGCTCGGTGAAATCCAGCCTCTTCCGCACCCGGAAAAAGCTCCGGGAGTACTTACAGCAGGAAGGAGTGTGGGCCTGATGGACCGGCGCGAACGATTTTTAGACGCCATCGGCGAAGTGGGCAGCGACCTGATTTTTGACGCCGAAACAAAGCGCTTTGCCCCCGGACCTCTGCGGCGATGGGGCGGACTGGCGGCGGCGCTGGTGCTGGTGGCAGGGCTGACCGTCCTGGCGCTGCCCTGGCTCCAGACCGACAGTACCCCCCAGGAGGCCGCCAGCTCCGACACGGCCACCGAAGCCCCGCCGCCCTCGGAGCAGGACATTGTCTTGGAGACGGAAACCGAGGATACGGTTGAACCGGAAGCCGAGCTCTCAGACACCCAGCCGGACTTCGCCACCGACTCGGCCCAGGACGAAGACGAGCTTGTATCCACCGGCCCGGAGCAATATACCAGCTGGACGCTTAATCTGCCCAGCTACGACGACGCCAAGGAGCTGTGGGAGAGCGGCCGGGCCCAGCAGCTGCTGACCAATTTCGTCACCACCCTGGAGTCGGGCTGCGGCAACCCCTGGGATCCAATGCTGAACTTCACCGACGGCAGCGAGCTGGAGGATCTGGACCTGATCCGCTTCTTCCGCCTGATGCTCAATCAGCAGAAGGGCAACGGCTGGTACAGCGGCCCCAGCTACGAGGACCGCTGGTTTGAAGCCCAGACGGGTCTGGAGCCCACCTCGCCCTACGCCGAGTTGGGCGGATGGTACGATGTGTCGGTCAGCGAGATCCAGTCGATCCTGAGCTACTGGCTCACCAGCTACGACCTGGACCCGGCCGAGCTGGAGGACGTCATGGTGGAGGAAAACACCGTCCGCTTCGACACCCTGGCGCCCCCGGAACAGGAGGTCCCGCTGTTGCTGGAGGACGCCACCTTCTTCGACGATATGCAGATGATGATTCTCCGCGTGGCCCGCTGCACCGACGCCTCGATGACCGTCACGGCCGCCGTGCGGTATTACTGCCTGATCTTCGACGGCGGCTTGGTCCGCTACGAGTCCATCTGGACCGAGTAGCACCCTCAAGAATACCCCAGTTCATGACAAAACCCGGTGGAGCACTCCACCGGGTTTTCTATCACGTTATAATTCTCTGCGGCCCTCCAGGGCGCGGAGCAGGGTGACCTCGTCGGCATATTCCAGCTGACTGCCCACGGGGATGCCGTAGGCCAGCCGGGTGACCTTGACCTCCAGGGGTTTCAGGAGCCGTCCCACATACATGGCCGTGGCCTCGCCCTCGGTATCGGGGTTGGTGGCCATGATGACCTCCCGGACGCCGCCCTGGGCCACGCGGCCCAGCAGCTCCCGGAGCTTGAGATCGTCGGGGCCCACGTGGTTCAGCGGCGAGATGACGCCGTGGAGCACATGGTACACGCCCCGGTACTCCCGGGACCGCTCCATGGCCACCACGTCCCGGGGCTCGGCCACCACGCAGATCAGGCCGTGGTCCCGCTCCTCGTCGGCGCAGATGGGGCAGATCTCCCGGTCGGTGAGGTTCTGGCAGACGCTGCACTGGTGGACGGTCTTCTTCGCGTCCACAATGGCCTGGGCAAAGGCCTCGGCCTCCTCCTCGGGGAGGCTCAGCACGTGGAAGGCCAGCCGCTGGGCCGTCTTGCCGCCGATGCCGGGCAGCCGGGCAAATTGCTCGGTGAGCCGCTCCAGGGCGGCGGGAAACTGGCGCATCAGAGCAGGCCGCCCAGATTCAGGCCGCCGGTCAGCTTGCCCATGGTGGCGGCGGAGTCGGCCTGGGCCTTGCGGGTCGCCTCATTGACGGCGGCGATGACCATATCCTGGAGCATCTCCACATCCTCGGGGTCCACGGCCTCGGGGTCGATGGTCAGCCGCAGAAGCTCGTGCTTGCCGTTGACCGCCGCGGTAATCATACCGCCGCCGGCCGTGGCCTCGTACTCCTTGGACTCCATCTCCTCCTGCATTTTCAGCATTTCCTGCTGCATCTTCTGGGCCTGCTTAATCATATTCATATTCATGCCGCCCATGGGCATACCGCCCCGGTATCCACCTTTTGCCATAGTTACAAACTCTCCTTATTTCTTGATGTTGATGAGATCGGGATGAGACCGGCCGAAATCCACCAGGGACCGCAGGGGGTCATCGGCGCCGGCCGGGCCGCGCTTCTGCCGCTGGACGCACCGGACCCGGATGGGGCGGCCCAGCAGGGCCGCGGCGATTCGCGCCGCGGGCTCCAGGACCTCGGGCCGGTCCAGCACGCACTTGACATAGTTGCTCTCGGCCTCCAGGGTCAGCAGCTGGTCCTCCACCCGGAGCCGGGTGGGGCCGTCCGCCCCCAGGAAGCCCTTATACTGATTGGACACCTCCCGCCGCAGCTGCTGGAGGAAGTCGGCCCCAAAGCCGTCCCGGGCCGGAGCCATCGGCGGAGCCTCGCCCTCGGCAGGGGGCGGGGCGTCGGAATCGTCCGGCGGCGGGGGCAGCTCCTCGTCCTCCGAAGCGGGCGGAGGCGGGGCCGCTGCCTCTGCCACAAATTGGCCGGACTGGAGCTGCGACTCCATCCGGGCCACCCGGGCCGTCAGCGTGGTGAGATTTTCGTCCAGCGCCGGCTGGCACAGCCGCAGAAGACACAGCTCGGCGTCAATCCGGCGGTTGGCGCTCTTGGAAAAGCCCGCCGCCGTCTCCTGGAGCACCGTGGTGATCCGCAGCAGCTCCGCCGCCGTAAACCGGGGCAGCAGCGCCTGGGCCTCGGCGTCGGTGGCGATGCCCGAGAGCAGCGGCAGCCCGGTCTTGGGCGCGGCCTGGAGAATCAGCAGGTCCCGGCTCAGGGACAAGAGCTCATCCAGCATGGCGGCCAGGTCCTTGCCGGCGGCGTAGAGGCCGGAGAAGAGCTCCAGCGCCCCCTTGGCGTCGCCGTTGGCCACGGCGGTCATCAGCTCCACGGTCCGCCGCTCTCCGGCCAGCCCCAGGGCATTGCAGACCAGGTCCGCCGTGACGGCCCCCTCGGCCGCCGAGGCGCACTGGTCCAGCAGGCTGACGCCGTCGCGCAAGGCCCCGTCGGCCAGCCGTGACAGGAGGCGGCAGGCGTCGGGCTCCAGGTCGATACCCTCCTGGTAGGCGATATAATTTAACCGCTTGGAGATATCCTCGGGCAGCAGCCGCCGGAAGGCGTAGCGCTGGCACCGGGAGAGTATGGTGGCCGGGACCTTCTGGAGCTCGGTGGTGGCGAGAATAAAGACCAGATGCTCCGGCGGCTCCTCGATGATTTTCAGCAGGGCGTTGAAGGCCGCCATGGAGAGCATATGGACCTCGTCGATGATATAGACCCGGCGGGAGACCTCCGAGGGGGTATAGACCGCGTCGTCCCGGAGGGCCCGGACCTGGTCCACGCCGTTGTTGGAGGCGGCGTCGATCTCCAGTACGTCCATACAGCTGCCGGAGTCGATGGCCCGGCAGGCGGCGCAGCGGCCGCAGGGGCTGCCGTCCTGGAGGTCGGTGCAGTTGAGGGCCTTGGCCAGGATCTTGGCGCAGGAGGTCTTGCCGGTGCCCCGGGTCCCGGTGAACAGATAGGCGTGGCTGATGCGCCCGGTCTTCAGCTGGGTCCGCAGCGTCTGGGTCACGGCGTCCTGCCCCACCACATCGTCAAAGGTCTGGGGCCGGTATTTTCGATATAGGGCCTGGTACATGGCAAACCTCCGAAACTGTGGGAATGACGGTCCGATTCATCGAGGCCTGGGGAAACCCGCCGCTGCCATAGGGCGGATATGCAATCCGCCCCTACAGCCGTTTCCCCGGCGGGAATCGAGACCCGGTCCCGGGCGGGCATAAAGCCCGCCCCTACGCAGAAACCGGGGACGAGTCTGTAGGGGCGGATTTTATATCCGCCCATTCGTCGGATGCACCCTCGCCGAACGTACACGTCGTAGGGGCGCGCATTGCGCGTCCGGAACCGAGTACGACTTTCGCAGGACTGGCGGTCGCTGCACCCGGTCTTGGCGGCATGTGGGCATGCCGCCCTACGCCCAAAGCGGCCGGCGGACTGCCTTGCACACGGGAGGCAAGCGGACGCGCCATGCGCGCCCCTACGGCGGGCAACCCCATCGAACCCCGGCACGAATTGAGCGCCGGTTCCGGGCGGATATGCAATCCGCCCCTACGGTGCGGGTGTCCGGCGGCGTTACCAGGTCTCCTCCACGGACTCGAAATGGTCGGTGGTTTCGGTGAAAAGGCTCTCCAGGTCGGAAAGGCTGTCCTGGAGGCGCTGAAGGTCATTGCGCATATCCTCGGAGAGGGCGGCAATCTCCTCGCCGGTCTCGGCATAGCGCTGGGAGATATGGGCCACAAACTCCTGCATCTGGCGGCTGAGCTGCTCGGCCCGGCGGGCTGCCAGGCGCTCGGTGGCCTCGGCGCGGCGGTAGGCCTCCAGCTCCAGGCTGGGGTAGTCCGGCGCTTCCTCGGGCGCTTCCGCCTCTTCGGGCTCTTCGGGCTCCTCCGGCTCCGGCTCGGGGGCGGTGGCGGCCTCCAGGGCGTCCTGGGCCTCCTGTAACTGGTCCCGGGCCTCCTGCAATTGGTCCTGGAGCCGGTCCCGGTCGGCCTCGGTCTCCCGGAGCTGGGCCCGGGTCTCCTCCAGCTGCGTCTGGAGCTCCTCGGCCCGGCGGCTGCGCTCCTTGAGCTCGGCGGCATGGGTCAGGCAGAGCTTCTCGATATAGTCTGCCACATCCGTCCTGTTAAACCCGCCCAGTGACCCGCGAAATTTTGAAAAATCGGACATACTCCAGACCTCCAACAAAATTCGTCCCAATCAGTGTACCACAAAACCCCGGAAAACACAAGAAAATGTGTTCTCCGGGGCTGCAAGAAGCGCGGGGGGAAAGGAGGAATTACTTCCGGACCAGATACTTGCGCATATCCAGGGAGCAGGCGGCCAGGATGATAAGGCCCTTGATGATGTACTGCATATTGGGATCGATGGAGAGCATGTTCAGGGCCACGAAGATGATCCGCAGGACGAACACGCCGATGACGATGCCGCTGATCTTACCGGTGCCGCCGACGAAGGAGACGCCGCCGATGACGCAGGCTGCGATGGCGTCGCACTCGTAGTTGAGGCCGGTGGACTGGTTGATGGAGCTGATTCGGGCGGCCTCGACGAAGCCGGTGAGGCCGTACATCAGGCCGGCCAGGGTGTGGACCAGGACGGTGGTCTTGAAGACGTTGACGCCGGAGACGTTGGCGGCCTCGGCGTTGGAGCCCACGGCGAACATGTTCTTGCCGAAGGTGGTCTTGTTCCAGATGAACCACATGACAATGACCATCAGCACCGCGTAGAGCACATACCACGGCACGTTGACGTTGCCGTCGAACTTGAGCATGGAGCCGGTGACGAAGTCCTTATACTCCTGGGACAGGCCGGAGAGGGGCTGGCCGTTGTTGGTGCCGATCATAAAGAACAGCAGGATGACGCCGTAGGTGATGAGCTGGGTGGCCAGGGTGACGATGAAGGGGTGCAGGGAGAACTTGGCCACGAAGAAGCCGTTGATGAAGCCGACGATGGAGCCGACGATCATGACCGCGAAGATGGCGATGACGATATAGGCGGCCATGGGCAGGTCGGGCAGGAACTTGAAGATCTTATTGGTCCAATCGGGGGACTGGAGCAGCGCGGCGGAGACGGCGGCGGAGAGACCCACCACGCGGCCCGCGGACAGGTCGGTACCGGTGAGGACAATGCAGCCGCCGATGCCCAAGGCGATGGGCAGGTAAGCCGCGGCCTGGCTGATGATATTGACGATGGAGCCGGGCTTGACAAAGTTGTGGTTCCGGATGGCGGTATAGACGATGAAGATCACCATCAGGATGTACAGGGCATTGTTGAGAATGCCGTCCACCCAAAACCGGCGCTGGTCCTTGCTGTCCATCTGCCGGTACTCGGCGGCGGTGCGTTGCAGATTTTTAATGGGATTAGCCATGGTGCAGCCTCCTTAAACATATTTCGCAGCCAGGGTCATGATTTCTTCCTGGGTGGTCTTTCTGGCGTCCACTTCGCCGGCCAGACGGCCGCCGGACATGACCAGAATCCGGTCGCAGACGCCCAAGAGCTCGGGCATTTCCGACGAGACCATCAGCACGGTCTTGCCCTTGTTGGCCAGATCGATAATCAGCTGATAGATCTCGTACTTGGCGCCCACGTCGATGCCGCGGGTGGGCTCGTCCAGCAGCAGGACCTCCGGGTCGGTGAGGAGCCAGCGGCCGAGGATGACCTTCTGCTGGTTGCCGCCGGAGAGGCTGCGGATCTTGGTCTCCTGGGTGGGCGTCTTGGTGCGCATGGCGTCGATGGACCACTGGGTATCCTTCTTCATGGACGCCTCGCTGAGGTAGAGGCCCAGGCGCTTATGCTTCTTGAGGCTGGAGATGACAGTGTTCTCCCGAATATTCAAAATGGCGAAGATGCCGGTGGCCCGGCGCTCCTCGGTGAGGAGGGCAAAGCCGTTCTTGATGGACTCCCGGCTGTTGCGGTTCTTACAGGGCTTGCCGCCCAGGGTGATAGTGCCAGCCTTGCGGGTGGCGACGCCGAAGATATTCTCCAGCGTCTCGGTCCGGCCGCTGCCGTCCAGGCCGGCCAGGCCCAGGATTTCGCCCCGGCGGGCGGTGAAGGAGACGTCCTTCAGGAGGGAATACTGGGCTGTCAGATTCTTGACCTCCAGATAGACCTCGCCGGGCTTGTTGGTCTTGGGCGGGAACTGGTTGCCCAGCTCACGGCCGACCATCAGACGGATGATATCCTGCATCTCCAGCTCGGCGGCGGGACGGGTGGCAACCCAGGTGCCGTCGCGCATGATGGTGATTTCATCGGAGATGCGCTTGATTTCGGCCATCTTATGGGAGATATAGATGATGGCCACGCCCCGGGACCGGAGCATATTGATGATTTTGAAGAGGTGCTCCACTTCCTCTTCCGTCAGGGAGGAGGTGGGCTCGTCGAAGACGATGACCTTGGAGTTATAGGAGACAGCCTTGGCAATCTCCACCATCTGCCGCTGGGACACGGGCATGGTGCTCATGATCCGGTGGGGATCTACCTTAATGCCCAGCTCGTCGAACACCTTGACGGTGTCCTTGTACATCTTGCGCTCGTTGACCATCAGGCCGCCCACTCTGGGGTAGCGGCCCAGCCACAGGTTGTCCATGACCGAGCGCTTCAGAGCCTGGTTCAGCTCCTGGTGCACCATGGCCACGCCGTTTTCCAGGGCTTCCTTACTGCTTTTGAAATTGATCTCCTTGCCGTCCAAGAAGATCTGCCCGCCGTCCTTGGCGTAGATGCCGAAGAGACATTTCATCAGCGTAGACTTGCCCGCGCCGTTCTCGCCCATCAGCGCATGGACTGTGCCCCGTTTCACCGTCAGCGAGACGTGATCCAGGGCCTTGACGCCGGGGAAGGTTTTCGTGATGTCCTTCATTTGCAGCAGGACATTCTGCTCCATATCTTCCTGTCCTCCTTTTCCAAAAAGGCCGCCGCCGCGCATGCGGCAGCGGCCTCAAAATTTTGCTTGGCTAGTGCGGGTTCCGATTATTCGCCGGTGTAGGGAGCGTAGGCAACGAACAGCTTGTTGGCGATGTCCTCGGCGATGCTGTACATGTCGGTGTTCATGGCGGCAGCGGCAGCAACACCGTCGGTCAGGCTGGTGCCGGCGCCCACGGAAGCGGCGACCTCAGCAATGGCGTTGGCCATGCCCTCGGCATCCTGCTTGACGGTACCGGTCATCTTGCCGTCCTTGATCAGCTGCTGGGCGGAAGCGGTGGCGTCCACGCCGAAGACGGGGATGGTGGTGGTGCCCTCGCCGTTGTTGTAGCCGGCGGCGTTCAGAGCGGAGATGGCGCCCTCAGCCATGTTGTCGTTGTTGCAGATGATCAGCTCGATCATGTTGCCGTTGGCCTCGTTGTACTGGGACAGGTTGGTGTTCATGTAGTCCAGAGCAGCCTGCGCAGACCAGGCGCCGCCCAGGTCCACCTGATAGCCGGTGGTGTTGTTGGCGTCGAAGTACTGCAGCTCGGGCTTGCCGGCCTCGGTCAGGACGGCGTTGGCGTCCTCGACGCCGAACTGGGTGCGGTAGATGGCCTCGACGTTGGCCTCGTCGCCCTTGAACATGGCGTAGGAGATCACGCCGTCGCCGTTGAGGTCGAGGGTGTCATAGTTCTCCAGGACGTACTCGCCGACCATCTGGCCCTGCAGGTGACCGGCCTCGGGGGCGTCGGTACCGACGAAGCAGATGTTCTCATAGGCGCCCAGGACACTGCCCTCGTTGCCGTCCTCTTCCACAGCGCGGTTGAAGAAGATGACCGGGACGTCGCCGGCCAGCTCCATGATCTGCTTGGCAGTGTCGGAGGAGCCGGAGGTGACCATGTTGACGATCAGCAGGTTGCAGCCGTTGGTGATGGCGGTCTGGATCTGCTCGTTCTGAGTGGCCTGGTTGTTGTTGCCGTCATAGTCGTTGTAGGCAATGCCCTTGGCTTCCAGGGCGGCGTCCAGAGCGGAGCGGACGCTGGAGATGTAGGTGTCGGAGTAGGCATAGTAGAACACGCCCACGTTCAGCGCGGAAGCGTCGGTGGTGGTGTCCTCGGTGGTGTCGGTATCCTCGGTGGTGTCGGTATCCTCGGCGGTGTCGGTCGAAGTATCGGTCGAGGTATCAGTCGAAGTGTCGGTGGAAGTATCGGTCGAGGTGTCGGTGCTGGTGTCACCGCTGGCACAGGCGGCCAGGCTGAAGACCAGCATCAGGGCAAGAAGCAGTGCGATAATCTTTTTCATTCTGATGTGTTCCTCCATTTTCGTGAAATTTCAACAGTCCCGCCCCCCTGTGAGGGGCGTCTGTTTGATAATACTATCATAAAGGAATTGTCCAGAAAAAACAATGGATTTTTTTATGATGAAGGTTAATTTTTTTACCGGCCGATTGGGGAGCTTCCAAAAATAGCGCGTGGAATTTGTGCAAACCGTCAGGGCGTGTCGAAGGGGAACAGGGCCTTCTGCCCCTCCAGAGAGAACATATTCTCCCGGGTGACGATCTGGGTGGCGGTATCCAGTAGGGCCTCCGGGTCGAAGGTCTCGCCGCCGAGCAGGTCACAGGCGGCCTCCACGCCCAGGTAGCCCATGGCATAGGGGTTCTGGACGATTAGGGCCGAGACGACGCCGGTCTGCATCAGGTCCACGGTCTCCACGTTGGAGTCGAAGCCCACCACGTCCACCGTGCCGCCCAGTCCCAGCCGGTCCACGGCCTGGGCCGCGCCGACGGCGGTGGGCTCGTTGAACCCCACCACCACGTTGATCTCCGGGTGCTCCCGCAGCAGCTCCATGGTCTTCTCCCGGGCGTCGCCCACCTCGGCCAGGACGTTGAGGGTATAGATCTCCCCCACCCGGTCCGACCGGGCCAGCTCCTCCCGGAGGCCCTGCTCCCGCTCCTGGCCGTTGCGGCTGCCCAGGTCGTAGTTGATCAGGCCCAGCACCAGCCGGTCTTCCCGGGCCGCCAAGGCCGCCTGGGCCGTCATCCGGCCGGCCTCCACATTGTCGGTGCCGATGCGCACGCCCACGGCCTGGGAGTCCACGTCCGAGTCGATGACCGCGATTTTGACGCCCGCCTCGGCGGCGGCGTCGATGGCCGGGGCGTTCTCGGTGTAGCTGATGGCCGAGAACACCAGCGCCTCGGCGCCCTGGGCCACGGCGTCCTCGATCAAGGCATTCTGCGTCTCATAGTCCTCCTCGGTTTCGGGGCCGACGATATTCAGGTTGACATTGTACTCCGAGGCGGCGGCCCGGGCTCCGGCGAAGACCGATTTCCAGAACTCGGTCTCGGTGGACTTGGCCACCAGGGTGATATTCCGGGGCGTGGCCCGGACGCCCTGGCCGGTGCAGCCCGTCAGGAGCCCCAGGCACAGCAGCGCCGCGCCCAGCGTTTTAGCGATTTTCATAGTCGCCCTCCTCCCGGACCTGGGGCATCCGGATGGTCACCACGGCGCCCTCGTCGGGCTCGGAGCGGATGGTGATGCCGTAGCCCTCGCCAAAGTAGATCTTCAGCCGGTCATTGACGTTTTTAATGCCGATGCCGGTGTGGTCGCTGCGCTCCTTGCGGAGAATGGCCTCGATCTGGGCCTGGTCCATGCCCACGCCGTTGTCGGCCACGGTGAACACCACGTCCGTCCCCTCAGCCCGGAGGGTGATGACGATTTCCCCCTCGTCCACCAGGCCGTTGATGCCGTGGTAGATGGCGTTTTCGATGATGGGCTGGAGGGTGATCTTATTGCAGAGGAAATCCAGGCAGCCCTCGTCCACATCGAAGCGGTAGGAGAACTGATTTTTATAGCGGTGCTGCTGGATTTTCAGATAGCTCTCGGCGTGGCGGAGCTCGGAGCGAATGGGGATCAGCTCATGGCCCTTGCTGATGCTGATGCGGAAGAGCTGGGCCAGGGCGTTGACCATCTGGACGGCCTCGGCATTGCGGCCCTGCTCGCACATCCAGGAGATGGAGTCCAGGGTATTATAGAGGAAATGGGGGTTGATCTGGGCCTGGAGGGCCTTGAGCTCGGTTTTGCGGAGGTTGATCTCCTCCCGGCGGACCGTATCCATCAGCTGCTGGATCTTCACCACCATATGGCCGAAGGACTCGGACAGGGCCTGGACCTCCCGTGCGCCGCCGACGGGGGCGTAGGTGAAGCGGTCGGCGCTCTTTTCAAACTGGCGCATGGCCGCCGAGAGGCCCTTGAGGGGCCGGGACAGGGCCCGGGAGATGACGATGCTGCTCAGCAGGGCGGCCAGCAGCACGGCCAGGGCCGAGAGGACCAGGATTCGGGTGACCTCGCCCACGTTGGAAGTGACCAGCTCGTCCACATAGCTGACGCCCACCACCCGCCACGGGCTGCCCTCGACGGTTTTGATGGCATAGATCACGTTGCTCTCGCTGTAGACGCCGTCGGACCGGGCGGCCAGGGCGGCGGTGTTCTCCTCCTTGAGCCGGGAGTAGATCAGCTGCTGCTGGGGGTGGTAGAGAATGCCGCCGCCCTGGTCCATCAGGAAGCAGTAGCCGTGCTGGCCGATGCCCACATCATTGATATAGGAGGAGATGCTGCCGAATTTCAGATCCAGAGCCACCCAGGCCTCGGGGCCGCCGGCGTCCAGGGCCGCGGGCATGGTGACCACCCAGGGGTACCAGCCCTCGAAGATGGACTCCACATGGGGCTGGGAGATATAGCCCTCCTCATAGAGCGACAGGGCCGCGGCGTCGAAGGAGAGATTCTCATAGATCTCCTCCCGGGGCTGGTGGTCCAGAGCCCAGCAGCTCAGGAGGTTCCCGGCGGCGTCGTAGGTGGTGACCGCCGCCACGTCGGCGCGGATTTTCAGGAGATTGTCGAAGAACTCCTCCCGCTCCTGGGAATCCTGGGGGGCGGTCTGGAGGGTGGACTTCACCAGGGCCATGACGCCGTCCATATCGGAGACGTAATTGGCCACGGTGTTGCTCACCTGGTCCACGGCCTGACGGGAGGAGGTCTGGGCGCTGCGGAGGATCGACCGGCGATAGGCGTTCAGAAACAGGGCCACGGTGCACAGCACCATGCCCAGCACCACCCCGGTGATTACCACCACCAGCACCGCGGTCATACTCAGAGGTTTTCGCTGTTTCATCCGTTGCCTCCGCTTCTGCGCAGCGCCATCGGCGAGACGCCGTAATACTTCTTAAAGCAGTAGCTGAAATAGTGCTGATCGGAATAGCCGCACCGCTTGGCCACCTCGTGGATTTTCAGGTTGGTGGTCTTCAGCAGGTCGCCGGCCACCTCCATGCGCTTTTTAATCAGGAGGTTGATAAAGGTGTCCCCGGCATACTTCTTCATATTGGCGCTGAGGTAGTTGGGGCTCACATGGAGCCGCTCGCTGACGGAGCCCAGGGAGAGGAGCTCGTCCATATAGTGGAGGTTGATGTCCTCCAGGGCCTTGCCGCAGAGGAGGCTGACGCCGTCGCGCCGCTGTCCGGCCAGCAGCTCCTGGGCCCCCAGGCACAGCTGGATGGCCCGCCGCCAGCGCTCCACCTCGGGCACGGCGGCGAAGGCGCTCTCCTCCAGGCGGCAGCGGCGGCGCAAATCGCGAATCTGTTCTTCGGATGCCGTGGTGCTGAGAATCCGCAGGGCTGTGGCCAGCACCTGTAGGAGCGCCACATCCTCCATGCCCTCCCGGAGCGTCAGCAGGAACCGCTGAAGCTCGGCGGGGGTGGCCGTGCGCAGCAGGCTCTCCAGCCGGTCGGGCAATGCCGCATAGTCCACCGGGCAGCGGACCACCGTCTCCGGCTGAGGCAGCTGCCGCAGGCCCTGGGCCCCCGGCGCTGCGAAGCGCAGGGCGTCCACGGCCTCCCGGGCCGCGGCGTGGCACTGGGTCCAGTGTTCAAAGGGACGGCTGACGCCGGTGGCGCAGCTCAGGCCCCACACCCGTCCCACCGCCTGGACCAGCTCGTCCAACGCGATGGGCAGCCGGTCGAAGTCCCCGTCGCTGGCCAGCAGCGTCAGCACCTGCCGCCCCGCCGCCAGACTCCGGGCCGGGTAGTAGGACGAGAGAATCAAATCCACCGACCCGGCCAGCTCCGCCGTGGCGGCCTCTTCGCCCATCCGGGAGGCCAGCACCAGCAGCCGCGGCGCGGGCAGGTCCGGGAACAGCGCCGCCGCCCGGGCCGCCGCCGCCAGCGACGCCTCGGAGAGCTCCCCGGCCTCGGTGAAGTCGTCCAGCAGCAGCGGCAGCAGGAAGGGCTCCCAGCCCGGCCGCTCCGTCTGGGGCGACTGGAGCGCCTGATACCGGAGCCGGATCTTCTTGTGCATCTCCTTCAAGGCCTCGGTCAGGTCGGCCATGCCGATGGGCTTCAGGAGATAGCTGATCACGTTATATTCGATGGCCTTCTGGGCGTACTCGAAGTCGTCGTAGCCGCTGAGAAAGGCGATGTGGGTCATGGGCCGCAGGGCCCGGACCTGCCGGGCCAGCTCCACGCCGGAGATAAAGGGCATGTGGATGTCGCTGAGCAGCAGGTCCGGCTGGAGCTGCTCCACCAGCTGCAAGGCGTCCAGGCCGTTGCCCGCGCTGCCCACCAGGGTAAAGCCGATGTCCTCCCAGCGGATCATCTGGCAGACGGCGTCCAGCAGCTCCGCCTCGTCGTCGGCCACCACCACCGTATAGCGCTCTTTTTCGTTCACTGTGGTTCCTCCAGCTTCCGGCAGGTGAAGAGCAGCACTTGCCGCCCGGCCTGCCTGAGTTGTGTCAAAGCCGCCGCCGTCCGGTCCGCGTCAAAGGTCAGCAGCGCGTCGTCCAGCAGCAGGGGCGTCTCCGGCGGCAGCAGCAGCGCCGACAGGGCCAGCCGCAGCGCCAGCCACACCTGGTCCTGGGTGCCCCGGCTCATGGAGGAGAGGGGCCGGGTCAGACCCGTGGCCGCCTCCCGCACCAGCAGCACCCTGCCCTCCTCCAGCACCAGCCCGTCCAGCTGGCCGCGGGTCAGGGTCCGGAGAATGGCCCCCGCCGGCGCCGTCAGCCGGGGGCCGTAGGCCGTCTCCAGCGTCCGCTGGGCCGCCTCCAAGGCCTCCAGGGCCAGGGTCAGCGCCCGTTCCCGGTCCAGCAGCGTCTGCCGCCGGTCCTCCAGCTGCTGGACCCGGGCCTCCAGGGCGTCGCACCCGCCCAGGGCCTCCTCCCGGGCCGCCAGCGCCGCCGCCCGCTCCCGCAGGGCGGCGGTCTCCCCGCCGGTCTCCCAGCGGGCCCGCTCCAGGGTCCGAACCCGGTCCGCCGTCTGGGACGCCGTCTCCCGCCGCCGGAGCGCCGCGTCCACGGCCGCCCGGGCCTGGTCCGCGGTCTCCGCCTCGGGGGCGAAGGCGCGAACCTCCTCCAGCAGCACCTGCCGGTTCCAGGCCGCCGTCAGACCGTCCCGGCAGGCCACGGCCCGAGGCAGCAGGTCCCCGTCCCGTTCCACTTGCCAGGCAGCCAGAATCCGCCGCCGCCGGGCCAGATGCTGCCGCCGCCGGCGGAACACCGACGCGGTCCAGGCCAGCGCCCCCAGCCCCAGGGCCAGAACACCGGCCCCCAGCCACGGATTCACCCACAGCAGCAGGCCCAGCCCCAGCAGCAACAGCAGGCCTGCCAGCGCCCCCTGGAGCCCCCACCGGGGCAGCGGCAGCGTCAGCTGCTCCAGGGCCCGCTGGGCCGCCGGAAGAATCTCCCCGGGGGAGACGCCCTCCAGCGCCGGGGGCAGCGCGACCGGCTCCGCGCCGCCGCAGGACAGGGCCTCCCGCAGCTGCAATAGCGTCTCCGGCGGCGGGTCTCCGGCCAGGGCCGCCTGGGCCGCCCGGTCCGCGGCCTGCGCCGCCTCCAGGGCCGAATCCGGCTGTACGTCCGCCGTCCGGGCCGCCAGCGCCGCCTGACAGGCCAGCCGCTCCCGACGCAGGCTCCGGGCCTGGGCCAGGGCCGCCCCGGTCTCCCGCAGCTGGGCCTCGATCTGGGGCAGCAGGCCGGTCTTGTTATGGCGGCACCGGCGCTTCCAGGCGGCAAGCGTCTCCGCCGCCATCCGGGCGCTGTCGCTCTCCCGGCCCGTGGCCGCCAGATTGGAAAGCCGCCGCTCCAGCTGGGCCTCCGGCGTCACCGCCAGCGCCTCCCCGGCAATGCAGGCCGTCCGGAGAAAGACGGACTTCTCCACCCCCAGCAGCTGAAGGCCGCAGGTCTCGCCGGTGAGCTCCGGGATCGTGCGGCCTGTGGCCGGGTCGTAGGCCCGGAAGGTGTCCAGGGGCTTGCCGCCCTCGCTGGTCCGCTGGAGCACAATCTCCCGGCCCTGCCACCGGAGCTGCACCGTCCCGGCCATGGGCTTGCCGCTCCAGGGCAGGCAGCGGGTCCGCACCGGCTCCCGGTCCCGGACCTTCCGCTCGGCGCGGTCGATTCCGTAGAACATGGCCGTCAGAAAGGCCAGCCAGGTGCTCTTGCCCGCGCCGTTGGGCAGCGTCAGCACCGTGAGCCCCGGGCCCGGCTCCAGCACCGCCTCGTCCAGGCAGCCGAAGGTGGCTTGCAGGCGAATCAGCTCCATGGGGCGTCCCTCCCTTCCAGCGCCGCGATCAGATACCGGGCCGCCGCCGCGGCCGACGGGTCCCCGGCCGCATGGGCCGCCAGCAGCCGCTCCAGGGCCAGCCCCCGCAGGCTGCCGGTTCCGGCCTCGGCCCACAGGTCCGCCGGGGGCACAGTCCGGTCGATGACCCGCAGAGACCGGCAGCGCCCCGCCAGGGCCCGCTCCAGGGCCTCGCAGTCCGCCGGGCCGCCCTCGCCGGTGACCTCCAGCCGGACATAGTCGTCTTGACAGTTCTCCGGCAGGTCCGGCATGGTCCCGGCCCGGACGGAGCACAGATGGTAGCGGGGACCGGGCAGAACCCGGAGCCGCCCGGTGCAGCCGGTCTCGTCCACGGTCACCACCAGGGCCCCGTGGTCGCCGGGCTCGTCAAAGCCCCGGCCCAGGGTCACGCCGGGCCAGCCCACCCAGGTCCCGCCCACGGCAGCGGGCAGCCGGGGCCGGTGGATGTGGCCCAGGGCCAGATAGGCAAGGCCGCTGTTCGCCACGTCCTCCTCGGTCATGGGGTTGTAGGGTCCGGCGGCGGCCAGCTCGCCGTGGAGCAGGCCGATTTCCAGATAGCCCGCCGCCCGCGGCGCGGTCCCCAGGAGCCCATGGGCCTCGCCGCCCCGGAAGGCCGCGCCCCAGATCCGGCAGCCCAGGTCCGGCAGGGCCACGCCGGTCCAGCCGCCGGTGAACAGATGCACGTTGCCCGGCCACGCCGCCTGGACCCAGGGCGACCCCGGGACATAGGGGTCGTGGTTCCCCGGCGCGATCAGCACCGGCAGGGCGGCCTCCTCGAAGGCGGTTTGCAGCGCCTCCACGGTCTCGGGCGTCACCCGGGCCCCGTCGAAAACGTCCCCGGCCAGCAGCAGCAGCGAACACCCTTCGGCCCGGGCCAGCCGGGCCAGCGCCAGCGGCAGCCCCCGCTGGAGCCGCCGCCGGGCCAGAGCCTCCTCCGGCTCCAGCCCCGCGAAGGGGGAATCCAAATGTAAATCGGCGGCATGCAGCAGCTTTACCATGGCGGAACCTCGCAAGAATCAAGATACTCTATTATACCGCACCGCCCGGGATTTGACAAATGGGGATTGCCGCCCTTGCCCCGCCGGGACAGCCGTGATACAATGGGAAAAAAGGAGGTATGACCCATGATTCGTCATGTGATTATGTGGAAATTCAACGCCGGGGAAGAGGAAAATATGCGGAAATTTCTCGCCGGGCTCCAGGCCCTGGACGGGGTGATCCCGGAGATTCTCCGCATGGAGATCGGCGTCAACTGCAAGGAGGGCAACAACTTCGACGCCTGCCTCATCGCCGATTTCGCCGATTTCGACGCCCTGGAGCGCTATAAGCACGATCCGCGCCATGTGGCCGTGTCAGCGCTGTGCAAGTCCATCCGTTCCGCCCGGGGGGCTGTGGATTTCGAGGTTTGATGCTCTTTGATTTCCTGTGATCTTAGTTATTTTTCTTTGGATTTGTGACGGTTCCTATTGATTTTAGACCGCAGTTGTATTATGCTATACATAAGCTGGCGGGACACGGGCTGTCCCGCGCCACGGACGGGAGCGGTCCGCTCCACAGAGAAGGAGATCACAGGTATGATTATTACGCAGAAAAAACCCATCGAAGAGCTGATGGCCATGCTGGGCGACGCCAAGCGCATCGGCATCATCGGCTGCAGCAGCTGCGCCACGGCCTGCGCCACCGGCGGCGAGAAGGAGATCAAGGAGCTCAAGGCCTACCTGGAGTCCCAGGGCCGGACCGTGGTGGTCACCGGCGTGGCGGAGTACTGCTGCATGAACCTGGGCGTCAAGGGTACGCTGAAGCCCTTCCAGAACCAGAACCTGGACGCGGTGGTTGCCATGTCCTGCGGCGACGGCGTGCAGGTGGTGGCCAGCAACATCAACGTGCCGGTCTACCCCTCCAACAACACCATGTTCCTAGGCGAGGCCGTGCGGTTCGGCCTGTTTAAGGAGGCCTGCCACCTCTGCGGCAACTGCGTGCTGGGCACCACCGGCGGCATCTGTCCCATCTCCCGCTGCGCCAAGAGCCTGGTCAACGGCCCCTGCGGCGGCGCGAAAAACGGCAAGTGCGAGGTCAACCCCGAGAACGACTGCGCCTGGGTGCTGATCTACAACCGCCTGAAGGACCTGGGCCAGCTGGACAAGCTGTCTCAGACCCGGGACGACAAGGGCTATGCCGACGTAAGCTATCCGCGCACCATCAACATTAGGGGGAAGAAATAATATGAGCCTGTTGGAAAAAGCACTGGAAAGCGGCAAATTCGGCGTCACCGCGGAAATGGCGCCCCCCAAGGGCTATGACTTCTCCGAGCAGCTGGAGGCGGCGGCCCTGCTCAACGGCAAGGTCCACGGCATCAACGTCACCGATATGCAGTCGGCCAGCCTCAAGGCCACGTCTCTGGGCCTGTGCATCAAGCTCAAGCTGGCGGGCTGCGAGCCCATCCTGCAAATGACCGGCCGGGACCGCAGCCGTATGGCCATTATGGGCGATATGCTCTCGGCGGCGGCCTTCGGCATCGACACCATGCTGGCCCTCACCGGCGACCATCCCACTGTCGGCGACGTCAAGGACTCCAAGCCGGTCTATGACCTGGACTCCGTGGGCATTCTGCGGATGCTCTCCAACATGGAGGCCACCGGCCAGGACTGCGGCGGCAACGACCTGAAGGAGACCCCCCGGTTCTACAAGGGCGCGGCCGTCACCCCGGTCTATGAGCCCCTGTTCCTCCAGATCAACAAGCTCCGCCAGAAGGTGGACGCCGGCGCCAAGTACATCCAGACCCAGGGCATCTTCGACCTGGAGCAGTTCAAGCGCTTTATGGACGAGGTGGACAAGGCCGGGATCAAGACCCATATCATGGCTGGTATCATCCCGCTGAAGGCCGCCGGCATGGCCAAGTACATGAATGAAAACGTCCCCGGCATCGCGGTGCCCCAGTCCATGATCGACCGGCTGGCCGCTGCCGCCGCCGAGGGCAAGGAAAAGGGCGTCAAGGGCCTGCCCATGGCCATGGGCATCGAAATGGCCGCCGAGATGATCGCGCAGATCAAGGACCAGAAGCTCTGCGACGGCGTCCACATCATGGCCATCGGCGCGGAGAAGAACGTGCCCGCCATCCTGGAAAAGGCCGGCATCGACATCAGCGCCCAATAAGCGCGGCGGAAAAACTTTTTCATTACACCAAAGGACGTGCTGCCCACGGCGGCACGTCCTTTGTTGCCCTCGGGCCGGGGAGAACGGAAGAAAAAATTGGAACTGCTGTATAAGCTTTCCGAGGCCGGTCCATACTAGCCTCGGAGGTGCTTAACATGCAACACAACGAATCCAACAATCAGCCGGGCGGCTTTCGGAAGATGCTCAAGGAGAAGGGATACTACATCCTTCTGACGCTATGCATCGTAGCCGTGGGCGTATCCGGCGCCGTCTTCGTCAGCAGCGCTCTGCGGCAGAGTCAGGAGGCCCAGGAGACGCTCTCCATCCCGGCCAAGGCCACGGACCCGGACCAGGATACGAAGACGCCCCAGCAAACGCCCGCATCCACCCAGACCAAACCCGCCGCGCCCCAGGGCGGGACCCAGAGCGGGACCCAGGGCGGAACCCAGTCCCAGCCGCAGACCGGCTCCAGTACTGCCATTGCGGAATCCGTGACGGTGGCTCCGGTGAGCGGGACCGTGATCGGCGATTATGCCATGGAGGCTCTGACCTATAATGCCACCACCCAGGACTGGCGCGTCCACAACGGCGTGGATCTGGCCGCCGCCGAGGGCGAAACCGTCATGGCCGCCCGGGACGGCACCGTCACCGCCGTCTATGAGGACGAGGCCTACGGGACCACCGTGGTGATCCAGCACGACGACGGCTACACCACCCACTACTGCAATCTGGCAGAGGGTCCCGCCGTGTCCGCCGGACAGACCGTCGCCGCCGGAGACGCCATCGGCGTCGTGGGCCGCACCGCCGTGCTGGAGCTGGGAGAAGACTCCCACCTGCACTTCGCCGTCTTCCTGGACGGCGCGCCGGTAGACCCCAACGAGTTCCTGGCCTGACCGGCTCCCGCCGTAGGGGCGGCCTGTATGGCCGCCCGAAACTGGTTCCCGATTCCCGCCGGGGTGCGATGGTTCCACCGCCGTAGGGGCGGCCTTCATGGCCGCCCGAAACCGGGTTCCGATTCCCGCCGGGGCTCGATGGTTCCTCCGCCGTAGGGGCGCATTGCATATGCGCCCTTACCGCACTGCCGGGACCGCCGGGCCTGCGGCGGAAATCGCAGGCCGCCCCTACAGACCCGCCCCTGCCTTCTCGTAGGGGCGGGCTTTATGCCCGCCCGCAACCAGTCCCCGATTCCCACCGGGGTTCGATGGTTCCTCCGCCGTAGGGGCGCATTGTATATGCGCCCTTACCGCACTGCCGGAACCGCCGGGCCTGCGGCGGAAATCGCAGGCCTGCTAGGGCGGATATATAATCCGCCCCTACGGGGTGCGTTCGCCGAGGGTGCACCCGACGCGGCGGTGCGGCACGGGCGGCCATACAGGCCGCCCCTACCCGGCCTTCTCGTAGGGGCGGGCATTATGCCCGCCCGGACCGGCTTCCGCCGGGGTTGGGGGCTTCCTCCCTGGTACGGGGTTGTCTCACGATGAAGGCGTGATGAAACGACTTTTCCGCCGCACCGGCAACCATCGGGGCGGCAATTTCGTCATTATTTCCATCGGAAGGAGTGACGCAGATGCACGAATACGTATCCTTTGTCCTGACTCTGGCCCGGGAGGATGACGCCCTGATCCCCGCCCTGGGCTGACCGGCCGTCAATACTCGGTGGAGATCTCCCCGTCGCCGAGGCCGTACAGCCTCCGAAATTCCCGCAGATCCTCCTCGGAGCGGACCAGCATGACCTCGGTGAATTTGCCGGTCTGCAAATTGCGGAACCCGGCGGTCCGTTCCCCGGTGCAGATGCTGGCGCGGATCACCGGCCGCTGCACGGCCGGGTCATAGGTGCGGACTTCCTGTTTTTTGCGAAATAGCATTTCCCTTTCCTCCGTTCTCTGCCCATGGCGTATGCCCCTCGGATGGGCGTCTCTCTGCCTGCTGCGTTCAGTATACCACATATTCGCCGCCTGTGGGGAGACTTCCCTCCGGGGGGCGCTGGCCTATTCCGCCGAAATACGCCTTGCGCCCCGGCGGGGCTTCCACTATAATGGGCATAAAACAACATGGAGACAGGAGGGACGGACCATGAACGAGCTTTGGTCCCGGCAGATTCAGGGAGTGCAGACGCTCTATAGCAGCCGGCGGCTTCGGTTCCAGGACTGCTTTCAGCCGCAGTGGATGGCCTGCCTGGGCCTTCCGGCCCGGCCGGGGCTGCGGATTCTGGAAATCGGCTGCGGACCGGGGGCGCTGGCCCAGGCCCTGCACCGGTGGTATCCGGACACGGCGCTGGTGGGGCTGGACCGGGACAGCCGGTTTATCGACTTCGCCCGGCGGCAGGTCCCCGGCGTGACCTTCCTCGAGGGCGACGCCGCGGCGCTGCCCTTTGCCGACGGCTCCTTCGACGTGACCATCTCCTACACGGTCAGCGAGCATATCGCGCCGGAGCCGTTCTACCGGGAGCAGCGGCGGGTGCTCCGGCCCGGCGGGCTCTGCCTGGTGCTGTCCTGCCGGAGATCCATCACCTGCCCGGCGGACTGTCTGGCCGAGACGGAGACGGAGGCCGCCTTCTGGCAGCACGTCCAAGGGGACGACCCGCTGCGGGCCTGGGGCGTGGGCCGGTATTGGCAGGACGAGCGGCAGATGCCCCTGACCATGGAGCAGGCCGGCTTCACCGGCGTATCCACCGGCTATGTGGTGATCCCGCTGACGCCGGATGACCCCGCCTGTCCCCGGGCAACGGCCCAGGCCATTCTCGACGCTGAACAGGCCTGCACCGAGGAGGCAGTTCTCTCCACGGGCCGCGAGGATACCGCGCCGGTGCTGGAGGCCGTCCGGGCCAAGTACGGCCGCCGCCGCCGGCTTCTGGAGGCGGGCTGCCGCCAGTGGGACACCTACACCACGGTAAACCTGGTCCTCCGGGGCGTCCGGCCATAACCCGGGCCCGCGGGAACACCTTGCGGCCGCCCGCGCCGGTGTGTTATGATAGAGGTTCTGAGAAAGGAGGCGCGCCATGGCGACGGAAATTTTAGTGGTGGACGACGAGGCGGCCATTGCCGGTCTGGTGGAGGTCTATCTGACCAACGAGGGCTTTTCGGTCCACAAGGCGCTGACCGCGGCCGAGGCGCTGGACATACTCGCCGCACATCCCATCGATCTGGCCATTCTCGACGTCATGCTGCCGGATCTGGACGGGTTCACCCTCTGCCAGAAGATCCGGGAGACCCATCTCTTCCCGATCATCATGCTGACGGCCCGGGTGGAGGACATGGACAAGATCACCGGCCTGACCCTGGGGGCCGACGACTATATCACCAAGCCCTTCAACCCTCTGGAGCTGGTGGCCCGGGTCAAGACCCAGCTGCGCCGCTGCACCCGCTACAACCAGGCCGCCGCCGAGCCGCCGGAGGAGAGCTGCGACATCCGGGGCCTGCAAATCTCCCTGACCACCCACAAGTGCAGCCTCTACGGCGAGCCCCTCTCCCTGACGCCCCTGGAGTTCTCCATCCTCTGGTACCTGTGCAGCCACCGGGGCCAGGTGGTCTCCAGCGAGGCGCTCTTCGAGGCCGTCTGGGGAGAGAAATACATGGACTCCAACAACACCGTTATGAGCCATATTGCCCGGCTGCGGGAGAAACTGCACGAGAACAGCCGCCGGCCCAAGTTTATCAAAACCGTCTGGGGGGTGGGGTACACCATTGAATAAGAACGCATCGCGCCGCCCGATTCTTCGGGCCTGGGGCGGCTATCTGCTGGCGCTGACGGCCTGGGTCACGGCGGTGATTGTTCTCGCTTTTACAAGCCTGTGGTTTTTTTCCTCGCTGAGCTGGTCGCCGAGCCCCCTCTACTACCTGCTCATCTGGATTCGAGACTATATCCCGCTGGTGGGGGCTGCGGTGGTGCTGGCGGGCTGGGTGGTCATCAGCTACTTCTATCTGGCCCGGCCCTACCGGCAGCTCCAGGCCATGCTGGGGGCGGCGGAGCAGCTGGCCCATCCCTCGGACCAGCCCATCCAGCTCCCCCCGGCCATGGCCGAGGCCGAGGCCCAGCTGAACCTGATCCGTACCCAGGCCCTCCGGGACGCCCAGGCCGCCAAGGAGGCCGAGCAGCGGAAAAATGATCTGGTGGTCTATCTGGCCCACGACCTCAAGACGCCGCTGACCAGTGTCCTGGGCTATCTGACCCTCCTGCAGGACGAGCCCGATCTGCCGCCGGAATTCCGGGCGCGCTACACCGGCATCGCCCTGGAAAAGGCCCAGCGGCTGGAGGATCTTATCAACGACTTCTTCGACATCACCCGGTTCAGCCTGACCCACCTGGAGCTGGAGCGGGGCGACACCGACCTGAAGCGGATGCTGGAGCAGCTGTGCAGCGAGTTCGAGCCGGTGCTCCGGCAGCAGAAGCTCCGCTGCGACCTCCGGCTGCCCGAGACGCTCCGCGCCCTCTGCGACCGGGACAAGATGGCCCGGGTCTTCGACAATCTCCTGAACAACGCCTGCCACTACGCCTACCCCGATTCCACCCTGGAAATCCGGGGCTGGGAGGAGGCGGGCTGGGTAATCCTGACCTTTGAGAACGCCGGACCCACGATTCCGCCGGAAAAGCTCCAGCGGATGTTCGAGCAGTTCTTCCGCCTGGACCCCTCCCGGGGCACCCGCTCCGGCAACGCGGGCCTGGGCCTCGCCATCGCCAAGGAGATCGTCGAGGCCCACGGCGGTTCCATCACCGCCCGGAGCCGCGATGAGCGCGTGCAGTTCACCGTCCGGCTGCCGAAGCCCGCGCCGCAAGAAAATTGTAAGAATTTCAACACAGAATCGTAAGCCCGCCGAAAGGAACCTCTCACACATCCTTCGCCCCGATCTGGTACGATAGTTTCGTCCCGGACGGGGCGATTTCTCTATCCCAGGAGGTCTTTTCATGAAATCCATTCTTGTCATATTCGGCGGCGTCTCCAGCGAGTACGCCGTATCGCTGCAATCTGCCCAGGCCGTTCTCGCCCACTTGGACCGGTCGAAATTCGCGCCGCTGATGGTGGGCATCACCCGGGCGGGCCGCTGGCTCCGCTACACCGGCCCGGTGGAGGAAATCGGTCCGGACCGCTGGCAGGACGGGCCCTGCGTCCCCTGCACCCTGCGGCTGGACCGGGAGGCCCGGCAGCTGCTTCTCCTGGACGGCAGCGGAACGGTCCTGCCCTTCGACGCGGCCTTCCCGGTGATGCACGGCAAAAACGGCGAGGACGGCACGCTCCAGGGCCTGCTGGAGCTGGCGGGCGTCCCGATCATCGGCTGCGGCGCCCTGGCCAGCGCCTTGGCCATGGACAAGGACCGGGCCCACAAGCTGGCGGCCTGGGCCGGGGTGGACGTGCCCCGGAGCGCCGTCTTCGCCCGGGGTGCGGACCCGGCGGAGATTGCCGCCGCGGCCGAGGCCCTGGGTTATCCGCTCTTTGTCAAGCCGGTCCGGGCCGGTTCCTCCTTCGGCATCACCCGGGTGCAGTCGCCTGAACGGCTGACCGAGGCATTGGAGCAGGCCTGGCTCCACGACCGGGAGGTCCTGCTGGAGGAGGCGGTCCCCGGCTTCGAGGTGGGCTGCGCCGTGCTGGGCCGGGACCGGCTGACCGTGGGGGCAGTGGACCAAATCTCCCTTTCCCAGGGCTTCTTTGACTATGAGGAGAAATACACCCTCAAGACTGCTTCGATCCACTGCCCCGCGCCCATTCTGCCCGAGGAGACGGCCCGGATTCAGGCGGCGGCCCAGACCGTCTACCGGGCGCTGGACTGCAAGGGCTTCGCCCGGGTGGACTTCTTTCTGACGCCAGGGGGCCGGGTGGTCTTCAACGAGGTCAACACCATCCCCGGCTTCACGGCCCACAGCCGCTACCCCAAGATGATGGCGGCGGCGGGAATCCCCTTCCCCGAGCTGCTGACCCGGATTGTCGAGGAGGAGGTGGGGCAGCGATGACGTACCGCAGCGCCCAGAACCGCCGCCCCTTCGACCCGCTGCTGCTGGTCAACGCGGCCCATCCCCTGTCCCAGGGGCCGCTGCCGGACCTGGTGCCCGTGGACGACGCCCACCCGGACATTCTGCTGGAGCGCCGGGCGGCGGGCCTGCTCCGGGCCTGCATCCAGGCCGTGGGCGGCCGGGGCCGGATCGTGCCGGTCTCCGGCTGGCGCAGTCAGGCCGAGCAGCAGGCCATCTGGGACGACACGCTGCGCACCGAGGGCGAGGCCTTCACCCGGCAGTATGTGGCCCTGCCAGGATGCAGCGAGCACCAGACCGGACTGGCCATCGATCTGGGGCTGGCCGCCGGTGCGATTGACTTCATCCGACCGGCCTTCCCCGAGGACGGCGTCTGCGGGGCCTTCCGGCGGCGGGCCGCCGATTTCGGCTTTATTCTCCGGTATCCGGCGGGAAAGGAGCGGGTCACCGGCATCGCCCATGAGCCCTGGCATTTCCGCTATGTGGGCGTCCCCCACGCCCGGATCATGGCCGAGGCCGGGCTGACCCTGGAGGAATATGTGGCGCGGCTGCGCCGGGACCGCCGTCCGCTCCGCCGCCGGTTCGGCCCCTACGAATTTACGGTGGAGGCCTGGGACGGCGCGCCCCTGCCGCCGGTCCCGGCGGGCGGCTACCGGCAGATCTCCGCCGACAACTGCGGCGGCAGCATCGTCACCACCTGGAGGTGAGCCCATGGCACTGCGGCAAGCGCTGACGGACTGGTCCAAGGGCGACGGGCTCCGGGGCCTGTGGCGGCTCTACCGCTGGCGGCAGCAGGCGCGGCCCGGGCTGCCGCGGGACGTGCTGACCTTTCTCCTCAACCGGTCGGCCTGCCGACACGGCGGCTATATCGGACCCGGCGCGGAGATTCTCGGCGAGCCGTCGCTGCCCCACGGCCTCCACGGCGTGTATATCTCCCGCTACGCGGTCATCGGTCCCGGCTGCCGGATCTATCAAAACGTCACCATCGGCGAGGTACATCAAAAGGCCCCGACCATCGGGGCCAACTGTCTGATCGGAGCCGGAGCCGTCGTCATCGGCGGCATTCACATCGGCGACGGCGTGACCATCGGCGCCGGGGCGGTGGTGGCCGTGGATATCCCGGCGTGCGCGACCGTCGTGGCCCAGCCGCCCCGGATTCTCAGGAAAGGAGCACCCCATGGAACAGAAGCTGGCCCGGGCCTGGCGGGAAATTGACCTGGACGCCCTGACGCACAACGCCCGAACCCTCCAGAGGGCCCTGGCCCCCGGCTGTAAGCTGATGGCCGTGGTCAAGGCCGACGCCTACGGCCACGGGGCCGTGCCGGTGGCGCGGCATCTCCAGGCCCGGGGCGTGACGGGCTTCGCCGTGGCCTGTCTTTCCGAGGCCGTGGCGCTGCGGGAGGCCGGGATCACGGGACTGATCCTCATTCTGGGCTATACGCCGCCGGAGCAGGCCCCGCTGCTGGTCCGCTACGGGCTGACCCAGACCGTCGCCGACGAGGCCCACGGTCTGGCCCTGGACGCCCAGGGCCTGCCGGTCCCGGTCCACCTGGGCCTGGATACCGGCATGCACCGGCTGGGCATCCCGGCCACGGACCGGGCGGCGCTGACGCGGCTCTATGGCTTAAAGCACCTGCAAATCCGGGGCGTGTTCTCCCATCTCTGCGTGGCGGACGGCCCCTCGGCCCGGGACGCGGCCTTCACCCGCTCCCAGGTGGAGACTTTTTTCTCCACGGTGGACTGGCTCCGCCGCCACGGCATGGACCCGGGCGAGACCCATATCCAGGCCAGCGCGGGAATTCTCAATCTGCCGCCCCAGCCCTGCACCTGGGCCCGAGCGGGCATCGCCCTCTACGGCGTCACCGGCGGCTGCGCCCTGGGCCAAGGGCTGGATTTGAAGCCGGTGCTGTCGCTCCGGGCCCGGGTAGCCTCGGTGCGGACCCTGGAGCCCGGCCAGGGCGCGGGCTACGGCCTGGAATTCCGGGCCGGACGGGAGACGCGGCTGGCCACGGTGACCATCGGCTACGGCGACGGCCTGCCGCGCAGCCTCTCCCGGCAGGGCGGAGCCGTGCTGCTCCACGGGACCCCTTGCCCCATGGCGGGCCGGATGTGCATGGACCAGCTGCTGGTGGACGTCACCGAAGTCTCTGACACACAGCCCGGCGACGTGGTCACAATTCTGGGGCGGGACGGGGCGGAAGCCATCTCCGCCGCCCAAATTGCCGCCCAGTGCGCCACCATCCCCAACGAGCTCCTGGCCCGCCTGGAGCCCCGGCTCCCCATAGTCGCCGCCCCCTTCGAAACATAGATTTTCGCCGCCGGGACCGGCGCGGCCCAAGGGGGCAGGGTCTCAGGCTGCCAAAACCCGCGCTGCTCTGTCTCTTTTCCGCCCGGACGGATGCATGAACATTCCAATTTTTCCTCACACTACAGGCAGGAGTGTGAGGAAACCATGAAATTGGAGATTGACCATGGCAAGAAGCTGGTTTCGGTGCGGCTGACCCAGGCGGAGAGCGGCGATCAGGCCGTACAGGCGCAGCTCCGGGCGCTCTGCCCATCCTGCTGGCAGCGGCGCTATACGGTGGCCGTGTACCACAGCAGCCCCGGGCTGCTCCCGGGCCGCAGTCAAATCCACAGCGCGTCCGCTTTGCCCGAGGGAGCCCGGCCGCTTTCCGGAAAAATGGCTTCCAAAAATAACCTCGCCGTTTTTGGGAATACCCACCCGGAAAACGGCAGATGATAATGGAGCAAAGAGACATTCCTGTCATTTTGCGGCGTTTTTTGCCGCCGGACAGAAGATTTTGAAGCAGGAGAGGATAGTATGAAAGCAACCGGTATTGTACGCCGTATCGACGACCTGGGCCGCGTCGTCATTCCCAAGGAAATCCGCCGCACCCTCCGTATCCGCGAGGGCGACCCGTCACAGAAATCATGGACACCGTCGGAAGCCTTCTGCGTCTCCCTCCTGGATCTCGCCAAACGCCAGGGGTGGTGACCCATGGCTCATTTTACTTACATGAAGCACGCCTTCCAGACACGGAGGCGTGCTTGAGACTGTCAAAAAACCTCGCAGAAGATGTCCGGGACAGAGCAGCGGGGGGTGTGTGCGGGGGGCAAAAAGCCCACCGCGCGTTCAATCAACAGGATTTTGAAACTTTTTGAAAGTTTCAAAATCCGCACAGCGGGGCGAAAATACTTTTTCGACACGCTGGAGCACGCCTTCCAGACACGGAGGCGTGCTTTGTTGCTGAAACCGTATTTGTAGGGGTCGATCTCTGATCGACCCGCGCAGCCCGGACGCTGGAGCCGCCTTGTTACGGCAAGTAGTAGGATCGCACATAGTCCACAAAGCGCTCCACAGCGCCGCCGGCCTGGATTCGCCGGGGGTAGACCAGATAGAGATTGCGCTGGGCTGTGCCCGCGGGAAGCTCGAACATCAGTAGCCGCTTCTCCTCCACAAAGTTTCGCACGGCCTTCTCCGAGATAATCGAGACGCCCAGGCCGCCTGCCACCAGGTTTTTGATAGATTCCTGGTCGTTGACCCGCGCCGTGACCTTGAGCGCCTGCTGGGAGATGTGCATCTTCTCCAGAAAAAGATCCGCGCTTTTCTGGCTGCCGCTCCCCTTCTCCCGCAGGATGATGGGCTCCTTCAGGAGCACGCTCAGGGGATCCGGCTGCTCCAGGAGCTCGAGATACTGCGCCGTCACCGGCGTGATGAGCACCATGCGGTCGCGATAGAAGGGCACGCAGGTGAGCGCCTCGTTGGCGCAGTCCATGCCGGTCATGCCCACGTCGAACAATCCGCCCAGCAGCCCGGCAATCACCTGGCTGCTGTCGCTCTGCTGCACCACGAAGTACGCCTCGGGGTGCAGCTTGCCGTACTGGGGCAGAATCTCCGGCAGGATATAGGCCGACGGGATGGTGGACGCCCCCAGCTGGATGATGTGCCGGCTCTCCTCCGCCCAGCGCTGCAGGAGGTGATCCTGGAGCTCCAGGATATGGACGGCGCACTCGTAGAGCTCCCAGCCCTTGGGCGTGATGTCCAGGTTCTTGGTGTCCCGGATGAGGAGGCGGGTGTGGAGCTCCTCCTCCAGCATGCGGATATGGGCGCTGACCGTGGGCTGGGAGAGGTAGGTTTTCTCCGCCGCCTTGGTGAAGCTGCGGTACTGCACCACCGCCGCGAAGGAGCGAAGCTGCTTAAAGTCCATGGAGAATCTCCCCCAGCGCCCCCAGGGCTACCTCCACGTCCTCGGATGTGTTCCACCAGCCGAAGGAGAAGCGGATGGTGCCGGTGGGGAAGGTGCCCAGGGTCTTGTGGGCGGCGGGGGCGCAGTGGAGCCCCACCCGGGTCATGATGCCGTAGCGGCTGTCCAGCTGGTAAGCAACCTCAGAAAGCTCCCGCTCCGGCGTCTGGAGGGAGACCACCCCGGTGCGCCCGGCGGTGCCGCGAAGCCCCGCGAGCTTGACCTTGCCGTCAGCCTCCATGGGCGCTAACCCCCCAAGAAACTGCGCCGTCAGCGCCAGCTCGTGGCCAAGGATCTCCTCGGTGCCCGTCTCCTGGAGCCACATAAGCCCGGCGCGCAAGCCGAGAATCCCGGGCAGGTTCATGGTGCCCGGCTCGAAGCGGTCGGGCAGAAAATCAGGTACCGCCTCGGTGTGGCTCAGGCTGCCTGTTCCCCCGGAGAGAAGCGGCGTCATCTCACGCTCCATGCCCCACTTTAAAAGAAAGCCGCCGATGCCCTGGGGACCCAGTAGCCCCTTGTGGCCGGTGAAGGCCAGGGCATCAATGCCCATGCTCTCCATGTCGATGGGGCACACGCCCGCGGTCTGGGCGCTGTCCACGAAAAACTTCAGGCCGTGTTCGCGGCAGAATGCGCCCACCGCCTCAATGGGGAGAATGGTGCCGCAGACGTTGCTGGCGTGGGTCATGACCACCGCCCTGGTGTTCTCCCGCAGCAGCCCTTCCGCCGCCTCGAGGATCAGCGTGCCGTCCGGCTTACAGGGAATCCGGGAAAAGGCCACCCCCGCGGCCTCCAGCTGATGGAGTGGACGCATGACGGCGTTGTGCTCCATGGAAGATACCAAAACGTGGTCTCCCGGCTTCAAATACCCCTTCAAAATCACGTTGAGGCTCTCGGTGACATTCTTGGTGAAGACCACCTGCTTGGGATCTGCGCCGTGAAACAGGCCGCACAGCAGCTGGCGGGTTTCAAACACCGCCTCCTCCACGTCATAGGCCGACTGGTAGCCGCCGCGGCTGATGTTGCTGCCCATGGTGGTCATGTAGCGGTACACGGCCTCCGGCACCGCCTTTGGCTTTGGAAAGGTGGTGCTGCCGTTGTCCAAGTAGATCTTCTTCATGCGTGCCGCTCCCCTCGTGCTTTTTGGCTAGCATACCACAGCCCCCGCTGCCGTGCAAGGAATTTATTTGATATTTCAATGAATGCATCAGTAGCATCGATAAACGCAATTGGAAGGCGGCCTTCGCCCGTGGTATAATGGGGGCATTCATTCGATGGCGCAAGCGCCATGACGAGAAAGAGAGAGGAAACTTATGATAAAAAACCGCGAAAAGACCGGCATTGTACTGGCCGGCATCGCCATCGGGATCATTGCCTCGCTGCTGGTGCTGTTTGGAAACCCCGTGAACATGGGCTTTTGCATCGCCTGCTTCCTGCGGGACATCTCCGGCGCGCTGGGGCTGCACACGGCGGGCGCTGTGCAGTATATCCGGCCTGAAATCCTCGGGCTGGTGCTGGGCAGCTTCCTCATGGCGCTGCTGCGCAAGGAGTTTTCGCCCCGGGGCGGCAGCTCTCCCCTGACCCGGTTTGTGCTGGGCTTCTTTGTGATGATTGGCTGCCTGATGTTCCTGGGCTGCCCCTTCCGCATGATCCTCCGCCTGGCCGGCGGCGACCTCAATGCCCTCTTCGGCCTGCTGGGCTTTGTCTGCGGCATTCTGGTGGGCGTGTTCTTCCTGAACCGGGGCTACTCCCTCAAGCGCACCTACAAGCTGCCCGTCCTGGAAGGCGCCGCCTTCTCCATCATCCAGGTGGTGCTGCTGGTGCTGCTGGTTGCCGCCCCCGCCTTCATTTACTTCTCCGAGGCAGGCGCCGGCCCCGGCGCCCTCCACGCCCCCATCCTCATCAGCCTGGCCGCCGGCCTCATCGTGGGCGCCCTGGCACAGTGGACGCGCCTTTGCATGGTGGGCGGCATCCGGGATCTAGTGCTGTTCCGGGAGTGGAAGCTCCTCATGGGCTTCCTGGCCATCCTGGTCAGCGCCCTGATCTGTAACCTGGTGCTCACCGCCGTGAACGCCGGCAGCTTCTTCACCCTCGGTCTGGAGGGGCAGCCGGTCGCCCACACCGACGGCCTGTGGAACTTCCTGGGCATGCTGCTCACCGGCTTTGGCTGCGTCCTGCTGGGCGGCTGCCCGCTGCGTCAGCTGGTGCTCTCCGGCGAGGGCAACACCGACAGCGCCATCGCCGTCCTGGGGCTTGCCATCGGCGCGGCCTTTGCCCACAACTTCGGCCTGGCCTCCAGCGCCGCCGGCCCCACCACCAACGGCAAGGTGGCCGTTCTCATTGGAATCGTCGTGGTGGCCGTCATCGCCGTGGCCAACACCGTGCAGAAGAAGCAAGCGTAAAGGAGTGTGAACACAATGAAAGAATTGGATGCACGCGGCCTCTCCTGTCCCGAGCCCGTGGTGATGATTCGCAAGGCCATGGCCTCCAAGGAAAGCGCCTATGAGATGGTGGTGGACAATGTGACCGCCAAGGAAAACGTGACCCGCTACGCCCGGCACCAGGGCTACCAGGTCGCGGTGCGGGAGGCGGACGGGGAATATCACCTGTCCATGACCAAATAAATGACGTACATTGCCACCTTTTATTCCCACTTCGGCGCCATCCGCTTCAAAAGGCTCTGCCGGGACGCCGGGATTCCGGCCGAGCTCATGCCCGTGCCCCGGAATTTAAGCAGCAGCTGTGGAACCTGTGTCCGCTATGGGGGCGAAACGCCCTGCCCTGCCGCGCAGTATCCCGAAGAGGTGGAGCAGGTGGTGGTCGTGACCGGAAAAGGCTACGAGCTTTTGTTCCGGGCGGAAAACGGGTAAGGAGCGAACATGGAGACAGATGTAAAATTGACAAAGCTGGCCTCCTGCGCCGGCTGCGGCGCCAAGGTGGGGGCGGGTACGCTCTCGCGCCTGCTGGAGGGCTTCGAGACCCGCTATGATCCGCGGCTCATCGTGGGCTATGACAAGAGCGACGATGCCTGCGTCTACCTGGTCAGCGACGACACGGCGCTCATCGAGACCACCGACTTTTTCCCGCCCATCGTGGACCACCCCTTCCTCTACGGGCAGATTGCCGCGGCCAACGCCCTGAGCGACGTCTACGCCATGGGCGGCGAGCCGAAGCTGGCCTTAAACCTTCTGTGCGTGGCCGAGGCCATGGGCGACGACGCCGTGCGGGAGATCCTGCGGGGCGGCTATTCCAAGGTCTACGAGGCCGGGGCGGTCATCGCCGGCGGCCACACCATCCAGGGCGCCGAGCCCCTCTACGGCCTGGCGGTCACGGGCTTCGTCTCCCCCCAGCGGGTGCTCACCAACAGCGCCGCAAAGCCCGGGGACGTGCTGATTTTGACCAAGCCCCTGGGCATCGGCATTCTCACCACCGCCGCCAAGGCGGATCTGGTGGAGGCGGAGGTCTTGGAGCGGATCTACCATCAGATGGCCGCGCTCAATAAGACCGCCCGGGACATCATGGTGAACTTCCCGGTGCACAGCTGTACCGACGTCACCGGCTTTTCCCTCTTGGGGCACAGCTACGAGATGGCCCAGGGCAGCGGCTGCTCCATCCACATTTTGTCACAGCAGGTGCCCTACCACCCGGAGGCCTACGAGCTGGCGGAGATGGGCTTCATCCCGGCGGGCGCCTACCGCAACCGCGCCCACGTCCAGTCCCGCGTCCACGCCCCCGAGGCGGTGCCTTTGGCCTTGCAGGACATCCTCTACGATCCCCAAACCAGCGGCGGCCTGCTCATCGCCCTGCCGGAGGAAGCGGCTCCGGCGCTGCTGCGCGCCCTCCAGGACGCCCTTCCCCGGGCGGAGCTCGTGGGGTACGCCACCGAAAAAGGGGAGTATCCCCTCTATTTAGAGCCATAGCGCCTGCTTGTGCCAATGCGTTCCTGCCCCGGCAAAATAACCGCCGGCTCCGTTTTCGATGTTACTTAAGGCAGCACCGCACAATTTGGCAAGAGCATTCGGCCAAAGATTTTGCCTCATACGAAAGTTATAAAAGGGCGGGAATACTGTATGTATTTCCCCCTTTTATAACTGCACGGATGGGGCAAAAGATTGGGCGAAGGCCGCAGACACAATTGTGCGGTGATGCCTTAAAATTAAGCACGCCTTCCATCCCAGGAGGCGTGCTTTGTTGCAGGCAGCAGCGGCGGCATGAGGGCATGCCGCCCTACGGACGCGGAGGAACCTTGCGCCGCACCCTGTAGGGGCGGATTGCATATCCGCCCGTGACGCCGCCGACGACGCACCTGCCCCCGGGCGCATATACAATGCGCCTCTACAGCCCGGGTGCCGAAAAATGTGAATTACTCGTGAAAACTCGCTCAGAAAATGTGCGCTTCAAGCGTAATCTCGCTCATTTTTTGTGATTTCGATTGATTTCTCCATGATACGTTTCCCTACTTCTGCGCCTTCCTGCTGAAACGCTATTTGACCGGCGCCAAGATCTGAGCCAACGCTTCTTGTCCTGTGTGCAGGATATGGTCGTTTTCTTGCATAAGGTCTTTGACATCAGGGCGCACGCGAACGCATTGGCATTGGACAGCTTTGTCCCTATCTTCCAAGAAGTCCTTGCCGGATTTTGGAATTGCAGGTATACTAGATATAATGAGACTGTCAAAAAACCTCGCAGAAGATGTCCGGGACAGAGCAGCGGGGGGTGT
>DSLFC04102__coassemble_628_pt1 | contig 43116 bp, 30 predicted proteins | sample DSLFC04102__metabat2_low_PE_037 | metagenome-assembled genome bin DSLFC04102
AAGATCTGCAAGGAGAAGCTGAAGCTGGAGCGGTTCGAGCTGCCCCGGGAGGAGGCCATCCGCTATATGGAGGAGCAGGGGGAGCCCTACAAGGTGGAGCTGATTCAGGACCTGCCCGCCGACGCCCACATTTCCTTCTATCGGCAGGGCGAGTTCACCGACCTGTGCGCCGGTCCCCATCTGGACTCCACCGGCCGCATTAAGGGCAACGCCATCAAGCTGACCCAGTGCTGCGGCGCCTACTGGCGGGGCGACAGCAGCCGGAAGATGCTCCAGCGGATCTACGGCGTAGCCTTCCCGAAGAAGGATGAGCTGGACGCCTATCTGCAGCAGCAGGCCGAGGCCCTCAAGCGGGACCACAACAAGCTGGGCCGGGAGCTGGAGTACTTCACCACCGTGGACGTCATCGGCCAGGGCCTGCCGGTGATGCTGCCCAAGGGCGCAAGAGTCATCCAGCTGCTCCAGCGCTGGATTGAGGACGAGGAGCAGCGCCGCGGCTATCTGCTGACCAAGACGCCTCTGATGGCCAAGCGGGACCTCTATAAGATCTCCGGCCACTGGGACCACTATCTGGACGGCATGTTCGTCCTGGGCGACCCCTACGACGAGACCAAGGAGTGCTTCGCCCTGCGGCCCATGACCTGCCCCTTCCAGTACCAGGTCTTCCTGAACCGGGCCCGGAGCTACCGCGACCTGCCCATGCGCCTGGGCGAGACCTCGACCCTCTTCCGCAATGAGGACTCCGGCGAGATGCACGGGCTGATCCGCGTGCGGCAGTTCACCATCTCCGAGGGCCATCTGATCCTCCGCCCCGAGCAGCTGGAGGACGAATTCCGCGGCTGCTTCGAGCTGGCCAGCTACTGCCTGGAGACCCTGGGCCTCAAGGAGGACTGCTCCTTCCGCTTCTCCCAGTGGGACCCCAACAACACCGCCAAGTATGAGGGCACGGCCGAGCAGTGGGATCACGCCCAGGGCGTCATGAAGACCATCCTGGACGACCTCGGCATCGACTATAAGGTGGGCATCGACGAGGCCGCCTTCTACGGCCCCAAGCTGGATATCCAGATCAAGAACGTCTTCGGCAAGGAAGACACGCTGATTACCATTCAGATCGACATGCTGCTGGCCCAGAAGTTCGGCATGGAGTACGTGGACGCCGACGGCCAGAAGAAGACGCCCTATATCATCCATCGGACCTCCATGGGCTGCTATGAGCGGACTCTGGCTCTGCTGATCGAGAAGTATGCCGGCGCGCTGCCCACCTGGATGGCTCCGGAGCAGGTGCGGATTCTGACCATCACCGACCGGGCCAACGACTACGCCTACGACCTCAAGGCGAAGCTCTTCGCCCTGGGCTGCCGCGTGGAGGTGGACGACCGCAACGAGAAGATCGGCAAGAAGATCCGCGAGGCCCAGATGGAGAAGATCCCCTATATGCTGGTGGTCGGCGACCGGGACGTGGAGAACGGCACCGTCTCCGTCCGGCACCGGGCCGAGGGCGACCTGGGCGCCATGTCCTACGACCAGTTCGCCGCGATGTTCACCGACGTGGTGGCCAACAAGCTGAAGAAGTAAGCCGGAAGCCCGGCCCCGATTTGCGCCGGAGTTCGACAGCTCCGCCCGCCGTAGGGGCGCGTTCGGCGAGAGTGCATCTGACGCGGCGGCGGCACGGGCGGATATGAAATCCGCCCCTACAGACCCGCTCCCGGTTTTCTCGTAGGGGCGGCTATCAGCCGCCCGAAACCGGGGCTCGATTTTCAAAAAATGTCCCTTGGACGCGGAACCCTTTTCTCCGGTTCCGCGTCTTTTGATTCGACAGGCTTCCGCATCAAACGCTGGTTGAAATTTGGCAGGGCTTACCCCCGCTGCGGCCTTGACTTATGCCGGGGGGTCCGATATAATAACGTCAGTTTCGACGAATTATGTCAATTCATTTGGGGGCGGAAATATGAAAAAAATGGCTGCGCGTGCGGCGGCGCTGATCCTTGTCGCGTCAATGATTCTGCCGGTTTCTGCGAAGCAGGCCGGGAAAACAAGCTGGAAAAATCCCTATTCTGATGTGACCGCAACACAATGGAGCTACAGCTACATCGCCCGGCTGGGCGAGGCGGGCATTCTCCCCGAGGCCAGCGCCTTCCGGCCCACGGCCCAGGAGACCCGGCTGGAGCTGGTGGCCGGACTCTATGCCATGCATCTGGCGCTGGGCGGCAAGGCCGCCAGCTCCGACGCGCCCTTCACCGACGTGCCCAAGGACCATGCCGATTACGCGGCCGTCTGCTGGGCCTATGAGAGCGGCGTGGTCAACGGCGTCAGCGCCACGTCCTTCAACCCCAACGGCTCCGTCTCCCGGCAGGACGCCTGCACCATGCTGATCCGCTTTGCCCGGGTGGAAAAGCTGCAGCTGACCGCCGTGGCCGATGCCAGCCAGTTCCTGGACTCCCTCAACATTCGCCAGTACGCCCGCAGCGCCGTCACCGCCTGCCAGATGAGCGGTCTCGTCAACGGCTACAGCAACGGCTGCTTCCGGCCCGCCGGATACATCACCCGGCAGGAGTGCGCGGCAGTCCTCTGCCGCCTGCTGGACGCCGCGGAAACGACGCCTGCTGCCGGTTCCCTGACCGTCAATCTGGCCGACGGCGCCTACGACAGCCTCTACAATTCCTACGAGGCCCCGCCCAGCGGCCTGGTGGAGAAGTCCGACGCTGTGGATCTCAGCTATTTTGACGACGCCGTGTTCATCGGCGACTCGGTGTCCCTGATGCTGCAATACTACTGCGCGGCCACCAAGGCGCTGGGCAACGCCCAATTCCTCTGCGCCGGCAGCCTCAGCGCCACCAACGCCCTCTGGAACGTCAGCAGCGCCTCCGTGCATCCCTCCTATCAGGGCAAGAAGATGCTGGTGGAGGACGGCGTGGCAGCCTGCGGCGCCAAAAAGGTCTATATTATGCTGGGTGTGAATAATATCGGCTACGGCGTGGACTATGCCGCCAAGGATATGGTCACCCTCATCGACCGGATTTTGGCCAAATGCCCCGATGTGACCATTCTGGTGGAATCTGTAACCCCCATGGCCTCCAGCAGTACCATCGTCACCGATTCCCTCAACAACAGCAAGATCCAGCAGTACAACGATAAAATGCAGTCCATTTGCGAAGAGCGGGGCTGGTATTTTATCAATGTGGCCGAGAGCGTCAAGGATCAAAACGGTTATCTCGCCAGCGCCTATTGCAGCGACAACAACTCCATGGGCATTCATTTCACCAACGCCGCCTGCCAGGTCTGGGTGGACTATCTGAAGACGCACGCCCCCGCCGCGCTGAAGTGATCGGCCCAACCCCGTAGGGACGCGCATCGTACGTCCGCCTACTGCCTTGCACGCGGAGCCTGGCGGGCCGATGTGGGCATCGGCCCCTACGAAAAGGTTGTGCACAGGATCGTAGGGGCGGCTATTAGCCGCCCGTGCCAGCCCCCGCGTCTGATATATCCCCACAGGCCGTACAGAGTCCGAAAAGGCTGCCCTTGCGGGCCTCTGTGCAGCCCTGAAATCCACTATCCCACAGAAAGGTATGACTTAATGATGAAAAAACTCACCGCGTGGCTGCTGCTGGCCGCGCTCCTGCTGACCCTGACGGCCTGTGCCTCCACCAAGGCCCCGGCCGATACCCAGACGAACGAAGACACCACCCAGGAGGACACCGTCACCACCCCCGAGACCGACGAGACCGACCCGGCCGAGACCCCCGACGTCCAGCCCGAGGACGAGGACGAGTCCGATGAGACTGCGGACCCGGCCGATGAGACCGAGGACGCACAGCCGGAGGACAATCCCGACGCCCAGCCCGAGGCCAACACGCCCTCTGGCGAGACGCCGGATACGCAGCCGGAGGTCCAGCCCCAGCCGGAGCAGCCCGCCGACGTCTCGGTGGATCTGGCCGCAGTCCGCACCGATATCCAGACCCAGCTGGGCATTACCAACGCCCTGCCCCTGGAGACCGACGCCCTGCTGAACCTCTACGGCATCGACAGCGGCTGGGTGGCCCAGTCGGCCAGCTTCGTCACCATGGCGGGCACCTTCCCCGACGAGGTGATCCTGGTGGAGGCCGTGGACGAGACCGCCGCCGCCAGCATCCAGGAAAAGCTCCAGAACCGGCTCAACGAGGTGCTGGTCCAGTCCGAGTCCTATGATCCCGACAACTACAAGGCCGCCCAGAGCTGTTCCGTCCGGGTCAACGGCTGCTATGTAGCCCTGATCCTCTCCCCCAAGCAGGCGGATATGGCCGCCATCTACGAGGGCTACGTCAGTTAATCCAACTATCCCAGGGCCGGGGCGGCGCTACCGCACCCGGCCCTTTTTCGGAGGGTCCCCATGGTATTTTCCAGCATTCCCTTTCTCTTCGTCTTCCTGCCGGTAACGCTGCTGGGCTATTTTCTGATTCCCAGCCGGTATCTCGGCCTGCGCAACAGCTTCCTGCTGTTGATGAATCTGATCTTCTACGCCTACGGCGAACCGGTCTATGTGCTGCTGATGCTGGCCTCCGTGGCCGTCAACTACGCCTCCGGCCTGCTCTTGCAGCGCTCCCGGACCCGCCGGGGCCGAAAGGCTCTGCTGGCCGCCGCCGTGGTGCTGAACCTGGGGGCCCTGGCCTTCTTTAAGTACACCGGCCTGGTGCTGGACACGCTGCGGCTGATCCCGGCCCTCTCCTGGCTGCCCGCGGTGTCCATCCCCCTGCCCATCGGCATCAGCTTCTACACCTTCCAGGCCATGAGCTACGTCATCGACGTCTACCGGGAGGACTGCCCGGCCACCCGGCGCTTTGTGGACTTCGCCGCCTATATCTCCCTGTTCCCCCAGCTGATTGCCGGCCCCATCGTCCGCTACAGCGACGTGGCCCAGCAGCTCCGCGTGCGGAGCTGCACCGTGGACCGCTTTTCCTGGGGCGTCAAGCAGTTCTCCATCGGTCTGGCCAAGAAAGTCCTGCTGGCCAACCAGTTCGCCCTGCTGTGGAACCAGACCTCCGCCGACCCCGCGTCCGCCGGTACCCTGGCCGCCTGGTGCGGCATTCTGGCCTACGCCCTGCAGATCTACTTCGACTTCGGCGGCTACTCCGATATGGCCCGGGGCCTGGGGGCCATGCTGGGCTTTGACTTTATGGTCAATTTCAATTACCCCTATATCTCCCGGAGCATCACCGAGTTCTGGCGGCGCTGGCATATCTCCCTCAGCTCCTGGTTCCGGGACTACGTCTATATTCCCCTGGGCGGCAGCCGCTGCTCCAAGGCCAAGCTGGCCCGGAATCTGATGATTGTCTGGATGCTCACCGGCATCTGGCACGGGGCCGGGTGGACCTTCCTTCTCTGGGGCCTCTATTACGGTCTCCTGCTGCTGCTGGAGAAGCTGCTGCTGCGGCCGGTGCTCCAAAAGCTGCCCGCGCCCATCCAGTGGCTCTACACCATGGTCCTGGTGCTGATCGGCTGGGTCTTCTTCGCCTCGGCGGACTTTGCGGCGGCCTGGGCCTATCTGACCGTCCTCTTCACCCCGGTGGCCGGGACGGCCCACATCTGGCTCCCGGGCTGGCTGCCTCTGGGGCTCATCGGCGCCGTGGCCGCCACGCCCCTGGGGGCCAAGCTCTGGGGCCGGTGGAAATCCGTCAACGCCCCCGAAGCCGCCGCCGCGGTCCTCTGCGCCCTGGCCCTGGTCCTCTCCACGGCCAGCCTGGTCAGCGGCAGCTACAATCCCTTTATCTACTTTAACTTCTAGGAGGTGCGCCGATGAAACGATGGGTCCGATGGCTCTGCCCGGCTATCTTTGCCGCGGCCATTTTCGCGGGCGCGGCGCTGCTCCTGCTGCTGCCCAAGCGGGATCTCTCCGAGCGTGAAAAGCGCTACCTGGCCGAGTTCCCGGCGCTCAGCTGGTCGGCCCTGGAGGAGGGAACCTTCCAGTCCCAGTGGGAGACCTGGCTCAGCGATCATTTCCCGGGCCGGGACGCCTTTGTGGGCATCAACGCCTACGAGATGCTGCTGACCGGCCGGAACGCCCTCCAGGACATCTATTTCGCCAAGGAGGACTACCTCATCAACGCCCCCACGGCCCTGAACCTGGAGCTCTTCACCACCACCCTCCAGCGGTTTGACAATTTTGCCAAAAACACCGGCCTGCCTGCCTCTCTGGTCATGGTGCCAGCCACAGGCTCCATGAAGGAGTCGCTGCTGCCCCTGGGCCACGGCGCGTATCCCGACGACACGCTCTTTGCGGCGGCAGGGGAGACCGTCTCGTCCATGACGGTCTATGATCTGCGGCCCCAGCTGGCCCAGGCCGACAGGACGCAGCAGGTCTTCTACCGCACCGACCACCACATGACTGCCTACGGGGCGTATACGCTTTATGCAGCCTGGCGCGAGACCCAGGGCCGGACGGCCCGTCCCGCCGAAGACTACACTGTGACGGCCTATCCGGGCTTCTGCGGCACCACCTGGTCGGGCAGCGGCTACTTCCTGACGCCGCCGGATACCGTGGAGCTCTGGGACAGCGGCCTGACGCCCACGGTGACCATCACCGACGGCGGCAAGGACCCGGTGGTCTCCGACAGCTTCTTCTTCCCCAGTCACCTGGAGGAGCTGGACATGTACCCGGTGTATCTGGACGGCAACCACACGCTGACGAAGATCGAGAACCCCGACGCCCCCGACGGAACGCTGCTGGTCATCAAGGACTCCTATGCCCACGCCGTAGCGCCGTTTCTGTCCGAGCACTACCGGACCGTGTACCTGCTGGATCTGCGGTACTACCGGGGCAACGTGACGCAGCTGGTGCAGGACTACGGCGTGGAGGAGCTGCTGTTCCTCTACGGCACCTCCACCCTGCTGACCGACACCAATTCCGCCTGGCTGTTCTGACCCGCGCCCATGGCGCGTTCCCTTGAATCGCCCCACCCAGCGCCCGATGCCTGAGAGGGCAGGCTCCCCTCAAGGGGAGGCTTTGGCGGGTGCGGCCGACGCATCGGCCCCTACGAGAAGACCGCGAGCGGGTCCGTAGGGGCGGATTTTATATCCGCCCAAACCGCACCGCCAGTTTGCCGCCGGCCTGTGGAAAATCACAGCCGCCTCTACGAGGAACTCGGAAACAGCTCCGTAGAGGCGGCTTCCCGATTCCGCCGCTCCGTGCAGCGCAGCTTATAAAAAACTTAAACCGCCTGCCTCTGGTATCTTAAGGGCGGCTCTGGTACAATAATCCCAGGAGGGAGAAGCTATGTATCGAATTCTGATCTGCGACGACGACCGCGACATTGTGGCGGCGCTGAAAATTTACCTCTCCGGCGGGGAGTACCAGCTCTACGCGGCCTACACCGGAAAGGAAGCCCTGGACATCGTGCAGCGGGAGGACATCCAGCTGATTCTCATGGACATCATGATGCCGGAGCTGGACGGCATCGCGGCCACGGCCAAGATCCGGGAGGTCAGCAACGTGCCCATTATCCTGCTGACGGCCAAGAGCGAGACCAGCGACAAGATTCTCGGCCTGAACATCGGGGCCGACGACTATATCACCAAGCCCTTTGACCCCATGGAGGTTCTGGCCCGGGTCCGGTCCCAGCTGCGGCGGTACACCAGTCTCGGCAGCGCCAACGCCTCCCAGGACGTCATCACCATCGGCGCGGTGTCGTTGGACGACCCGGCCAAGACCGTCACCGTGGACGGAGAGCCGGTTTCTCTGACGCCCAGCGAGTACGGCATTCTGCGGCTTTTGATGCAGCATCCGGGACAGGTCTTCTCCTCGGCCAAGATCTATGAGTCGGTCTGGAACGAGACCGGGGCCGGGTCCGAGAGCGCCGTGGCCGTCCACATCCGCCATCTGCGGGAGAAAATCGAGATCAACCCCTCGGAGCCCCGGTATATCAAGGTCGTCTGGGGCCAAGGGTACAAATTCGCCCCCACGGGCCGGAGCGAGTAGGAGGCCGTGCCATGAAATATCGCTTCAGCGCCCTGCCCTGGAAGCTGCTGGCCCTCCTGCTGGTGCTGCTGAGCCTGACCTTCGGCTTCCTGGGCGGCTATACCACGGCTTGGTGTCTGGCCGGGGGCTACTATGTCCAGGACGCCGTCTACCAGACCTCCACCAGCTGCTACTATCTGGCCCAGAGTGAGGCCGATACCGTCTTCGCCCGGTTCCGGACCGATCCCGGCTACGACCGGTGGAACATCCTGCTGGAGGACAACAGCTTCCGGTTTGTGCTCCTGGAGGAGGAGAGCGGCGTGGTCCGCGCCGCCTATGTGGAGGGTCTGGACCTGGACCCCAGCCAGAGCTTCGCCGAAAACAAATACCTCTACCGGGAGGACTTCCCCATGTCCCTGGGGGACCCGGATTCGCCCTTTGAGGGCCTCTACGTCACCGACCGCTACTTCAACGGCCCCTCGGTGGAGGACCCGGAGCGTGAGATCACCTATCAGGTCCTCTGCCTGCTGCCGGCTACCATCCAGGATTCCCCCAACGATCCCTTCGCCCAGGGACAGCGGCAGTTCGACCTGCTCCACGACCTGCGGATCAAGGGGCCGGTGCTGCTGGGCATCTGCGCGGCGGTGCTGACGGCGGCGGTGGCCTTCCTGCTCTGTCAGGCGGGACGGCGGCCGGGCCGGGAGGGCGTCACCCTCCGATGGTTCGACCGAATCCCCCTGGACGTCATGGCCGTGGGCGCGTTTCTGGCGGTGATGCTGCTCTCCAACCTGGTGTCTGAGTTCTTTTACGTCATCTCCTACAACTACACCTACAACAACAATTTCGAAACCGGCCTCTCCCTGGCCGGAACCACGCTGATCTTTGTCTGTGCCTCGCTGCTGATTCTGGCCTTTTTCTGCACCTTGGCCACCCGGGTCAAGGCGGGAAACTGGTGGAAAACCTTCCTGCTGGTGCGGCTGGCCCTGTGGCTGCTGCGGCAGCTGGGGCAGTTCCTCCGTTGGGCCCTTCGGGGCATTCGTGCCATCGCGCTGGTCCCCCGGGCCGCACTGGCCGTGACGGCGGCGCTGTTTGTGGAGTTTGTTCTGATGCTCTTGTTCATTGAATCCCCCGACAGATTTTTGTATTTCTTTTTGCTGGCGGTCTACAACCTGCTGCTGCTTCTGGTAACCATTCTGGGGGCCAAGCAGCTGGTGACGCTGCGGAAGGCAGGCGAACAGCTGGCCGCCGGAGACCTCAATTATCAGCTCAACACCGATAAGCTCTACTGGGATTTCAAGCGCCACGGGGAAAACCTCAACGCCATCGCCGAGGGTATGAACCGGGCCGTGGACCAGCGAATGAAGTCCGAGCGGCTGAAAACCGAACTGATTACCAATGTCTCCCACGACATCAAGACGCCGCTGACCTCCATCGTCAACTATGTGGACCTGCTGCAAAAGCCCCACAGCGACGAGGAGGGCGCCCAGTATCTCGAGGTACTGGACCGCCAGGCCAAGCGGCTCAAGAAGCTGACCGAGGACCTGGTGGAAGCCTCCAAGGCCTCCACCGGCAATCTGCCGGTGGCGCTGGTGCCCACCAGCGTTTCGGAGCTGGTGAACCAGGCCGTGGAGGAGTACCGCTCCCGGCTGGAGGCCGGAAAGCTGGAGGTGGTGGTGTCCCTGCAGCCGGACCTCAACGTTCTGGCCGACGGCAAGCTCCTCTGGCGGGTGCTGGACAATCTGCTGGGCAACGTGGTCAAGTACGCCCTGGCCGGGACCCGGGTCTATGTGACGGCCGTGCTTTGGGAGCCCGACGTGGTCATCGCCGTCAAGAACATCTCCCGGGAGCCCCTGAACGTCAGCGCCGACGAGCTGATGGAGCGCTTTGTCCGGGGCGACACCGCCCGACACAGCGAGGGCAGCGGCCTGGGCCTCAATATCGCCCAGAGCCTGACCCAGCTCCAGCACGGCCGGTTCCAGCTGACCGTGGACGGCGACCTCTTCAAAGCCGAGGTCTTCCTCCCCCAAGCCAAGCCCGCCGCCGCAATCACCGGGCCCTAGCCCGATTTAGCCCGGGCCGGAGGCCTGTCGGGTCCCGTTTCACCTCTTCCCTATTCCCTCTTCCCTATTCCCTCAAAAAAGCCATCCGGCCCTGGAGCGGACCGGATGGCTTTTTTTATTCGGTTGGTTCCGTGACCAGGGCCTCTACGGCGCGATAGAGGCTGTCGTCCTCGGTCCGCCAGAAGACGTGGGGCGTCTGGGCGGCGTTGAGGTAGAGCACCGTGCCGTTTTCAAAGACTACCATCTCGCAGACGGCCTCGCCCCGGTTGACGTCGATGGAGTACCGGGGGCCGGTCTGGTCCACCTCGGCGGCGGCATACGTCAGGCTGGTCTCCCGCAGGACCTCCACCAACGGCTCCACATCCAGCGCCATCAGCCGGGCGCTGGTATCGTCCAGATAATAGACCTGGACCACGTACTCCCAGTCGTCCAGGGCGCACAGAGAGCTGACCCGCACCGGGGCCTTGCGCCATTGGCGGAAGCCCAGAGCTCCGGCCACAACCAGAAGCACCACCGCCGCCAACAAAATCCATACGCGCTTGTTTCGCCGCATCGCGCACCCCTCCTCCGTATTCATAGAGCTAGCATACAGGACGGAGCCGCCGGGGTCAATCGCCGTTTTTTACAAAACACGGATGCATTTTTGTAGAATCTCTCTATTTCGCCGGCAGCGTCTCTCCGTCCCGGCGGATCTGGCGGATATTTTTCTCGGCCTTGCTCCGGGGCAGCAGCACTTCATGGCCGCAGCCGGTACATTTGAGCCGGAAGTCCATGCCGGTCCGCAGCACCAGCCATTCCCGGCTGCCGCAGGGGTGGGGCTTCTTCATCACCAAAATATCCTGGAGCCGCACGTCCATTGCCATCAGTTGTCCCCTCCTTGAATGGCCTCCCAGTACTTCCGGGCGGCCTGTTCCGTCTTGTTGTCGCCGTAGTGGTAGTAGGTCCGTCCCACCAGCTCGTCGGGCAGGTACTGCTGCCGGACCCAGTGGTTCGGGAAGTCGTGGGGATAGCGGTAGCCCTGGTCCCGCTCGAAGCCCGTGCCGTCGGCGTGGACGTTCTGGAGCTCCCGGGGAAGATTGCCGGTGATGCCCGCCCGGACGTCCCGCATGGCCGCGTCGATGGCCAGCACCACGGAGTTGGACTTGGGGGCCGTGGCCAGCAAAATACAGGCTTGGGCCAGCGGCAGCCGCGCCTCGGGCATGCCCAGCTGCAAGGCATTGTCCACGCAGGCCTTGACGATGGACACCGCCTGGGGATAGGCCATGCCGATATCCTCGCTGGCCGAGCAGAGAATCCGGCGGCAGGCTCCGGCCAGATCCCCGGCCTCCAGGAGCCGGGCCAGATAGTGGAGGGCCGCGTCGGGGTCCGAGCCCCGGAGGGACTTCATCAGGGCCGACAGGACGTCAAAGTGCTGGTCGCCCTCCCGGTCATAGCGCATGGAGGACTTCTGGCTGACGGCCTTGGCGTCCTCCAGTCCCAGGGTCAGCACGCCGTCCTTGGCCTTGCCCGCCGAGAACAGCAGCTCCACGGCGTTGAGGGCCTTCCGCAGATCCCCGCCGCAGCCCTGGGCCATCTGCTGGACGGCGCCGTCCTCGGTCTCCACGGTCAGGCCGGACTTCCCGGCCAGATACCGGATGGCCCGCTCGATGGCCTGGGCCGCGTCCTCGGGGCCGATGGGCTTGAACTCAAAGACCGTGGACCGGGAGAGAATGGCGTTGTAGATATAGAAATAGGGGTTCTCCGTGGTGGAGGCGATCAGGGTGATGGAGCCGGATTCGATATGCTCCAGCAGGGTCTGCTGCTGCTTCTTGGTGAAGTACTGGATCTCGTCCAGGTACAGGAGAATCCCGTTGGGGGCCAGAAAGGTGTCCAGCTGGGCGACAATTTCCCGGATGTCCGCCGAAGTGGCCGTGGTGGCGTTGAGGCGGCAGAGCTTCCGCTGGGTCTTCTTGGCGATGATATTGGCCACGGTGGTCTTGCCCACCCCCGAGGGGCCGTAGAAAATCATATTGGGCACCGAGCCGCTCTCGATGATCCGCCGCAGCAGCCCGCCGGGCCCGAGAATATGCCGCTGGCCGTAGACCTCGTCCAGCTCCACGGGCCGCAGCTCGTCGGCCAAGGGCTGATACATACTAACCGCCTCCTTGAACATGTAAAAACCGCTCCTCGTAGGGGCCGATGCCCACATCGGCCCGCTCAGGATCGACATCAACGGTATGCCCGGCAAACGGAACCTGGTCCCGGGCGGGCATAAAGCCCGCCCCTACGAGGGCGCCTGAGGCGGGTCCGTAGGGGCGGATTTTATATCCGCCCGAACTGCACCGCCGCGTCGGATGCACCCTCGCCCAACGCACACACCGTAGGGGCGCGCATGGCGTGTCCGTATCCGAGTACGGCTTACGCGGGACTGGCGGTCAATACACCCGGTTCCGGCGGCATGTGGGCATGCCGCCCTACGCCCGCAGCGGTCGGCGGACTGCCTTGCTCACGGCGGCCGGCGGGCGGCTGATAGCCGCCCCTACGGGGTGGAACCATCGTGCTCTGACGCGAATCGGGACCCGGTTCGGACAATACAGCAAAACCGGCAAGCAGGCGCTTGCCGGTTCTTGGTGACCCGTACGGGAATCGAACCCATGTTACCGCCGTGAAAGGGCGGTGTCTTAACCGCTTGACCAACGGGCCGAAATGGTAGCGGCAATCTGACTCGAACAGATGACACTCCGGGTATGAACCGAATGCTCTACCAACTGAGCTATGCCGCCATGTGATTCCCTCTCAATGGGCAAGCATTATTATAGGCCATCTCATTCCATTTGTCAAGATATTTTTTCCGGATGTCCAAAAGAATCTCGTGAAAACCAGGCGCATGGCCCGCGGTTCCGGCGGGCATACTGTTGCCGAGGTGGTTGTATGTTCCTCTATCGGGAATGTTTGCTGTTTCTCTTGGGCGGCGGAACCTACGTGGGGCTGGAGTGGCTCTGGCGGGGGTTCAGCCATCCCTCCATGTTTCTGCTGGGCGGGCTCTGCTTCCGGCTGATCGGGCTGCTGCGGCGTCATCTCCCGCCCCTGGGGACGGTCTTGGCCGGGGCGGCGGCCATCACGGTTCTGGAGCTGCTCTGCGGCCTGCTGGTCAACCGCGCCCTGGGCTGGGCCGTCTGGGACTACTCGGCCCAGCCGGGCAATCTCTGGGGGCAGATCTGCCCCCTCTATACCCTGCTGTGGATTCCGCTCTCGGCGCTGGCCGCCGCCGCCGACTGGTTCTTCACGGCGTGTCTGCTGCCGGAACCCCGGTCACAGCCTCGCCCAGAAGGCCCGTAATCCGCACCGGTATCACGGCGTTTCGCGGCAGCTCCCCCGCCACGCGGACCTGGACATAGTTGGGCGCGTGGCCCACGGCCCACTCCCCCTGCATCTCCTCGAAGAGCACCGGATAGGTCTTCCCCACCATGGCCCGGGCGTATGCCTCCTCCAGCTCCCGCGCCACGGCCTGGGCCCGGGCGGACCGCTCTTCCTTGACGGCGTTGCCCCACTGGCCGGGCATCTTGGCCGCCGGGGTGCCCGCCCGCCGGGAGTAGGGAAACACATGGACCTTGGCAAAGCCGCAGGTCCGCAGAAAGGCCAGACTCTCGGCAAATTCCCCCTCGGTCTCCCCCGGGAAGGCCACGATCAAGTCGGTGGTCACGGCGCAGCCGGGGAAATACTGCGTCAGGAGCCGGACGCTCTCCAGATACCGGGCTGTGTCGTACCGCCGGTGCATCCGCCGGAGCACCGTGTCGCTGCCGCTCTGGAGGCTCAGATGGAACTGGGGGCAGAGGTTTTCAAAGCCGGAGAGCGTTTGGCAGAATGCCTCCGTGACGGTCCGGGGCTCCAGGGACCCCAGCCGGATGCGGCACTGGGGCACCGCCGCGCAGAGCGCCGCCACCAGGTCCGAAAGCGGCGGCTTTCCCGGCAGATCCCGGCCCCAGGAGGAGATTTCAATGCCGGTGACCACCAGCTCCCGATACCCGGCCCGGGCACAGTCTCTGGCCTGGGCCACGGCGGTCTCCAGCTCCAGCGAGCGGACCGGACCCCGGGCATAGGGGATGATGCAGTAGGTACAGAAATTGCTGCACCCGTCCTGGACCTTGAGCATGGCCCGGGTGCGTTCGGCCATGCCGCCCGCCGGCAGGACCTCAAAGGTGTGGCGATGGAGGGCGTCGTCCACCTCGCACCAGCGCGTCCGCTCGCGGACGGCCCGCTCCACCTGGCGCAGAAATTCGATCCGCCCGCCGGTCCCGGCCACCACGTCGGCCTCCAGGGCCTCCACGGCCTCGGGGTCCACCTGGGCGTAGCAGCCGCAGACGGCCACAACCGCCGCCGGATTCTGCCGCCGGAGCCGCCGGATCAGATTGCGGGACTTCTTGTCCGACACCGCCGTCACCGTACAGGTGTTGACGATATAGGCGTCGCAGGCCGTCTCGGCCTGGGCCTCGGTATGGCCCCAGGCGGTCAGCAGCTGCTCCATGGCCTGGGTCTCGTACTGGTTGACCTTGCAGCCCAAGGTCACAATGGAAAAAGTCATAAGAGCATCACCAAAATATTAAGAAAGTATGAAAAATATTTGTACAATCTCCTGATAGCCAGGAAGGGAAAAGTCCTGTATAATGGGTTTATGTTTTTACCCTCCGGGGCATAAAACGATTATACAGGAAAAACCGCCGTTTGTACAGGCAAAGGAGGTCCCGCCATGTGTGAATGTACCGTCTCCTTCTCCACGCCCATCGAGATCCGCGATTTTGTTACCCTGGCAACCCGGCAGACCTTCCCCATTCACGTGGAGCACGGTGGATTGCAGACCTCCGCGACTTCGATTATGAGCCTCTTCTGCATGGGCCTCAACCGGCCCCTCCGGGTGCTCAGCGCCGCCTCTGAGGACGACGCCGCCCATTTCCTCGCCGCCCTGGCCCCCTACCGGACCGCGGTGTAACCCATCGGACATACGGACCCCCTTCCGCGCATACCTTGTACCAGGTATCACGGGAGGGGGATTTTTTATGAAGCGAAAGTTGCTGGCGCTGGCCCTGGCGGCGGCGCTGGCTGTAGGAGGCGCCCCGGTGGTCCATGGGGTATCCCTGGAGGTGGCGGCGCCCTCGGCGGTGCTGATGGAGGCGGCCACAGGCACAGTGCTCTATGAAAAGGACGCCCACACCCCGCTGCCGCCGGCCAGCGTCACCAAAATCATGACGCTGCTGCTGGTGATGGAGGCCCTGGACGCCGGGCGCATCGGCTGGGATGACACCGTCACGGCCTCGGAGGCCGCCGCGGCCAAGGGCGGCAGTCAGGTCTATCTGGAGGCAGGAGAGCAGATGAGTCTCCAGGAGATGCTCAAATCCGTGGTGGTGGTCTCGGCCAACGACTGCGCCACGGCGTTGGCCGAGCACGTGGCCGGATCAGAGGCGGCCTTTGTGGAGCTGATGAACCGCCGGGCCCAGGAGCTGGGGATGGAAAATACCCACTTCGTCAACTGCACCGGCCTGGACGACGAGCCAGACGCCGAAACCCATCTGACCACCGCCTATGACATCGCCCTGATGTCCCGGGCGCTGCTCAAGCACGATGAGATCCGCGATTATACCACCATCTGGATGGATTCCGTCCGCAACGGGGAATTCGGTCTGGCCAACACCAACAAGCTGGTCCGGTTCTACCAGGGGACCACGGGTCTCAAGACCGGCTACACCTCGGCGGCGGGCCACTGTCTCTCGGCCTCGGCGGAGCGGGACGGCGTGGAGTTCATCGCCGTGGTGCTCCACTGTGCCACCTCCGGCGAGCGATTCCAGGCGGCCAAGCAGCTTTTGGACTACGGCTTCGCCAACTACACCCTGGCCCAGCCGGACCCGGAGACGGAGATCCCGCCGGTGCCCGTGGTGCTGGGTACCGAGGAAGCCATCGTGCCGGTGCCGGACAACGACGACCCGGTGCTGATTGAAAAGGGGCAGGCAGCGGGGATCACCACCCGGGTGGAGGTCGCCGACCAGGTCCGGGCCCCGGTGGAGGCCGGGCAGCGGCTGGGCACCCTGACGCTCCAGTCCGACGGCGCGCCGCTGGCGGCCATTCCCCTGGTCGCCCCCGAAGCCGTCCCCCGCCGCACCTGGTGGGACGTAACCCGGTCCCTGTTCGGCCAACTGTTCCTGGGCGCATAGCCGCGCCGGATGCACCATCGCCGGCCGCACCCACACCCGGTCACAGCGGCATGTGGGCATGCCGCCCTACGGCAAAACCGGGGGGCGGTGCAGCAGGGCCGGATATCTGAGCGGAAAGGCTCCCCTTGAGGGGAGCTGTCATGGCGCAAGCCATGACTGAGAGGTGTTACCGCACCGAAGGTTTGCCGCAGGATATCGGCGCGTGCAGAGGGCGCTTCCGCGCCGCCGCCCTTTGGGCGGCACACCTCTCCGTCACGCTGCGCGTGCCACCTCTCCTCAAGGAGAGGCCTTGGCCGGTGCGTTCGGCGCACTGTGTCGCAGGGACATCAAAAAACCCCGGTGGATTGCTCCACCGGGGTTATAGTATAGCTTACATATCCAGGGGCTCGAGGCCGAGGACGGGGTGGCCGACCTCGGAGAGGAAGGTCATCAGCTCTTCGGGGTCGCCGTTGGGGCAATTGGTCTCATCGGCGATCATATCGGCAAAGTTGTCGATGTCAAAGAGCTCCTTGGCGGTCTCGTTCAGCTTGTCGCGGATCTGATCCTTCAGGTCCTTGGGCAGCCACACCAGACGGACGACGCCGCCTTCGGCCTTCAGGAACTTCTTGGAGGCGATGTAGTGCTTGCCGTGGCCCATAAAGCCGGGGGTCTGCACGCCGCCGCCGGTCATGGAGGCCATTTCGGAGAAGGTCATGCCCAGGGGGGTCATGCCGGCGAACTCACGGCAGGTGATGACCACGCCCATGGAGCAGGGCTCGATGCCGCAGATGCACTCGAAGCAGCCGCAGGAGGTCATGGGGTCCTCCAGCAGGGAGTACAGGGTGACGTGCTCCAGCGCGCCGTGGGAGTACTCGGCGACGGCCTCGTCCACGTCCTCATAGCGGCCGGTGCGCTCGTCGATGCAGCGCTCCTTGGTGACCACCTGGCAGGGACCCTGGGGATCCAGCTCGTTGGTCGCCTTGGCGTCCAGCCAGGACACGGCGCCGCAGAGACCCAGACGCTCGGGGGTGACGATGCAGACGTGGCTGGGGGAGAAGGCCTGGCACATGATGCAGGAGTAGAACACCGGCACGGACTCGTCGGTCATGGTCTTCAGGCGCTCGTCACGGACATTGAAGACCTCGTTGGCCTCCTTGCGGAGCTCGGCGTTGGGCTCGTCGCCGACGACGATGCGGACCTGGCACTTGTCCACGACGGTATCGAACTCGGACTTGATCTTGGCATACAGGACCTCGCCGATGTGCTTGAACCGGAAGCCGGCCTCGAAGTCAGCCTTGGAGACACGGATACGGATCATGTCACGCTGGCCGGTGTGCATCAGGCCCTCGACGCAGTTGAGGAACTGGTGGATCTTCCGCTCGAACACGGGCTCGAAGTCGGGCTGCATGGTCTTGCCGGCCACCTCGACGGTGTAGGACAGGGAGATCTTGGCGCCGACCTCGAACTCGTCCATCTCGGGGCCCACGACCTCGATCTTGTGGTCCTCGATCTCGGAGGCGTCCTTGGTGCGGACCAGCTCGAAGCAGTCCTTGCGGGAGCCGTCGATTTCGATCTGCATATCGCCGCGGCGGATGATCTCGCCCTCGAAGGCGGAGGAGTAGGCCACGGGAATGTCGATCTTGGTGATCTTCAGCTTGATGCCGCGGGCCTCCAGGGAGGTGTCGATCCAGTCCTGGGTGTTGTCATAGATGATGAGGCTCTTCGGCACGGCCCACATATCATCGTGGTCGTTGGTGATGACGGGGAAGCCCATCTTGATGGCGCCGGCGCCGCAGGCCACGGTGATATCGTTGACGGGCTTGTAGGCGTTGACAAAAGCGTTGATGCGGTCGAAGGTGTACTTATGGAAGCCGTCCCAATCGCCGGGCTGGATGTTGCCGAAGATCATGGCGGCGCGGACGACCAGAGAGATGACATGGCCGACGGCCCAGATATCCTCGCCCACGGGAACCACACGGACGGGGAAGCCCATGGACACGCCCTTCTCCACGGCCTGCTCGATGATGCCGCCGATCAGGAAGACGAAAATGCCGCGGGACTGATAGCCCTTGATGGTCTCCACAGCCTCTTCCGCGGAGGGAGCGGGGCCGATCATGACGACGAAGCCGGGGATATCGCCGGTAACCAGAGGCACGCCCAGTTCACGGACTTCGGCGTCCACGAAGTGGCCGTGGTAAGCGGTGCCCTCATAGGGGGTGGCGGAGCGGGCATACTTGCAGGCCTCGATCATCTCGGCGGCGATGGCGGTGCCGACGCCGGAGGAGAAGATGGAGTTGGTCCGGGGCTCCCGGAGCATCATGGCCTTGACGTCGGCGAGGACAGCCTGGAGCTCCCCAACGGTGGTGACCTTCTTGCCGATATAGGCATAGATACAGGCCAGATAGTAAGCGGTGCTGGGCATGGCGAGGGGAGCGTCAGCGCCCAGCTCGGCCACAAGCTGGTTGACGTCGGCCTCGGCCTTGGCGAACATCTCGTCAGAGCCGCGGAATACGCGTTCAAATAATGCCATTCTATGTTCATTCCTTTCGAAGTTTCACTTATTCTTGCGAATCGATCACAGCCTTGATGGCGCGGATTTCCTCCACGGCCTTGGGGCTGAGATCGTAGGGAGAGAGGCCCTTGCGGTCGGCGTCGATGACCTCGGCGTTGTAGTGGATCATGCCGAGCAGATCCTCGGGGGGGATATGGGTGCGGACGAATTCCTCGTCGGACGCGTCGCGGACCTTATTGGCCACCACCCGAACCTTGGTGACGCCGATATCCTTCGCCAGCTCCTTGATGCGGCCATAGGTCTGGACCGACCGTGCGCCGGGCTCGATGACCACGATAAACTGGTCCATCATGCTGGCGGTGCCGCGGCCCAGGTGCTCGAGACCGGCCTCCATATCCATGATGACCACGTCGTCCTTGCGGAAGACCAGGCTGGACAGGATGGCCTTGAGCATCACGTGCTCGGGGCAGACGCAGCCGCTGCCGCCGGTGTCCACGGTGCCCATGACCAGGAGCTTGACGCCGTTGATATCCTTGCTCAGCTTGTCCGGCAGGTCGGAGACCTGGGGGTTGAGCTTATAGAAGGTGTTGCTGGCATTGGCGGCGGTGCGCTCCTTGGCCAGCTCCTTCATTTTGGAGACCGGCACAATGGCGTTGACCTCCTCCTCGGTGAGGCCCAGGGCCAACCCCAGGTTGGCGTCGGGGTCCACGTCGGCGGCCAGGACCGGACGGCCCTCGTCGGCATAGAGCCGGGCCAGGGTGGAGGCCAGGGTGGTTTTCCCCACGCCGCCCTTGCCGGTAAATGCGATTTTCATACTGCAAAGACCTCGGATATTGTCAGATTAGATGCCCAGAGCAGCGCGCTTCTGCTCGATGCGCTCGATCATCATATCGCCCATCTTCTCGATGTCCAGCTCCACGGTGTAGTTGGCCTCGACCCACTGCTTGATGCCGGTCTCGCCCTGGAGGAGCTCGGTGACTTCCTCGGAGCCCTTGGAGTAGGGATCAACGCCCAGGAAGGTGTCGATGCCGGTGGAGACGACGTAGTTGCCGATGGAGACGGCCTTCTCGCTCATCCACTCGGGGGCGCAGCCGCACAGCGGGATCTGGGAGATGTTGCAGCCCCAGTCCTTGGCCAGGTCGGCGGCCAGCACCATCATACGGGAGATATCGACGCAGGAGCCCATGTGCAGCACCGGGGGAATGCCCACCAGCTCGCAGACGCGCTTCAGGCCCTCGCCGCAGAACTCCTTGGCCTCCATGTCCATCAGGCCGGCCTTGGCGGCAGCCTGGGCGGAACAGCCGGAGACGACGACGATGATATCGTTCTTCAGGAGCTTCTTCATCAGCTCAATGTGAGCGGTGTCGGGGCGGACCTTGGGGTTGTTGCAGCCGACCATGGCTACAGCGCCGCGGAGCACGCCGGCCTTCACAACGTCGGCCAGGGGCTTCAGGGTGCCCAGCTCGTCCACATGGGAGTTGGTGACGCCGTCCAGGCACTTCTTGATGGCCTCCACGGAGTAGCCCACCCGCGCCTTGGCCTTGAGCTGAGGAATGTTGACGAGATCCTGGTTGCGGTTCTGGAAGTTCTCCACCGCCATCTTCACAATGGCCTTGGCGTTCTCCGCCGCGGTCTCCTCGTGGAACTCGATGTACTCCGAGTCAGGCATCCGGGCGATGGGAGAGGTGGTGACGAACTTGGTGTGGAAGCACTTGGAGAGGGGACCCAGGGCGGGGAAGATACACTGGACGTCCACGACGATGGCTTCGCAGGCGCCGGTGAGGACCACGTTCTCCTGCTGCAGGAAGTTGCCGGCCATGGGGATGCCGTGGCGCATGGCGACTTCGTTGGCGGTGCAGCACACGCCGCAGACGTTGATGCCCTTGGCGCCGTAGCTCTTGGCCAGGGCGATCATCTCGGGATCCTGGGCGTAGAACACGACCATCTCAGAGAGGGAGGGGTCGTGGCCGTGGACGACGATGTTGACCATGTCCTTTTCCATGACGCCGATGTTGGCCTCGGTGTCCACGGGCTTGGGGGTGCCGAAGAGGACGTCGGAGAGCTCGGTACCCATCATGGAGCCGCCCCAGCCGTCGGACAGGCCGGCGCGCAGGGACTGGCGGATGAGCGCCTCGGGGAGGGAGGAGCAGCCCATATGGGTCATATGCATAGACTGAGAGACCTCGCGGTCGATGGCGCGGGGGGTGATGCCGGCCTTGTCCCAGAGCTCCTGGGTGTGCTCGGGGGCGCGCTTGGTGAAGCGCTGGACGCCGAAGGGCTTGCCGTACTCCATCAGGCCGGTGAGGGCGACCTCGTGGGCCAGATCATAGATGTCCTTGCCCTCGGTCTCGATATCCCACTCCTTGGCGATGCGCTTCAGCTTCTCGGGGTCCTTGACCTGATAGGAGCCGCCCTCTTTGGCCAGGTACAGGGTGTGGGCGATGGAACGGCCGTGGTCCGAGTGGGTGGCGGAGCCGCCGGCGGTGAACCGCAGGTAGTTCCGGGCGACGATTCCATGGACGTCGCAGCCGCAGATGCCCCGGGGGGCCTTCTTGGTGATGCGGCAGGGACCCATGGAGCAGATACGGCAGCAGGTGCCCGCTTCGCCGAATCCGCAGTGGGGGGTCTGGTTCTTGACGCGCTGCTGCCAGGAATCCGCGCCGACCTTGGCGCCGGTCTCCAACAGGCTGGCAGTCGCTTCTTCCATCTGATCGACTGTGATTAGGCGATCCCAATCCTTCCAATCCTTCAATGTAGTGTCCTCCTACTTTCATAATAGTAGCGCTTTTCCTGCGGCGGCCAGGGCGGACTGCCCGTCGCATGCAGAATGGCCAGAGAGTCAAATTGACTTCTGGACAATCCATTTCACTGGCCTTATTTTAACAAGTTCTACAAGGGAAGTCAACGGAATCATACAAACTTTTAGGAATTGGTTAGAATGTACAAAGCCCCGAAACACCGGGGTTTCCGATGTTTCGGGGCAAATATTTCCTGTTATCCCCCGCCGGGGGTCAGGGTGGAAAATCCGCCGGAGAAAGTGCTCCAACCGGTCCCTACAAACTGTATGGCACGGGAGAGAAACGGCCCGGGCGGGGATCGGCCCCGCCCCTGCGGCAGATTTGCAGGCGGGTTACGGTTCGCGCATATGGACGTTGAGGTGGGGATAGGTCATCTCGATGCCGCGCTGGTCGAAGGCGGCGCGAACCCGCTCCAGGATGTCGAAGTAGGCGTCCCAGTAGTCGGCGGTAGACGTCCAGACCCGGAGGGTATAGCTGATGGCGCTGTCGCCGTAGTTGCTGAGCCGGGCAAACACCGGCTCGCCGGGCAGCACCTGGGGCACGGCGGCCGCTTCCCGCAGTGCCTCCAGCACCAGCTCGGTGGGCGCGTCGTAGGAGGCGGTAACCGTCAGATCCAGCCGCCGCTTCTCCTCGGTGGAGTAGTTGGTAATCACCGAGGCGGTCACCGTGCGGTTGGGGATCATAATGACCTGATTTTCCGGGGTGACCAGCTTGGTATAGCCAATGCGGATCTCCTGGACCGTACCGCTGTAGGACCCGGCGGTGACATAGTCGCCGACAACAAAGGGCTTCGTCAGCAGAATATTGATGCCGCTGGCCAGGTTGGAGAGGGAATCCTGGAGGGCCAGAGACACGGCCAAACCGGCGACGCCCAGCACCGCCAGCAGGGACGACACATCCACGCCCAGGCTGCCCGCCACCACCATCACCGTGATAAACAGCAGCAGGATCTTGGTAAAGGACCGGGTGATGCCGTGGAGGCTCCGGTCGATCTTGCTTCTGGCCAGAAGCTTGTCCTGACCCTTGAGGAAAAACTTCGTCACCAGCAGACACACCGCCAGCAGCGCCACGGCGGTGAGGATCTTGGCCAGGCTGATGGAGTCGAGGAATTTCTGCAAGGCGCTGAGATTTTTCTCCACCTCAGCGGTATCGGGAATCAGCGTCGTGGTGAGCATGGACAGAATCTCCTTTCAACCAAATGGGCCGCCGGGGCGGTACTCGGAGTCCGATCTTACGCCTCCGGCTCCTCCGGCGTCGCTTCTTCCTCGCCTGCCGGCAGCTGCTGCTTGTCGGCGTTGACGTAGGCCATCAGCTCGTCGCCGGTGATGGTCTCCTTTTGCAGGAGGAAGAGGGCAATCTCGTCCAGCAGGCCCCGGTTTTCCCGGAGGACCTGGCAGGCCTTGTCATAGCACTTGGCCAAGAGCTCCTTGATTTCCTCGTCGGCCTGGGCGGCGGTGACATCGGCGCAGTTCATCATGGTGCTGCCGTCCAGATAGGGATTGGACACGGTGGACAGGGCCATCAGGCCGAACCGCTCACTCATGCCGTACTGGGTAATCATCCGCCGGGCCAGTTCCGTGGCCCGCTCGATGTCGTTGGCCGCGCCGGTGGTCATGGAGCCGAAGACCACCTGCTCGGCGGCCCGGCCGCCCAGGAGGGTTTCCAGCTCGGTAATCAGCTCCTCCTTGGAGCTGAGGAACTTCTCCTCCTCGGGCATCTGGAGGGTATAACCCAGCGCGCCGGAGGTGTGGGGCACGATGGTAATTTTGGACACGGGCTGGGTATGCTTCTGGAGGGCGGCGATCAGGGCGTGGCCCACCTCGTGGTAGGAGACCATGCGCTTCTCCATATCGGTGAGGACGGTGCCCTTTTTCTCGGTACCGGCGATGACCACCTCGAAGGAGATCAGCAGATCCTCCTGGTTGACGGCCTTGCGGCCCATGCGCACGGCCCGGAGAGCGGCCTCGTTGACCAGGTTGGCCAGATCCGCGCCCACAGCGCCGGCCGTGGCCTGGGCGATTTTGTTGAGATCCACGTCCTCAGCCAGCTTGATATTCTTGGTGTGAACCCGAAGGGTCTGATACCGGCCGGCCAGATTGGGCCGGTCCACGGTAATGCGGCGGTCGAAGCGGCCGGGCCGCAGCAATGCCTTGTCGAGGATCTCAGGCCGGTTGGTGGCGGCCAGAATGACGACGCCCTTGCTGGAGTCGAAGCCATCCAGCTCGGCCAGCAGCTGGTTCAGGGTCTGCTCCCGCTCGTCGTTGCCGCCGAAGCGGGAATCTCTCGTCCGGCCGATGGCGTCGATCTCGTCGATGAACACGATGGCCGGCGCCACCTTGGCGGCCTGCTGGAACAGGTCCCGGACCCGGCTGGCGCCGACGCCCACGAACATCTCCACGAAGTCCGAGCCGGAGATGGAGAAGAAGGGTACCTTGGCCTCGCCGGCCACGGCCTTGGCCAGCAGCGTCTTGCCGGTGCCGGGCGAGCCCACCAGCAGCGCGCCCTTGGGGAGCTTGGCGCCGATGGCCGCGTACTTCTGGGGATTGTGGAGGAAGTCGATGATCTCCACCAGGGATTCCTTGGCCTCGTCCTGACCGGCCACGTCGGCGAAGGTGACGCCGGTCTCCTTCTCCATATAGACCTTGGCCTTGCTCTGGCCGATTCCGCCGATGCCGCCGCCTCCGCCCATGCGCTTGGACATGGAGTTCATAAAGAGGCTGATGACCAGGTAGAAGATACCCAGGGGCAGAATCCAGGTGAGGATGATCGAGAGCAGCGGGCTCATTTCCTCGACGATGGGCACGTCGGTGTCCACGCCGAGGGCGTCCAGTTCGGCGGCCAGGGCGGAATAGTCCCAGTCGGTGGCCCGGCCGGTGTAGTAGATGATCTGCTTGCCCGAGGGCTTCTGGGCCTCTTCCTTGGTCAGAATCAGGAACCGGTCGGTGTCGATGTCCACGGCCTGGACCTGGCCGGACTCGAGAAGCTCAAAAAATTCCGTATTGGTGATCTGCTGCAGGTAGGAATTGGCAATACTGGTATAGACCAGGTTGATAATCACAGTGAACACCAGCGCCACCACCACCATCGTGAGGATGCTTTTGGTGCGCTTACTGTGGTCGGGGTCGTTCTGGGGCTCCCGGCCCGGACGGTTTTGGTCGTTGTTCAAGGCGTACGCCTCCTTCTATGGAAAAGCGCGGCGGACGGCGCAGGCGCCGCGCCGCATCTTACAAATTGTATCCATATTAGCATAAAAATTCCCCGGATACAAGGCGAAAGCCTGTCCTCCCTGTAAATTTTCTATGAATGTTCCATGGGGGAAAAAGCCAAGAATTTTGGCGCTGCGGCTTGTATCCTGTCGTCAATCCTGCTATACTATATGTTGATATGCTGGGTGTTTTGTATACAAGGCCTGGTCGATCCAGCCGCCCCTGCCGAGGCGGCGGCCGTTTCCTGCTGCAACGCGAACGCAAATACTTCGTTTCTATATAGGAGAACGCCATGGAAGAAAAGCGCAGCTTCCGGCGCGGCCCCCGGGAACGGGAGGACGCCGCCGATCAGATTGAGGGCCGCAACGCCGTATCGGAGGCGTTAAAGAGCGGCCGCACCCTGGACAAGGTCTTCGTCGCCTCGGGCGATACGGACCGGGCGCTGGCCCGGCTGGCGGCGCTGGCCCGGGAGGCCGGAGCCGCGGTGGTGCAGGTGGACCGGCGCAGGCTGGACCAGATGAGCGCCACCGGCGCGCACCAGGGCATCATCGCCCTGGCCGCCGCCCACGGCTACGCCACCGTGGAGGAGATGCTCCAGCGGGCCGCGGATCGGGGCGAAGCTCCGCTGCTGATTCTCTGCGACGAGCTCACCGATCCCCACAACCTGGGCGCCATTCTCCGGTCCGCCGAGTGCGCCGGCGCCCATGGCGTCATCATTCCCAAGCGCCGCAGCGTGGGCCTGACCGCCGTGGTGGCCAAGACCTCCGCCGGCGCCGTGGAGCATATGCCCGTGGCCCGGGTCGCCAACCTGGTCAGCACCATGGAGGATTTAAAAAAGGCCGGGCTCTGGATCTACGGCACCGACGCCGCCGGGACCACCGACCTGTACCACGCCGATTTCAAGGGCCCCGCCGCCATCGTCATCGGCTCCGAGGGCTACGGCATGAGCCGTCTCGTGGCCGAGCGGTGCGACGTGCTGGTGTCCATTCCCATGAAGGGGAAAATCAACTCCCTCAACGCCTCCTCCGCCGCCGCCGTGCTGCTCTACGAGGCCGTCCGCCAGAGATTGTAGGGGCCGATGGTCCGGGTTGCCACTAAGCCTTCCCGGCCCGCGTTGCGGTCCGCCAAGGCAAGTGGCTGCCCAACCGCTGCGGTCGCTTCTTCCGCCGCTGGCGGCGCTCCCTTGCGGGCCTCCCCTCAAAGGGAGGCTTAGGGGTGCGTCGCCTGAGGGGAAGGCTCCCCTTGAGGGGAGCTGGCGCGAAGCGCCTGAGAGGTGTTACCGCACCGAAAGTTTCCCGCAGGGCATCGGCGTGTGCAGAGGGCGCTGACGCGCCGCCGCCCTATGGGCGGCACACCTCTCCGTCACGCTGCGCGTGCCACCTCCCCTCAAGGGGAGGCATTGCCCGGCGCGGTCGGCGGACTGCCTGGGACCCGGTGGCCGGCGGGCCGATGTGGGATCGGCCCCTACGGCGGTGCAGCCATCGGGGCGCCTCGGCCCAATTTCACATTAAGATTGGAGAACCACCCATGGACAAGCACCTGGAGCAGGAGCCGCAACTGAATACTGACGTTCCTGTTTCGGAGGACGAATATTCCCTGGAGGCCATCATGCGGGAATTCGGGTCCTGGACCACGCCGCCGGAGCCAAAGGCCGAGCCAACGCCCCAGCCCGAGCCGGCGCCCGAACCCGAGCCCGAACCGGAGCCCCAGCCGGAGCCGGAGCCCCAGCTGCCCGCCATGATGCGGGTGGCCGCCGAGACGCGGGAAAAGCCCAAATTCAAGATCACCGATCTCTCCGGCGACACGCTGCGCTTTGGCCCGGTCACCGAGGAAGCGCTGGAGGAGGAGCCGCCGGCTTCCACAACGCCGGTGGAGATGCCCGAGGAGCCGCCGGTCCCCGAGGCCGAGCTGCGCCGCGCCCAGAAGCGGGAGGAAAAGCGCCGCCGCCGTCTGGAAAGTCAGGAGCGCCGGGCCCAGCGGGCCGAGGAAAAGGCCCGCCGCCGGGAGGAGCCGGAGATCGTCTACCCCTCCCCGGAGGACGCCTGCGCCGACTATGCCCAGGCCGGGACGCTGCGGATTCGTCTGGCGGTCAACACCTGCCTGACCGTGGCTTCGGCGGTGCTGCTGGGTCTGGCGACCTATCCCCTGGGCGGACTGGATCTGACCGGCAGCGCCCGGGGCCTGTCCGTGGCCATGCTGGCGCTGCTGATTCTCCAGAGCCTGCTGACCGCCGAGATCTTTCTCCGGGGCGTCTACCAGGCGCTGCGGCTGAAATTCGGCCTGCTGTCTCTGCTGACGGTGACGGTCCCGGTGACCGTGGCCGACGCCTTCTTCGCCATACCCGCCGGACGCATCCCCTTCTGCACGGCTCCGGCGCTGATGCTGCTCTTTGCCCTCTGGTCTGTGACCCTGGAAAAGCAGGCCAAATGGCGCACGCTGAAAACCGTCCTCTCCATGGACGCGCCGGTGGCCGCCGTCAAGGAGGAGAAGGCCTGGCGGGGTCTGGACTGCATCTTCCGCCGGGAGGGCAGTCTCCAGGACTTCACCGCCATGCTGGAAACCCCCGACGCCGCCCAGAAGGCCATGCGGATCTATGCACCGCTGGCGCTGGGGCTGACGCTGGGACTGGCTGTTTTTGCCGCGGTCCAGAGCGGGGCCAATTTCCTCTGGGCCTGGGCCGCGCTGCTCTCGGCCTCTCTGCCCGCCGGCGCGTTTCTGAGCTGCGCCCGTCCCTTCGCAATTCTGGCCCGCCGGCTCAGCCGGGCCGGGGCTGCCATCTGCGGCTGGCGCGGGGCCAAGCTCCTCAGCGGGGAAAACGGCATCGTCATTCAGGACGCCGACCTCTTCCCCAAGGCCAATATCTCCATGAACGGCATGAAGATGTACTCTGATATGCCCATCCGCCAGGTGGTGGGCTACGCCACGGCGGTGCTCCAGGCCGCCGGCAGCGGTCTCCTGCCCCTCTTTGAGGAGGTCATGCGCAGTGAGAACGGACGCCGCTACACCGCCGATTCCTTCCGCCAGTACGAGGGCGGCGGTCTCGGCGCGGAAATCCGCGGCGACGTGGTGCTGCTGGGCAGTCTGCCCTTTATGCGCCTGATGGGCGTCCATGTGCCCGAGGGCACGCGGGTCCAGTCGGCCGTGTATATCTCCGTCAATCGGGAGCTGGTGGGCGTCTTCGCGCTGACCTACGCCCCTGCCGCCGCCAGCCGGGCCGCCCTCCAGAGCGTGCTGCACAGTCCCGGCCTGACGCCGGTGCTGGCCACCCGGGACTTTATGATTACCCCCGCCCTGGTGAAAAAGCGCTACAAAATCTCCACCGACCGGCTGGAATTCCCCGTGGTCGCCGAACGGGCCCGGCTCTCCGGCGACGAGGCCGGCGAACAGGGCCGCCAAGGCGCGCTGATGGCCCGGGGCAGCTTCGTCAGCTTCGCCGCCGCCGTCACCGGCTGCCGCCAGCTCCGGCGGACGGTCCATGGAGCCGTGGTCCTCTCCCTGCTGGCCGGGTTCCTGGGCATGGCGCTGCTGTGTGTCCTCACCTATCTGGACGCCCCGGCCTCGGCGTCGGCCATGAACCTCCTGCTCTACCAGCTCCTGTGGCAGATCCCCACGTTGATGATGACCGGATTCCTCGGGAAAAGCTGACAAATCCCCCGCGCCCCTACAGCCGCTTGCCTGTAGGGGCCGTTTTTTGTGCCCGCCCGAAAATACCCCGCCCTACGGACCAGGTCGATGATACGTCGTAGGGGCGGCCTTTATGGCCGCCCGAGCAGGCCCCCGCTTCCCGCCACACCTCGTAGGGCGGCATGCCCACATGCCGCCATGACCGGGCCGCGTTGATTGCGGGCTTGGCGGTCCCAGAGGCGGCAGGCCCGCTTTTCTTCGACAGTCTGAATAAATTTTAGTGTCCGGATTCTCCAATTACCACAAAAATTTGTGTATTCCGCTGGCTCAGGCAGAATGTAATTGCATTCGATTTGGGAATGAAGTATAATCTATTCTGTTAGGCGGTAAAAGTATTTGCCGCAGACAGGGCCGAATTCCCCCGACTACCGGCCCTCAGAAAGGAGAATCATTCGTTATGAGCTACACTGCCAAGGACATTCGCACGATTTGCCTGCTGGGACATGGTGGAGACGGAAAGACCATCCTGGCTGAGGATATGCTGTTTTTGACCAACGGTTCCGACCGTCTTGGCTCCATCGCCGACGGCAACACCGTTTCTGACTTTGATCCCGAGGAAATTAAGCGGAAATATTCTATTTCCACCTCTATTATCCCGGTGAATTTCGACGGCTGCAAGATCAATATTCTGGACAACCCCGGCTTCTTCGACTTCGCCGGCGAGATCGTCCAGTCTCTCCGGGTGGCTGACGCCGGCCTCATCGTGCTCTCCGCCAAGGGCGGCATCGCCGTCGGCACCGAGAAGGCCTGGAAGTCCCTGAAGGACGCCAACCTGCCCACCATGTTCTATATCTCCAAGATGGACGAGGATCACGCCAATTACTATAAGGTCGTCGATGAGATGCGCGAGACCTTCGGCCACACCGTCGTGCCGCTGATCTTCCCCATGATGAAGGGCGACAAGTGCGTCGGCCTGGTGGATCTGCTGAGCCGCACGGCCCGCGACACCGAGGGCAACTCCACCGCCCTGACCGCCGAGGCTGAGGCCCGCTGCGACGAGTACCTGGCCGAGCTCTCCGAGCAGGTCGCCGAGACCAGCGAGGAGCTGATGGAGAAGTTCTTCATGGAAGAGCCCTTCACCGAGGCCGAGCTAATCCAGGGCGTCAAGGACGGCATGCGCCAGCGGTCCATCACCCCCGTGTTCTGCGGCAGCGCCCTGGCCGGCTACGGCAGCAAGCGCGTCATGGAATACCTGGTCAAGTTCTGCCCCAACCCCCTGGAGGGCCATCCCATGGAGACCGCCGACGGCGGCGAGCTGATGCTGGACCCCAAGGGCAGCCCCGCCCTCTTTGTCTACAAAACCACTTCCGACCAGTTCGGCAAGAATTCCTATTTCAAGGTCATCTCCGGCGATATCACCGAGGGCATGAGCGTGGTCAACGCCCGCACCGGCGCCACCGAAAAGCTCAGCAACATCTTCTTCGCCAAGGGCAAAACCCTGACCAAGGCCAGCAAGATCTGCTGCGGCGATATCGGCGTGGCCACCAAGCTGGGCTCCGTCAAGACCGGCGATACCCTGGGCCTGGCCGGCAAGGTTACCGCCCTCAAGCCCATGGAATACGCCGAGCCCTGCTACACCATGGCCATCTACGCCAAGGTCAAGGGTCAGGAGGACAAGATCGCTTCCGGCCTCAGCAAGCTCAACGAGGAGGACCTGTCCTTCCACTACGGCACCAACACCGAGACCAAGGAAATGATTATCTCCGGCGTGGGCGACATCCATCTGGGCGTCATCTGCTCCAAGCTCCTGAGCAAGTTCAAGGTCGAGGCCGAGCTGCGGCCCGCCAAGATCGCCTACCGTGAGACCATCAAGAAGAAGGTCGAAGTCCACGGCCGTCACAAGAAGCAGTCCGGCGGCCACGGCCAGTTCGGCGACGTCTACATCCGCTTCGAACCCCAGACCGAGACCGAGGATCTGGTCTTCGCCGATGAGACCGTCGGCGGCTGCGTGCCGAAGAACTTCATCCCCTCCGTCGAGAAGGGCCTGCGCAACTGCATCGGCAAGGGCGTTCTGGCCGGCTATCCCCTGGTGTTCTTGAAGGCCACGCTGTACTTCGGCTCCTACCACCCGGTGGACTCCTCCGATATGGCTTTCCAGACCGCCGCCGGCGTCGCCTATAAGGAAGGTATCCCCACCGCCGCCCCCACCCTGCTGGAGCCCATCGGCGAGCTGAAGGTCTATATCCCCGACGCCAACCTGGGCGACATCATCGGCGACCTCAACAAGCGCCGGGGCCGCGTCATGGGCATGACCCCCATCGGCGACGGCCAGCAGGTCGTGGACGCCGAAGTGCCCATGGGCGAGATGTCCTCCTACGCCATCGACCTCCGGTCCATGACCCAGGGCCGCGGCTCCTACAGCCTCAAGTTCGTCCGCTACGAGGAAGTGCCCCAGATGAACCAGGCCAAGATCATCGAAGAGGCCAAGAAGGCCAACGAAGAATAATCCCATATTCCAGACCGCCCCTGCCGAAGCAGGGGCGGTTTTTGCGGAAAACAGGTGCAAAAATCGGGGCTGTCTCAACATCGAGTCCGCCCGGACCGGCTCCCGATTTCTGCCGGGGTGCGGTCGGCGATGGTGCATCCGACGCGGCGGTGCACACGGGCGGCCATACAGGCCGCCCCTACCCGGCCTTCTCGTAGGGGCGGCCTGTATGGCCGCCCGGACCGGCTTCCGACTTCCGCTGGGGTGCGGTCGGCGATGGCACATTCGACGCGCCGGTGCGCACAGGCGGCCCCGCTTTTGGTTTCCTTATAACAGGCGCAAAAATTCCCCGGCAGCGGCGGCTGCCGGGGAAAAATGGTTTTTTAATCCTTGGCAAATTCCTTGATGGAGGTGGCCAGGCCGGCCAGGCCCTGGATCTCCGAGGGAATGATGATCTTGGTTGCCTTGCCGTCGGCCACCTTCTGCATGGCCTCCAGGGCCTTGAGCTTGATGACCTGGTCGTTGGGGCAGGCCTCGTTCAGGATCTTGACCGAGTCGGCCAATGCCTTCTGGACGGCCAGGATGGCCTCGGCCTCGCCCTGGGCCCGGAGGATGGCGGCCTGCTTCTCGGCGTCGGCCCGGAGAATGGCGGATTCCTTCTCGCCCTCGGCCACCAGAATGGCGGAGTGCTTGGTGCCCTCGGCCTGGAGAATGGCCTGCCGGCGGTCGCGCTCGGCCTTCATCTGCTTCTCCATGGAGCTCTGGATGTCGGCGGGCGGCAGGATGTTCTTCAGCTCCACGCGGTTGACCTTGATGCCCCAGGGGTCGGTGACCTCGTCGAGGATGGCGCGCATCTTGGTATTGATGACGTCGCGGCTGGTCAGGGTCTGATCCAGCTCCAGGTCGCCGATGATATTCCGGAGGGTGGTGGCGGTCAGAGTCTCCATGGCGACCATGGGGTACTCAACGCCGTAGGTATAGAGCTTGGGGTCGGTGATCTGGAAGTAGACCACGGTGTCGATCTGCATGGTGACGTTGTCCTTGGTGATGACGGGCTGGGGGGGATAGTCCAGGACCTGCTCCTTGAGGCTGACCTTCTTGGCCACCTTTTCAATGAAGGGGATCTTGAAGTGGATGCCGACCTCCCAGACGGCGGAGAAGGCGCCCATGCGCTCGATGACATAGGCCTTGGACTGCTGGACAATGTGGATGTTGCGGATAATCAGGATCAAAATCAGCACCACAACAACGATCACGGCAATAATGGGACCCATACTCTCAAATTCTCCTTTCTCCATGCCGGTCAGACGCCGGCGGCAGTGCGGGCGGGCTCCACGTAGAGCTTGACGCCCTCGAGTTTCACAACGCGGATCAGCGTTCCGGCGGGAAGGACCTCGCCGGTGTGGGAACGGGCCGTCCAGACCTTTCCGTCCAGCTTGACAGCGCCGGTTTCCCGGAGATTATCCACGGTTTCGGTGACATAGGCTTCCTTGCCCAGGGCCATATCGGCATTGGTGGCGATGCGGCGGGGGGTGACGAACTTCCGGGCGAAGGGCCGCAGCAGCGCCAGCAGAATGCCGGACACCACCAGGAATACCGCCAGCTGGACCCAGATGTTGCCGCCCAGCAGTTCTGTAATCAGGGCCGCCAGCGAGCCGCCCACAAACCACAGCGAGACCAGGTTGGCCGTCGCCGCTTCGGCAATGGCGAATATCACCATGGCAGCTGCCCAGACAATCCATCCGTATTGCGCCATGATCCGCCCCTCCTTTCCATTTTGGTTGGGTCCATTATACCCGATTTGTCCGGTCTTGTCATCGGGTTTTTTTGTATCATTTCTGTAAAATTCACCAATGGGGACAAAAAATCCTCCAACATAGGCACAAGTTCTGTGGATAACCTGTGGACAGCTGTGCAAAACACCAAAATTGACTCGAAGCCGCAGAAATTTCCGCCGCCGGGCCCGGGAAAAGTCGCTGTTGCTTTTTGGGGTGAAAACAGCTATAGTATAATCGATTATCCTTGTGGAATGAGGCGATTTCTGTGCAGCGAATCGGATTTGACAACGATAAATACCTCTCTCTCCAGACCGAACGGATTCTGAAGCGGGTGGAACAGTTCGGCGGCAAGCTATATCTGGAGTTCGGCGGCAAGCTATTTGACGACTATCACGCCGCCCGGGTGCTGCCGGGCTTCCAGCCCGACAGCAAGATGCGCATGCTCCTGAAGCTCCGGGACCAGGCCGAGCTGGTGGTGGCCATCTCCGCCGACGACATCGAGAAGAGCAAGCGCCGGGGCGACCTGGGCATCACCTATGATATGGACGTCATGCGGCTCATCGACGCCTTCCGGGAGTTCGGCCTCTACGTGGGCAGCGTGGTGATGACCCGGTTCCGGGGCCAGCACAACGCCGAGGTATTTCAGCACAAGCTGGAGGCCATGGGCGTCCGGGTCTACCGCCACTACCCCATTGACGACTACCCCTCCAACATTCCGCTGATCGTCTCCGACGAGGGCTTCGGCAAGAACGATTATATTGAGACCACCCGGCCCATCGTGGTCATCACGGCTCCCGGTCCCGGCTCCGGCAAGATGGCCACCTGCCTGAGCCAGCTCTACCACGAGCACCGCCGTGGCATTCAGGCCGGCTACGCCAAGTATGAGACCTTCCCCATCTGGAATCTGCCGCTGAAGCACCCGGTCAATCTGGCCTATGAGGCCGCCACCGTGGACCTGGACGACGTCAACATGATCGACCCCTTCCACCTGGAGGCCTACGGCGAGACCACAGTCAACTACAATCGGGATATTGAGATCTTCCCGGTGCTGGAGGCCATGTTCCGCAAGATCTACGGCCACTGCCCCTATAAGAGCCCCACGGATATGGGCGTCAACATGGCGGGCTTCGCCATTGTGGACGACGAGGTCTGCCGCGAGGCCTCCCGGCAGGAGATCATCCGCCGGTACTTCGCCACGGCCAGCGCCGTGAAAAAGGGACTGGCCGCCCCGACCCAGCTGCACAAGATGGAGGTCCTGATGCAGTCCCTGGGTCTGGAGCCCGAAATGCGGCCCGCCGTCCCCGCCGCCCGGGCCGTGGCCCGGCGCACCGGCGAGCCTGCCACCGCCATTGCCCTCTCCGACGGCACGGTCATCACCGGCAAGACCTCGGCCCTGATGGGCGCTTCCTGCGCCGCCATGCTCAACGCCCTCAAGCATCTCGCCGGCATCGCCGACCAGGTGGATTTGATCTCCCCCACGGTGCTGGCCCCGATCCAGCACCTGAAGGTGGAGCACCTGGGCAACCGCAATCCCCGGCTCCACACCGATGAAATGCTCATCGCCCTGTCCATGTGCGCCGTCACCAACCCCACCGCCGAGCTGGCCATGGAGGCCCTGAGCCGCCTCCAGAACGCCCAGGTCCACTCCACGGTGATCCTGTCTTCGGTGGACGAAAACGTCTTCAAGAAGCTGGGCGCACAGGTCACCTATGAGCCGGTTTACGAGAGCCAGAAGCTCTATCACAAGTCCTGACGGCAGCTAATTCACAATTTGTTCAGGATATTTCGATTGAAACCCCCTGTCCCCTGTGCTACACTGTTAAGGCATCACCGCACAATTGTGTCTGCGGCCTTCGCCCAATCTTTTGCCCCATCCGTGCAGTTATAAAAGGGGGAAATACATACAGTATTCCCGCCCTTTTATAACTTTCGTATGAGGCAAAATCTTTGGCCGAATGCTCTTGCCAAATTGTGCGGTGCTGCCTTAAAACTGATGCAAAAGGGGGGAATTTCTTGAAGCAGGAGTCCGTATGGCCTCTGCGTGCCGCGGGGGTTGGGATGACGTTGGTTCTGCTGGGGCTGGTCGCCCTGGGGATCTTCGCCGCCTCCCGCCGGGGCCTCGACAGCGGCGTGATCCGCGCCGGGGACCGGACGCTGGACAACACCCAGCTGGCCTATTATTATTGGAGCGAATATTTCTATTTCTCCGGCGCTTACGGCGAATATCTCGACGGTCTGGTGGATTTCTCCGTACCTCTGGAGGACCAGGCCTACAGCGAAGACCTGACCTGGCAGGACTACCTGCTGGAGGAGACGCTTCAGACCGTCCGGGAGACCCTGGCCATGACGGCCCAGGCCGAAGCCGAGGGCTTCACCCTGCCCGCCGAGGACCAGGAGGCTCTGGAGACCGTGGTGGAGAATTTCCGCCAGGCCGCCGGGGAAGCGGGCTATGAGAGCCTTCCGGCCTATCTGGCCGCCTCCTACGGCGACGGCGCCGACGAGGAGAGCTTTATCGCCTATCTGACCGACGCCCACCTGGCCGCCGCCTACGCCGACAGTCTCTATGCGGCCATCGACCCCAGCGAGGAAGAGATTGCCGACTACTACGAGTCCCACGCCGGAGAATATCTGGAGAACTACGGCGTCACCCGCGAGGACGGACCCATGCCCCACGGCGTCTGCCTGTCCTTCGAGACCCCGGCCGAGGCCCAGCAGGTCTATACCGACTGGCAGGAGAACGGCGGGACCCACGATCTCCTCAACAACCTGGGCGCAGCGCACCTGGGCGAGACCGGCGAGCTGACCGCCGTCATCCCCGGCTCCGTGGGCGAAGCCGCCGAAGCCTGGTTCTACGACGAGGCCCGCCTGCCCGGCGACGCCGCCGTGGTCTCCGAGGAGGACGGCACGGCCTCCATCTGCTACTATGTGGCTGCCGGCGAGACAACCTATTGGCAAACCTTGGCCGAGGAGGATCTCCGCCATGAGACATACCAAAACCGGTATCTGGAAATCGTCAACGGCCTGGATTTCGCCGTCAACTACGACAAAATCCGCCTGACCCCGCCGGACGGCCTGTATGAAGCCGCGCCGTAACGCGCCCCCGGTTTCCCGCGGGGCGGCGGGAATCGCGATGTCATCCCAGGGGGATCGCCCCCTTGCATGGATCGATCATACCATAGAAAGTGAGTGTAACCCATGAAAAACTGCAAGTACTGCGGCGCAGAGCTGGAGGACGAGGCGCTGACCTGTCCCGCCTGCGGCAAGGCCGTGGAGGACGAAGCGCCCATGGAGGCCGCGGAGAACGAAGCGCCCGTAGAGGCTGCCGAGGCTGCGGAAGCCGCCGCGCCGGAGACGCCCGCCGAGCCCGAAAGCCCCAAGAAGAAGACCTCCCGCGCCGCCGTGGCGGGACTGATTTTGGTGGCCCTGTTGGCCGTGGCCGTGGTGGTGGGCAAGGGCGCCTACGACCGGAACCAGTCCGCACAGCCGGATTCCGCAGTCACGGATTCCACCGAGACAGCCGAGCCCGGGGACTCCGCCGAAACCGGAGACTCCTCCGAGACCGCCACATCCACGGCGTCCGATCCGGTGACCGCCGAGGAGCAGGCCGCCAATGCTGCCCTTCACAACAATGCCTATGGCTACCGCTCCTACTCGCTGAACTTCTCCACGGACGAAGCCGGCGACGTCACCTACTCCTATCTGAACCAGGATCAGGCGACCGTCACGCTGACGCCCGAGCAGGTGGAAGCTATGATGGACACCGTCGTCGCCACTGCCGGCAGTCTCAGCCTCACCAACCGGGAGCTGCTGTACTACTACGACCAGCAGTTCTACTCCTTCTACAGTGCCTACAGCAGCATTTTGCCCTACATGATGAACACCTCCCAGGCGCTGGACGAGCAGCTGGACCCCCAGGGCCTGGGCACCTGGCAGCAGGTGTTCCTGGACGCGTCGCTCCAGGGCTTTGTGCAGACCGCAGCCCTCTATGACGCCGCCCAGGCCGCCGGCTTCACGCTGGACGAGGCTGCCCAGGCCTCGCTGGACAATCTGGAGGCCGATTTGGATTCCATGGCCCAGCAGTACGGCTATTCGGATGCCGCGGCCTATCTGGCCGACTACTTCGGCCCCGCGGCGGACCTGGAGAGCTATCGCCAGTTCCTGACCGTGGCCCAGATTGCCAGCGGCTACGCCAATACCCTGGCCATGGAGCCCACCTTCACCGACGAGGAGCTCTCGGCCTATTTTGACGAGAACGCCGAGTCCATCCTGGCCAACTACGGCGTGGAGAAGATCGACAAGAACGTGGTCAATGTCCGGCATATTCTGATCCAGCCAGAGGACACCGAGAGCGACGAGAGCTGGGCGGAAGCCGAAGCCGAGGCCCAGCGGATCTATGACGAGTGGCTGGCCGGCGACGCCACCGAGGAGAGCTTCACCGAGCTGGCCAGCGAGTACACCCAGGACCCCGGCTCCCAGAGCACCGGCGGTCTCTATGAGGACGTCTACCCCGGTCAGATGGTCACCGAGTTCAACGACTGGTGCTTTGCCGACGAGCGGGCCGTGGGCGACAGCGGAATCGTCAAGACTTCCTATGGCTATCATATCATGTACTTCTCCGGCGTGGGCAACACCGTCTACTGGAAGACCTTCGCCGAGGATCTGCTGCGCAGCGAGCGGTTCTCTGAAACTCTGACCGCTCTGACCGACGCCGTGACCCAGGAGACTAACTCTGCCCTCTGCGTCCTGCTGGACCGCACCCCCCAGTCCGTGCCCACGGCTGAGACCGAGGAGACGCCCGACGCCGCCGCAGACGGCAGCGCAGCCGCCGAAACGGACGATCAGGCAGATTGATACAAGGAGGAACGTGGCCTTGAACCGTAAAATGCTGTTTTTCGTCAACCCCAAGGCAGGGCAGCTGGAGCTGCGCACCCACCTGATGGAGGTGCTGACGGTATTTACCGAGGCAGGCTACGACGTGACGGTCCACACCACCCTGGGCCGGTGCGACCTGACGGACTATCTGTCCCAGGAGGCGGAACACTACGACCTGGTGGTCTGCGCCGGCGGCGACGGCACGCTCAATGAGGCCGTCTCCGGCCTGATGCGTCTGGAACGCCGTCCGCCCCTGGGCTATATCCCCGGCGGCACCGTCAACGATGTGGCCGCCACCCTGGGCCTGAGCCGCAACCCCGTGGAGGCCGCCCGGGCTATCGTCGCCGGCACGCCCTACGCCATCGACATCGGCTCCCTGGGCGACGACCGATGGTTCACCTACGTGGCGGGTTTCGGCGCGTTCACCGACGTCTCCTATCAGACGCCCCAGCAGGACAAGCGGATTTTCGGCCGGCTGGCCTACTTTATCAACGGCGTCAAGAGCCTGGGCGAGGTCCGTCCCATCCAGGTCCGCATGGAGGCCGGAGAGCAGGTCGTCGAGGACGAGGTGCTGCTGGGTCTGGTCTGTTCCACCACCAGTGTCGGCGGCTTCCGGGCCCGGCAGCCCATGGACATCAAGCTGAACGACGGCCTCTTCGAGGTGCTGCTGGCCAAAAATATCAAGACCATGGCCGACCTCAACGCCTTGGGCGCGCTGCTGCTGCGCGGCGAATTCGACCCGGCCTTCTTTCACACCCTCCAGGTCAGCCGCGTGTCCTTCACCTTCCCCAGCGAGGTCAAGTGGACCGCCGACGGCGAATTCGGCGGCGCCCGCCGCCAGGTGGACATCGTCAACCACCACCAGGCCGTGGAAATCCTAGTCCCCAAAACCGCATAACCCGTTTCATCCCCGGCCCCGGCCGGGGTTTTTTGATTCTCCCCGCCGCGTGCATGGCGGCATGTGGGCATGCCGCCCTACGGCGTTCGGCGGGAGTCCGGCGGGAATCGGGGAGCCTGCTCGGGCGTGCACACGCTGCCCGTTTCCGTTGTAGGGGCGCATTTTATATGCGCCCGGACCGCACCGCCGGGTTTCAAACAGGCTGGATTTCACCTCGTAGGGCGGGGTGCCCACACCCCGCCCATGCAGGCCCCCGGAACCACCGGGGCCCGGATCATGCCGCACCAGGCCCCGGCGGCATGTGGGCATGCCGCCCTACGGCGTTCGCCGGGAGTCCGGCAAAAATCGGAAGCCTGCTCGGGCGGCCATACAGGCCGCCCCTACGGTGCGCCGCACACTTCTTCCCTATTCCATCCCATCCTGCCCCTTGACATTTTCGGGCGGCTTTGCTATCATGTAGCTTGCTACGCAATTAGGTAGCGAACTACTTAATTTAAAACGAGAGGAGGGGATGACCATGCACCGGGAGAGATCGCTCTCCGGCTATCTCCGGACGCTGGCCAACGCGCTGGTGCAGGAGCTGGGCCAGGGGCTGGATACCCTGGGGCTGACTCCGGCCCAGGGCATGTTTCTCCACCGGATCTGGTACTGCCGGGAGGTCCTGGGCCAGGGCCTCTGCGCCAAGGACCTGGAGCAGTTCTTCAACATCCGGCACTCTACGGTGTCGGGCATTTTGCAGCGGATGGAGGCGGCGGGCTTTCTGACCTTCACGGTCAGCGAGCTGGACCACCGCCGCAAGCAGATCTGCCTGACCCAGAAGGCCCTGGACGCCCACGCCCAGACCGAGAAAATGATCCAGAACAACGACGCGCACCTCACCGCCGGCATGACCGAGGCCGAGCGGCAGGAGTTCCGGCGGCTTCTGAAGCTGGCGGCCAAGACCATGGGCGTGGCCGAGTGCGCCCCGTTCCCTCAAACTGAGAAGGAGGAGTAATTTTTGCTGAAACATCTATTGTCCTGTGTGCGAGAATACCGCCGTCCGGCCATCCTCGCGCCGATCTACGTGACCATGGAAGTGGTGCTGGATATCCTCATCCCCTTCTATATGGGCCGGCTGCTGGACTACGGCATCGGCCTGGCCGATATGGGCTATGTGGTCCGAACCGGCCTGCTGCTGGTGGTCATGTGCGTCCTGTCCCTGGGCTTCGGCGCTTTGTCGGGCCACAGCGCCGCCGTCGCCGCCATGGGCTTCGGCAAGAACCTGCGGCACGACATGTTCCACCATGTCCAGACCTATTCCTTCTCCAACATTGATAAGTTCTCGTCCTCTTCCATCGTCACCCGGCTCACCACCGACGTGACCAACATCCAGAACGCCTTTATGATGACCATTCGCGTGGCCGTCCGCGCCCCGGGTATGCTGATCCTGTCCATGTTCATGGCCTTCCAGATCAACACCTCTCTGGCGCTGGTGTTCCTGATCGCCCTGCCGGTGCTGGGCGTCGGCATCGTTGTGATTATGAAGTCCGTCCACCCGATTTTCCGCCGGGTCTTCAAAACGTATGACCGGCTGAACCAGGTGGTTCAGGAGAACCTCCGGGGTATCCGGGTGGTCAAGAGCTTCGTCCGCGAGGACCACGAAATCGAGAAGTTCGACAAGGTCTCCAACACCATTTTCAAGGACTTCACCAAGGCCGAGACCATCATCGCCTTCAACGCGCCGCTGATGAACTTCTGCGCCTTCGGCTGCATGACCCTGGTGGCCTGGATCGGCGCACGGCTGATTATCACCACCCACGAGACCGCCATGTCCACCGGCCAGCTGACCACCATGATTTCCTACGTCATGCAGATGCTGATGAGCCTGATGTTCCTGAGCATGATCGCCATGCAGATCATCCTCTCCCGGGCCAGCGGCGAGCGTATTGTGGAGATCCTCGAGGAGAAGTCCAGCCTGGAATCCCCGGCCAATGCCGTTCACGAGGTGGCCGACGGCTCCATCGTCTTCGACCATGTGACCTTCTCCTATCACCGCAATGCCGAAAAGCCGGTGCTCCAGGACATCGACCTGACCATTCATTCCGGCGAAACCATCGGCATCCTCGGCGGCACCGGCTCCAGTAAGTCCAGCCTGGTGCAGCTGATTCCCCGGCTCTACGACGTCCGGGAGGGCCGGGTCCTGGTGGGCGGCGTGGACGTCCGAGACTACGACCTGGAGTCCCTTCGGGACCAGGTAGCCATGGTGCTGCAAAAGAACGTGCTGTTCTCCGGCTCCATCAAGGATAACCTCCGCTGGGGCAAGGCCGACGCCACCGACGAGGAAATGATCCACGCCTGCCAGCTCTCCCAGGCCGACGGCTTTATCCGCGAGTTCCCCGACGGCTACGACACCTACATCGAGCAGGGCGGCACCAACGTCTCCGGCGGCCAGCGGCAGCGGCTGTGTATCGCCCGGGCCCTGCTGAAAAAGCCCAAGATTCTCATTCTCGACGACTCCACCTCCGCCGTCGATACCCACACCGACGCCATGATCCGCAAGGCCTTCCTGGAGGAAATCCCGGATACCACCAAGCTGATTATCGCCCAGCGGGTCAGCTCCGTCCAGGACGCCGACCGGATCATCGTCCTGGAGGACGGCAAGATCAACGGCTTCGGTACCCACGAGGAGCTGCTCGAAACCAATACCATCTACCGCGAAATCTATGAATCGCAGACCAGAAAGGAGGGAGCCTGATGCCGCATCCCCACGGAAGCCGCAGCGCCATGGGCCTGAACAGCACGAAGAAAAACACCGTCTTCCGCCTCCTGTCCTACCTCAAGAACTATAAGCTGCTGGTGGTGCTGGACATGATTGCCATCACCTTGACGGCCCTCTCCAACGTCCTGGGCATGACCTATCTGGAGGTCATCGTGGACGACTACGTCAAGCCCCTGCTGCTGGTGGACAGTCCGGACTTCTCCGGCCTGCTGGGCGTCATCCTCCAGATGGCCGCCGTCTTCGGCGTGGGCGTGGTGACCTCCCTGTTCCAGGGCATCTTTATGGCCCGGGTCGCCCAGGGCGTCCAGAAGAAAATCCGCGACGACATGTTCTACCACATGCAGCGGCTGCCCATCAAGTACTTCGACACCCACACCTTCGGCGACGTCATGAGCTACTACACCAACGACGTCGATACCCTCCGGCAGATGCTCTCCCAGAGCATTCCCCAGACCGTCTCCAGCCTGGTGACGATTGTGACCGTATTCATCACCATGCTGGTCACCAGCCCCATCCTGACGCTCTTCGTCATTGTCTGCCTGCTGCTGATGCTCCAGGCCACCAAGAAGATCGGCGGCAACTCCGCCAAGTACTTCATCGCGCAGCAGAAGAGTATCGGCAACCTCAACGGCTATATCGAGGAGATGATCTCCGGCCAGCGGGTCATCAAGGTCTTCTGCCACGAGGAGGCCACCAAGGAGGAGTTCGACCGCCGCAACGAGGAGCTCCAGGCCAGCGCCACCAAGGCCAATATCTTCGCCAATATCCTTATGCCGATTATGATGAACCTGGGCAACCTCCAGTATGTGCTGGTGGCCATCCTGGGCGGCGCCTTGGCCGTGGTCAGCCACGAGAGCCTGATTACCATGGGCGGCATCATGCTGTTCCTGCAGCTTTCGAAAAACTTCACCCGGCCGGTGTCCCAGATCTCCCAGCAGGTCAACTCCATCATCATGGCTCTGGCCGGCGCGGACCGGATCTTCTCTCTGCTGGATGAGCCCGTGGAAGAGGATCACGGCTACGTGACCCTGGTCCGGGCCCGGGAGAACCCCGACGGCACCCTGACCGAGTGCAAGGAGCGCACCGGCACCTGGGCCTGGAAGCATCCCCATCAGGCCGACGGCACCATTACCTACACCAAGCTCACCGGCGACGTCCGGCTCTTCGACGTGGACTTTGCCTATGAAGAGGGCAAGACCGTCCTCCACGACGTCAGCCTCTACGCCAAACCGGGCCAGAAGATCGCCTTTGTCGGCGCCACCGGCGCGGGCAAGACCACGATCACCAACCTGATTAACCGGTTCTATGACATCGCCGATGGCAAGATCCGCTATGACGGCATCAACATCAACAAGATCAAGAAGCCGGATCTGCGGCGGTCCCTGGGCATGGTGCTCCAGGACGTCAACCTCTTCACCGGTACGGTCATGGACAACATTCGCTACGGCAAGCTGGACGCCACCGACGAGGAATGTATCAAGGCCGCCAAGCTGGCCAACGCCCACGATTTTATCATGATGCTGCCCCAGGGCTACCAGACGGTGCTCTCCGGCGACGGCTCCGGCCTGAGCCAGGGCCAGCGGCAGCTGCTGTCCATCGCCCGCTGCGCCGTGGCCGATCCCCCGGTCATGATCCTGGACGAGGCCACCTCCTCCATCGACACCCGCACCGAGGCCATCGTCCAGCGGGGCATGGATCAGCTGATGAAGGGCAGAACCGTCTTTGTCATCGCCCACCGGCTCTCCACGGTCCGCAACTCCAACGCCATCATGGTCCTGGAGCACGGCCGCATCATCGAGCGCGGCGACCACGACGCCCTGCTGGCCCAGAAGGGCACCTACTACCAGCTCTATACCGGCGCCTTCGAGCTCGAATAATCCCCCCACCGCGCCTCCGGGCGCGGTGTTTTTTTACCCCGCCGAAGGCACAGGGCCGGATACCTGAGGGAAAGGCTCCCCTTGAGGGGAGCTGGCGCGTAGCGCCTGATTGAAGAATTCTTGGAATGTCGGCGCAAGCCGAGATTCCTAGGGGCGAAGC
>DSLFC04102__coassemble_636_pt1 | contig 41414 bp, 46 predicted proteins | sample DSLFC04102__metabat2_low_PE_037 | metagenome-assembled genome bin DSLFC04102
TTGCGCGTTCAATCAACACGTATTTTTAAACTTTTCCTAAAGTTTAAAAATACGCACAGCGTGGCGAAAAGACTTTTTCGACACGCTGACATACAGTATTCCCGCCCTTTTATAACTTTCGTATGAGGCAAAATCTTTGGCCGAATGCTCTTGCCAAATTGTGCGGTGCTGCCTTAAGTCCGGGTCCGGAGCCGGGCGGGGTCGGGCCGGTATTTCCAGTAGACGAAGGCCGACAGGAGCACCGTCAGCGAGTCCGCCGCCACCTGGGACCACACCAGGCCGAACATGCCGAAGAGGGCGTTGAGCAGAAGCAGCATGGGAATATTGAACGCCAGCCAGCGGGTCACGCCCAAAAAGAGGGCGATTCGTCCCTTGCCGAAGGCCTGGAACAGGTGAACCGTAAAGAAGCTGAGGAACATCAGCGGCGTGGCCAGCACCCGGATGCGCAGGAATTGCGAGGCCAGCGCCAGCGTCTGGGGGTCCTTCATAAAGAGGTGGGAGAACTCCACGGCGAAGAGCTCATAGAGGGCGATGCTGACGGCGGCGATGGCCAGACCCAGCCACAGCGCCAGCGAGATGGTGTCCTGCATCCGCTTTTTATTCCCGGCGGCGTAGTTGTAGGCCACCAGCGGCATCATACCCTGACAGATGCCGATTCCGGCGTTCAGGGGGAACCGCTCGACCTTGAGCACAATGCCGATGGCCGCCAAGGCCAGATCGTCATAGGTCACCATCAGCTTGTCAAGGATGACGTAGTCCAGGTCGAAGAGGAAGGTGGCGATGGCGGAGGGGACGCCCACGCCGAAGACGGCGGAGATGCTGCTTCGCTCCGGCAGACCCACCTGAGCCGAGAAGGTGAGCACCGAGCCCCGGCCCAGCCGGGCCATGATGATGAGGAAGTACAGCAGGGCGACGCAGTTGGACAGGCACGTGGCGATACCAGCGCCCAGCACCTCCTGCCCTCTGGGCAGCAGGACGAACATAAAGAGCGGGTCCAGAGCGATATTGAGAAGGCCGCCCAGGATAATCCCGGCACTGGCCTCCCGAGACCGGCCGACGCTGCGGATCAGGTTGGAGAGCACATTGGACAGCACCGTGGGAATGCCGCCGATGACGATGACGCAGAGGGCGTACTGCCGGGCGTAGGCATAGGTGTTGTCCCCCGCGCCCAGGAGCGTCAGCACGGGCTCCATAAAGAGGCCGATCCCCAGGGCGAAAAGAGCCGAGATGGCCAGACCCAGGTAGAGGGAGAAGGCGCTGACCTTCCGGGCCTCGTCCTCCCGTCCCTGACCCAACAGCCGGGAGATCAGGGAGCCGCCGCCGATTCCGGCCAGCCCGGCCAGACACAGCGTGATATTGAACACCGGCAGCATCAGCGACGTGCCCGCCACCATATAGGGATTGTTGGTCTGCCCGACAAAGAAGGTGTCGGCCATATTGTAGATCAGCACGATCAGCTGACTGATGATGGCCGGAACGATCATCTTCCGCAATGCGGCGGGAACGGGAAGGGATTGAAATAGCTCCTCCTGGGAGGTCTGCGCCGGAGACTGCATGGAAAACACCTGGACTTTCGTTGGATTAGGAACAGTATATCATGCGGCAGCCGGAAAAGCAATTCCGCCGCGGGGCTTGACAAGCCGGTCTACATCCTGTAAACTCAAACCATAAGTTTACAAGCTGTAGACCAAAGGAGGATGGGACATGGAGGAACTCAGGCTGGGGGCGGCGGAGCTCCGATTTGCGGAGCTGATCTGGGCCAACGCGCCCATCGCGTCCGGCGAGCTGGTCAAGCTCTGCCAGCGGGAATTGCAGTGGAAAAAATCCACGACCTACACGGTTCTGCGGCGGCTGTGCCAGCGGGGCCTGTTTCAGAACACCGGCGGTCTGGTGACCGTCCAGCTTAGCCGCGAAGCGTTTTTGGCCAAGCAGAGCGAGTCCTTTGTTGCGGAGCATTTTGGAGGCTCCCTGCCGCTGTTTCTGACTGCGTTTACATCGCAAAAGAAGCTGTCCGCCGAAGAAGTGGCGTCTATCCGGCGCATCATCGACCAGGGGAGGTGAGACCTGTGCTGGAGACCGTATTTGGGACCGTAGTCAATATGTCCATTACAGCCAGCGTGGCGATCGTCCTGGTGCTGGCGGCCCGGCTGCTGCTCCGCCGCGCCGCGAAGCTCTTCTCCTATTTGCTCTGGGGTCTGGTGCTCTTCCGGCTGCTGTGTCCTCTGTCGCTGCCGTCCCCCGTCTCCCTGCTGAACCTTCTGGAGACACCGGCAGTGGAATCGGGGCAGCTGACCTATGTGGGTCCATCCGAAACGACGCTCCTTTCGCTCCGTCCCGCGCCAGCTCCCGTTGGCGCGGCGCGTCCAGACGGGACCGGCGCGGAGACGGCGGCGCGGCAGACCCCTACGCTGTGCGCCGCAGCCAGCGTTCTCTGGCTGGCGGGAGCCGTGGCCCTGGCGGGCGTTCAGCTGTGGCGGCTATTCCGGCTGCGGCGGAGCTTGCGCTGGGCGCTTCCGCTGGGGGAGCGCGTCTATCTGGCGGATGCCATGGAAACGTCCTTTGTCCTGGGCATTGTACGCCCCAAGATTTATCTGCCGTCGTCCCTGGGCGAGACGGAACGGGCGCATATCCTCGCCCATGAGCGGCAGCACATCCGCCGGGGCGATCCGCTTTGGAAGCTCCTCGGCGCGGCGGCGCTCTGTCTCCACTGGTTTAATCCGCTTGTCTGGCTGGCCTTTGGGCTGGCCTGTCAGGATATGGAGCGCTCCTGTGACGAGGCGGTGCTGCGGCAAAGCCCGTCGGACATCCGGGCGGCCTACGCCGAAACGCTGCTGCGGTGCTCCGCCGGTGCGGAGGGCACGTTCGACGTACCGCCGGCCTTTGGAGAACGGGAGGTTCGGGGCAGAATTGCGCATATCATGGGCTTTCGGAGACAATCGGCGATTGCCGTGGCGGGCGGTATTTTGGTTTGCCTGACGCTGACGGCCTGCCTGGGCTTTAATCCTGAGCCCCAGACTGAACCAATCGAGACGAAATTACCGGCAGCTGCAACGCAGACGCCGCAGGAGAGCGAAACGCCCCCTGCGGACCCGGAACCAGAGCCGGAGCCGGTGACCTACGTATCCGCCTATGCCATGGACGCGGAGGAGCTGGACGCCTATCTGGACCTGCCCATCGGGTCGATCATGGCGACCATTGACTATGCCGATGAAGAGAGGCTGGTATTTCACTATCTCTATGGCTTCTTTGTGGCGGATCTCCAGCAAAAGACCATGGTCCATCAGCTGGACCTCAGAACATTGGAGGTCGCACCCGACGGCCAGGGAGCTGCGGTGCTGGTGGTCCAGGTGGACGCGGAAGGCGACTATGCCTATCTCACCAGTACGGGATATCATGAAGAGGATTACCGCAAATATCGCGTGGATTTGACCACCGGCGACGTGGAAGAGGCGTCTCCGCCGCCTGAGACGGAGCTGTTTTCCGACTATGGCTTTACGAATACCATTTCGGTATTGCCCGGCTGGCCCAGCAATTTCTACGTCCGCAGCGGCGGCAGTCTGTACTATTTACTGTTCTCGGGCGATTGCATCGGAGACATGCAGCTGGTGGTCGTTCCGGAGGAGACGCCCGATACGCCGGAAGTCTATCAGCTCTTCGGCGATGTTGCAGCCAGCTGAATTGGCTCTTTTAGGAAGATCCATGCGAGGGGAGAGGATTGCGCCGGAAGGTCCTGTGTGGTATGATACGGATACGAAAGCGGATCTTGTCTTATCACGGGAAGGAGGTCATCCCATGCCCCTGCAAATCGTGCGAAATGATATCACCATCATGGCGGTGGACGCCATCGTCAACGCGGCCAACGAGACCCTGCTGGGCGGCGGCGGCGTGGACGGCGCCATTCACCGGGCTGCCGGTCCGGCGCTGCTGCGGGAATGCCGGACCTTGGGCGGCTGTAGGACCGGCGAGGCCAAGCTCACCAAGGGCTACCGGCTGCCGGCCCAGTATGTGATTCACACCGTGGGCCCCATCTGGCGGGACGGCCGCCACGGCGAACGGGACCTGCTGGCCGCCGCCTACCGCAATTCTCTGGAGCTGGCGGCAGCCCACCGGTGCCGGACCGTGGCCTTTCCCCTGATTTCCTCCGGCGTCTACGGCTATCCCAAGGACCAGGCCCTGCAAGTCGCCGTGGACACCGTCGCCGGATTCTTGCTGTCCCATGAGATGACGGTGTATCTGGTGATCTATGACCGGTCGGCCTATGACTTCGGGGCGCGGCTGTTCCCCGACATTGCCGCCTATATCGACGACCGCTACGTCTCGGCCCATACGGATCTCCGGGCGGAGCAGGCCCGCCGGGATCTCTTCACCGCGCCCTGTGCGGCTGCCATGCCCAGCGCCGCGCCCAGCCTCCGGGATGCCGTGGCCCAATTGGACGAGAGCTTTTCTCAGATGCTGCTGCGGAAAATCGATGAGGCGGGCATGACCGACGCCCAGTGCTACAAAAAGGCCAACATCGACCGGAAGCTCTTCTCCAAGATCCGGTCCGACGTCCACTATAAGCCCTCCAAGCCCACAGCCATGGCCTTTGCCGTCGCCCTGGAGCTGCCCCTGGATGAGGCCCGGGACCTGCTGCAAAAGGCGGGCTTCGCCTTCTCCCACGCCAGCAAATTCGATATCATCGTCGAATACTTTATCGCCCGGGGCAACTACAATATCTTCGAGATCAACGAGGCGCTGTTCGCCTTCGATCAAAGTCTGTTGGGAGGTTGACGCCATGCCCCGTACTGATGTGACGCAGATGCTTTTTTCCAAGGTCTATCCGCTGCTGGTCCAGAAGGCCCAGAGAAAGGGACGCACCAGGGAAGAGGTGGCGCAGGTCACCGCCTGGCTCACAGGCTATTCCCCGGAGGACCTGGCCCGGCTGGAGCAGTCGGCGCTCTGCTACGGCGACTTTTTCCGCCAAGCTCCGGCCTTGAATCCGAACCGGGTCCGAATCACCGGGAAGATCTGCGGCGTCCGGGTCGAAGAGATCCAGGACCCGCTGATGCGGGAAATCCGATACCTGGACAAGCTGGTGGACGAGCTGGCCCAGGGGAAGCCTATGGAAAAAATTCTCAGAACGTAAACACTGAATGGATGTTGCGTATTTCGACCTGGAGCGGCGCATGTTCCGCATGGGAGAATGCGCCATCGCCCACGGCATCATCAAGGCTGCCATGATACGTTCGCCCTTGGTTCGGCGGACCGCGTCATGGCAGCTTTTATTTTGGGAATGGTGCTTGTGAAGCGGAATGTTTCGGAATAAATTGAAAAATATCCCATATGGTGGTGCTGCAGGTCTACGAGGCCCAGGGAATCCGTGACGGCGCGCCCCAGAACCAGATGAAGGGTCCGGCCTTCAAAACTGAGCTGGCCACGGCCTATCCCGAGTGCCGCCTGGTGGTGACCAAGGAGACATTGACCGTGGAGGGCATGATTAAGGCATCACCGCACAATTGTGTCTGCGGCCTTCGCCCAATCTTTTGCCCCATCCGTGCAGTTATAAAAGGGGGAAATACATACAGTATTCCCGCCCTTTTATAACTTTCGTATGAGGCAAAATCTTTGGCCGAATGCTCTTGCCAAATTGTGCGGTGCTGCCTTAAAATTGTCTACGACCTGCTGAAGGACAAGCTCAACATCGCCAAGATCACCTTTACCAGCGGCGTCAACGCCGCCTCGGCGGAGTTCAACACCCACAACCAGGTCGACCGCTGCCCCCTGTGCGGCATTGCGCTCAACAAATCCGGCGTCTGCCCCAAGTGCGGCTACCGCAAGGGCTGATCCCGTGACAAATGTCGCCCGGCAGGCGACCCCATAGCACCCAAAACCCCCTATACTGTGTTTGTAAGAAACAAACACGGCATAGGGGGTTTTACAATGAAACAGAACAGAACGGAATTGGTCTTTATCCTGGACCGCAGCGGCTCCATGCAGGGCCTGGAGCGGGACACCATTGGCGGCTTCAACGCCATGCTGCAAAAGCAGAAGCGGCAGCCCGGCGAGGCCTACGTCTCCACGGTGCTCTTTGACACCGAGGTGCAGGTGCTCCACGACCGCCTCAAGCTCCACAAGGTCAAGCCTCTCACTGAGAAGGACTATCAAGTCCGGGGCTGCACCGCCCTGCTGGACGCCGTCGGCGGGGCCATCCGCCACATCGGCAATATCCATAAGTATGCCCGGCCCGAGGATGTGCCGGAGCACACGCTCTTTGTCATCACCACCGACGGCCTGGAGAACGCCAGCCGCCGCTACAGCGCGGACCAGGTCCGGGAGATGATCCAGCGGCAGCAGGCGCGCTACGGCTGGGAATTCCTCTTCCTGGGCGCCAACATCGACGCCGTGGAGGCTGCCGGCCATCTGGGCATCGGCGCGGACCGGGCCGCCAACTACCACTGCGACAGCGCGGGTACCCGGCTCAACTACGAGGCCGTCTCCGCCGCCGTCAGCGCCGTCCGGGGCAGCGCACCCCTGGACGGCCACTGGAAGGACGCCATCGACCGGGACTTCCGGAGCCGGGGGAAGCGGTTGTAAGGACGGCTATGCGTCACAGGTCAGCGTCCAGCCGAAGTCGTTGTGGTAGATCATCAGCCGGGTCATGCCGCCGTCGATGCAGATGTTTTCGCCGGTGATAAAGCCCGCCTTGTCCGAGCAGAGGTAGAGGACCATATGGGCGATGTCCATGGGATTTCCCACCCGGCCCGCCGGCTGCTGCACGGCGTCGGGGCCCTCGTAGACCGTATAGGCGGTGTCGATCCAGCCGGGGGAGATGGAGTTCACCCGGACCCGGCCCGCCAGGCTCACCGCCAATGCGTGGGTCAGGGCCGCGATGCCGCCCTTGGCCGCCGTATAGCTCTCAGTCTGGGGCTGGCTCATCCGGTCCCGGGAGGAGGAAATGTTGACAATGGCTCCGCCGGGGGCGAAGTGGGGGGCGAAGAGCTTGGTCAGATAGAACGGCGCGGCGACGCCCACCCGGAGGGCGTAGTCGAACTCCGCATAGCTGCACGTATCGAGTCCCTTCATCAGCGGCAGTGCGTTGTTGACCAGATAGTCCACATGGCCGTAGTCCCGCAGTACCTTTTGGGCGAAGTCCTCCAGCACGGCCTGGTCGGCCAGATCGCCCACATAATAGCCGTTGGGCAGCAGGTCGATGATGCAGACCGCTGCCCCTTCTTTCTCAAAGGCCTGGACAATGGCCCGGCCGATGCCCTTGGCGCCGCCGGTGACCACGGCGACTTTGTTTTGAAACATGGCGCGTCCTCCTCAGTCTGCGTCCTCGTCCAGGGCCTCCACCAGAAAGCTCACCGGGCGGAAGCCGTCGTTGCAGGAGAGCATGGCGGACCTGGGGTTCTTCATCCAGCCGTCATAGAAACTCTCCGCCCCGTGGCTCAGGGCCAGAACGAAGGGGGAGAGGGTGTCCCAGGCGCTCTGACAAAAGCCCGCCGGCTTCTCCCAGCCATTGGCGAGAAAGACCTGCCCCACCGCCATATGGCAGGCGTGGGCGAGGGGATTCTCATACTGCGCCATCAGATCGGCGTATTCCGTGATTCGCATCACGGTGATTCTGCATTTTTTCATATGAGAATCCCCTCGCAGTGGTCGATCTCATGCTGGATGATCTGGGCCGTCCAGCCGGTGAAAGTCTTGATCCGCTCCTGAAATTTCTCGTTCTGCCAGCGGACCTTGATGGTCTGCCACCGCTTGGCCTTCCGCCGTCCCGTCAGGGAGAGGCAGCCCTCCTCGGCGTCGTAGGGGCCGGATTTCTTCACGATCTCCGGGTTGAACATGACCAGATACTGCCCCTCGTTGTCGAAGGCAATGATCCGCTTGCAGACGCCGATCATATTGGCGGCCATGCCGACGCAGCTGTCCTGGTGGTGCGCCAAGGTCTCCAGCAGGTCGGCGGCCAGAGGCAGATCCTCCGCCGTGGCCGGGTCCGACTTGCGGGCCAGCACAGCCTCGTCCTTGCAGATTTCCCGAATCATCCCGTCTTCTCCTCGCAATCCGGCGCTCAGACCATTTTCTCCTGCTTGACCTTATGGTCAATGACGTGGCGGGAGGCCAGCTCCTTCCGAATGTCCTCCAGGGAGATGCCCATTTCGATCATCAGCACCATGACATGATAGGTGAGGTCGGCGATTTCATAGATGGTCTCCCGCTTGTCGCCGCCCTTGCCGGCCACGATGACCTCGGTGGTCTCCTCGCCGACCTTTTTGAGAATCTTGTCGATGCCCTTCTCAAAGAGGTAGGTGGTGTAGGAGCCCTCCTTTTTTTCTGTCTTGCGGCCCTGAAGCAGGGTCATCAGGCCCTCCAGGGAGAAAGGCTCGGGGAGCTCGCTATGCCACAGGGGGTTGGAGAAGCAGGAGTCGCTGCCCAGATGGCAGGCCGGGCCGTCCTTGAGGACCTCCACGGTCAGGGCATCGCAGTCGCAGTCGGCGGTGATGGAGACGATATGCTGGACGTTGCCGCTGGTCTCGCCCTTGCGCCAGAGCTGCTGGCGGGAACGGCTGAAGAAGCAGGTGCGTCCCTCGCGGATGGAGATCTCCAGACTCTCCCGGTTCATATAGGCCAGCGTCAGGACCTTCTTGGTCTCGGCATCCACCACAATGGCGGGAATCAGGCCCTTTTCGTCGAATTTCAGCTTGTCAATATCAATCATGGTTAACCCCTCACAAGAATGTTATGCTCCCGCAGAAGCTGTTTGAGCTGGGCGATTTCCACCTCACCGAAGTGGAAGATGGAGGCGGCCAGACCGGCGCTGACGGCGGGGATGGTCTCGAAAAGCGTGACGAAATCCCGGGCCGAGCCCGCGCCGCCGGAGGCCACCACCGGCACATCCACCGCGTCGCAGACGGCCTGGAGCATCTCCAGGTCGAAGCCGCCCTTGACGCCGTCGGTGTCGATGGAGTTGACCACCACCTCGCCCGCGCCCAGGGAGACGCCCCGCTTGATCCAGGAAATGGCCTCCCAGCCGGTGTCCTCCCGACCGCCCTTGGCGAAGACGTGGAAGGACCCGTCCACCCGCTTGATATCGCAGGAGAGGACCACGCACTGGTCGCCGTACTTTTTGGCCGCCGCCCCGATGAGGCTGGGGTCGGCAATGGCCCCGGAGTTGACACTGACCTTGTCGGCCCCGCACTTGAGGACCCGGTCGAAGTCGTCCACGGTGCGGATGCCGCCGCCCACGGTCAGCGGAATAAAGATCTGTCCGGCTGCCTCGGTGAGAATGTCGGTGAACAGGGCCCGGCCCTCGGCCGAGGCGGTGATATCATAGAACACCAGCTCATCCGCGCCGCAGTCGCTGTAGTATTTGGCCAGAGCCACCGGCGAAGAGACGTCGCTGAGTCCGGCGAAGTTGACGCCCTTGACCACCCGGCCGTCCTTGACGTCCAGGCAGGGGATAATACGCTTTGTAATCATGTCGCCACCTCGATGGCCCGGCGCAGATCGATGGCGCCGGTGTAATAGGCTTTGCCGATGATGGCCCCATAGAGCCCCATGGCCTTGAGGGCCGCCACGTCCTCCAGGCTGGACACGCCGCCGGAGGCAATGATATCCATGGAATAGTCCGCGGAGAGGCGGCGGTAGAGCTCCACATTGGTTCCCATCATGGCCCCGTCTCGGGAAATATCCGTGGAGATCACCGTGGAGACGCCCAGGCTCTGGAGCCGGCGGCAGAAGTCCTCGAAGGTCCAGGCCGACTGCTCGGTCCAGCCCCGGATGGCCACATAGCCGTCCCGGATATCCACGCCCACGGCGATTTGGCTGCCGAATTCGGCCACGGCGGCCTCCAGAAAGGCCGGGTCGGTGACGGCGGCGGTGCCCAGAATCACCCGCGCAAGGCCGATGTCCAGGTAGCGCCGGATGACCTCCAGGGACCGTATTCCGCCGCCCGCCTGGGCCTTGAGGCCGGTGGAGCGGACGATCTTCTCAATGGCGGACAGGTTGGGCGTCTCGCCGGACTTGGCCCCCTCCAGGTCCACCAGGTGAATCCACTGGGCCCCGGCGGCCTCGAAGTCCCGGGCCACCTGGGCCGGGTCGTGGGCATAGACGGTCTTCTGGGCATAGTCGCCCTTGTAGAGGCGGACGGCCTCGCCGCCGTAGAGATCGATGGCAGGAAAGATCAGCATGTTACACCTCCACAAAGGCCCGGAGCATCTGGAGCCCCACGGGGCCGCTCTTCTCCGGGTGGAACTGGCAGCCGCAGACGTTGTCCCGCCAGACCGTGGCCGTCAGGTCCCCGCCGTACTCGGCGGTGGCGGCCAGGGCGTCGCCGCAGCCCTCGGCGTAGTAAGAGTGGACGAAGTAGACGCAGTCGCCGTCCTTCGTGTCCCGAAACAGGGGACAGGCCGGATTGGTGAGGGTCAGGCCGTTCCAGCCGATGTGGGGAATGGGCAGCCCGGCGGGCAGACGGCCCTCCATGGCTACCACCCGGCCCGGCAGCAGGCCCAGGCCCTTGTGAAGGCCGTACTCCTCGCTCTCTTCAAACAGCAGCTGCATACCCAGGCAGATGCCCAGCAGGGGCTTCCCGGCAGCGGCCTCCTCCAGCACCAGCCGGTCCAGGCCCGTGGCCCGGAGCTTGGCGGCGGCGTCGCCGAAGGCGCCCACGCCGGGGAGAATCAGCTTTTCAGCGGACCGGAGCACGGCCTCGTCGCCGCTGACCACGGCCTGAGCCCCGACGTATTCCAGAGACCGGCGGAGAGAGAAGAGGTTCCCCACGCCGTAGTCGATGATACCGATCATCAGAGCACCCCCTTGGTGGAGGGAATCTCGTCCCGGGCAGCCGGATCGACGGCCACGGCGGCCCGGAGACTCCGGGCCGCGGACTTGAAGGCCCCCTCGAGAATATGGTGGCTGTTGGTCCCGTCCAGCTGCCGGAGATGGAGCGTCATCCCGGCGCAGCGGGTGAAGGCCAGCCAGAACTCCTCGCCCAGCTCGGTGTCGAAGGTGCCGACCTTCTCGGTGGGCAGGTCCAGATGATAGCGGAGCATGCCGCGGCCGGAGATATCCACCGCCGAGAGAATCAGCGCCTCGTCCATGGGCAGGGTGACGGAGCCGTAGCGGCAGATGCCCCGGCAGTCGCCCAGGGCCTCCTTGAAGGCCGTGCCCAGGCAGATGCCCACGTCCTCCACGGTGTGGTGATCGTCCACGTCCCGATCTCCGTGACAGACGACCTTTAGGTCAAAACGCCCGTGGCGGGCAAAGAGCGTCAGCATATGGTTGAGGAAGCCGCAGCCGGTGTCCACCGTGCTCTCGCCCCTGCCGTCCAGGTTCAGGGACAGGGTGATCTGGGTCTCCAGGGTGTTGCGGGTCAGTTCGGCAGTTCTCATAGAATTTCCCCCAGGGTCTGCACCAGCAGCGCCATTTGCTCCGGGCTGCCGATGGTAATGCGGTTGTAGTTGGCGATGCGCGGCGCGGTGAAGTGGCGGACCAGAATGCCCCGGCGCTTGAGCTCCCGGTAAATGGTCTCGCCGTCCACGGTTTTGTGGGCCGCCAGCACAAAGTTAGCCAGAGACGGCACCACCGTGAAGCCCAGGGCCTCCAGGGCCTGGACCGTCCAGGCCCTGGTCTCCTGAATGGCCCTGCAGTTCTTGGCGTAGTAGTCTTCGGCCTCCAGGGCGGCCACACCGGCGGCCATGGTCAGGCGGTTGACGTTGTAGGGGTTGGTGGAATACTTGAGTCGGTTCAAATCGGCAATCAATTCGGCGCTGCCCAGGGCGAAGCCCAGCCGGGCTCCGGCCAGACTGCGGGATTTGGAGAAGGTCTGGACCACCAGCAGATTGGGGTACCGGTCGATCAGCGGGACGCAGCTCTCCGCGCCGAAATCCACGTAGGCCTCGTCCACCACCACCACATGGTCGGGATTGGCGGCGATGATTCGCTCCATCTCCGCCCGGGTCAGGGCCCGGCCCACTTGGGCGTTGGGGTTGGCCAGGACGATCATCTGCCCCAGATTCAAATAGTCCTCCACCCGCACCGAGAAATCCGCCTGAAGGGGGATGACATCGGCCTCCACCTGGTGGAGGTCGGCGAAGACCTGGTAAAAGCCATAGGTCACGTCGGGGTAGGCGGCCTTCCCGGGCTGCCCGGCAAAGGCCCAGAAGGCGAAGTTCAGAATATCATCGGACCCGTTGGAGACGAAGACCTGGTCGGGCCGGAGGCCGTAGACCTGGGCCAGCTTCTCAATCAGGGGCTTGCACACCGGGTCGGAATAGAGGCGGAGATTCCGGACCTGTTCGGCATCGATGGCCGCCACCACCTGGGGGGCCGCCGGATAAGGTGACTCATTGGTATTCAGCTTGGTATAGACCTGGTCCTGGGGCTGCTCGCCGGGGGTGTAGACCTCCAGATGGGCCAGACGAGGATTCAAAAAACGGCTCATGACTCTTCCCCCTCAAAGCGGACCGTGGCGCTTCTGGCGTGGGCCTCCAGGCCCTCCTGCCGGGCGAAGGCGGCCACATGGTCGGCTACCCGGCCCAGGGCGTCCCGGGTGAAATAGGTGTACTGGGATTTTTTCACGAAGTCATCCACCGACAGCGGGCTGGAGAACCGGGCCGTGCCGCTGGTGGGCAGGGTGTGATTGGGCCCGGCCAGATAGTCGCCCAGGGCCTCGGGGCAGTTTTTGCCCAGGAAGATGGACCCGGCGTGGGTGATCCGGTCCAGATAGTCGAAGGGATTGTCCACGCAGAGCTCCAGATGCTCCGGGGCCAGGGCGTTGGCCACGTCGATGGCGGCGGCGAGGTCGCCGGTGACAATGATCTTGCCGTTGTTTTCAATGGACGCCCGGGCGATTTCCTCCCGGGGCAGGATGGAGAGCTGCCGCTCGATCTCTTCGGCCACGGCCTGGGCCAGCTCCGCGCTGTCGGTGACCAGGACGGCGCTGGCCAGCTTGTCGTGCTCGGCCTGGGACAGCAGATCCGCAGCCACGATCCGGGCGTCGCAGGTGCCGTCGGCCAGCACGAGAATTTCGCTGGGACCGGCGATCATGTCGATGGCCACCGTGCCGAAGACCTGCTTCTTGGCCTCAGCCACAAAGGCGTTGCCCGGTCCGACGATCTTATCCACCTTGGGCACCGATTCCGTGCCGTAGGCCAGGGCCGCCACGGCCTGGGCGCCGCCCACCTTGAAAATCCGGTCCACCCCGGCGATCTGGGCCGCGGCCAGAATGGCGGCGGGAACTTTGCCGTCCTTGCCCGGCGGCGTGACGATGACCAGCTCCCGGCATCCGGCGATTTTGGCCGGGATGGAATCCATCAGCACCGTGGAGGGATAGGCCGCCGTGCCGCCGGGGACGTAGAGGCCCACCTTTTCGATGGGCAGGATCTTCTGCCCCATGACCACGCCGGGCCGGTCGGTGAGAATAAAGCTGGAGCGGACCTGCTGGCGGTGGAAGGCCCGGATATTCTCGGCGGCCTCCCGGAGAATGTCCAGGAAGGCGGGGTCCACGGCCTCCATAGCCGCGTCCTTTTCGGCCTGGCTGACCTCCAGGGCGGAGAGCTCCACCTTATCAAACTGCGCGCCGTAACGGAAGAGGGCCTTGTCTCCCTCGGCCCGCACCGCGGCGATAATCTCCGACACCACCGCCGACACGTCCACCTGGGCGACGGCCCGGGAGAAGATCTCCGCCGGGTCGATGGTATCGAGGTTGAGAATGCGAATCACAGCTGCTGCACCTGACCTTTCAAGCCCGCCGCAATGGCGGAAATGATGTCGCCCTGGAACTTGTAGCTCACCTGATTGGCGATCAGCCGGGCGGAAATGGGGGTAATGGTCTCAAAGGGGACCAAATCGTTTTCCTTCAACGTGGTGCCGGTCTCTACGATGTCCACGATCACGTCCGAGAGGCCCAGAATCGGGGCCAGCTCTATGGAGCCGTTGAGGTGGATGATGTCGATGTCCCGGCACTGGGCGGCGTAATACTGCCGGGCAATATGGGCAAACTTGGTGGCGACCCGGAGAGTCTTGCTCCGGTCGTCCCGGAAGCTGCTTTTGGCGGCCACGGCCATGCGGCACAGGCCGGTTTTCAGATCCAGCAGCTCGTAGACCTCGGGCTCGTACTCCAGCAGAATATCCTTTCCGGCCACGCCCAGGTCCGCCGCGCCCCGCTCCACGTAGATGGCCACGTCCGAGGGCTTGACCCAGAAGAACCGGATTCCCTTCTCGGGATTTTCAAAAATCAGCTTGCGGCCCGGCTCCCGGATGCTGGGGCAGTCGAAGCCCGCGGCCTCGAACATGCCGTATACCTTTTCACCCAGGCGGCCCTTGGGCAGCGCGATATTGACCATATTATCCAACCTCCGTCACCTCCCCGCCTGTGAGCCGGACAATCCGGCCCACGCTCCCGGCCTCGGGGGCCGTCTGCCGGAGCTGGACCCGCTGGCCCTGGGCCCGGAGCTGATCCGCCGCAGCAAAGAGCGCCGCCGCGTCCGCGCCGGGCCCATAGAGCAGCACGGTATCGGCCTCGGCTTCCGCCGGAGACCGGTCCAGCCGCTCCAGCTGGTCCAGATAGACGGCGAAGCCCACGCCCCGGGCGGCTTTTCCCATGCGGACCAGCAGCTGGTCGTACTGCCCGCCGGAGAGGACGCCGGTGGGAATACCCTCCACGTAGCCCCGGAACACCAGGCCGTTGTAATAGCTCATGTCGTTGACCAGGGAGAAGTCCAGCCGGATCTGGCGGCGGAAGGGCGTCAGCAGCGCGGCGATGGATTGCAGCTCCGCCAGCGCCGCCTGGGCGGCCTCGGTGGGCGCCAGCGGCGCCAGCACCGGCAGCACCTCCTCCAGCGGGCCGGAGAGGGTGGTCAGCGTCAGCAGCGGCTCGGCCAGGTCCGCAGGGCAATCGGACAGCAGCGCCGCCATGGCGTCCCGGTTTTTCTGCCGCAGACAGGCGAGGACCGCGGCCTTCTGCTCGGCCGGCAGCGCCAGCGGCGTCAAAATCTCGGATAAAAAGCCCAGATGGGACAGGTCCAGCACAAAGCGCGGCGAGATCGTCTCGAGACTCCGGGCCGCCAGCAGAATGACCTCCGCCAGCTGCACCAGATCCACCTGACCCAGGCACTCCACGCCGGTTTGGAGAATCTCCCGATAGCCCCGGCCGGGGCCCGCCACGCGGTAGACGTTTTCGTCATAGTAGACCTTCCGCAGCGGCGTCTGAGCCGGCTGGTAGTTTTTCACGATGGACAAGGTCACATCCGGCTTCAGCGCCAGCAGGGTGCCGTCGGTGTCCGGAAATGTGATGGCCCCCTCGGAGATCAGAAACTCCTTGTGGTGGAGATAGAGGGAGAGGGGCTCGAATTGACTCATCTTGAAGGGGCCGTAGCCATAGGACCGGTAGAGCCGCCGCAGCTCCAATACGGCCCGCTCTTCGGACTTGAGTGGCTCAGTCATGGGATTGATCCTCCATTCGTTCCAGCGCCAGCTGGTAGCCGCTGCTGCCGTACATCAGGCATTTTTTCACCCGGCAGATCGTGGCGGTACTGGCTCCGGTTTGTTTGTTGATTTCGTGATAGCTTTTCCCGCTGTGCAGGAGCGTCGCCACCTCAAAGCGCTGGGCAATCTCCTCGATTTCCTTGATGGTGCAGGCGTCCTCGAAAAAGCGGCCGCACTCCTCCACGGTTTGAAGCGTCAGAATTCCCTGGAATAACCGCTGAACAGCCTCCCGGTGTAGCACATCCATGGCCCGCATCCTTTCATGTTTTATTCCTTTACCATTTTAACGCTTCATCACGGTGAAATCAAGAGCGGCATCTCCCGTGGCTGGAGAGAAACCGGCGAACGGATGGCGTGTTTTTGGGCGGATTGCACAAATCCGACGCCGCAACAAGAGCGGCAGAACGTGAAAAAGCGAACGCCATGCGTCCGCCTTTTACACGATCGGGTCTATAAGCCGGGTTCTGTCTCAGACAGTCATCTATCTAGCCGCCGCGTTGCCGCGGCGATCCAGCCACCTCCTCGGAAACAGCCGGGCCAGCCTTGTTTCCTCCACGGTGTTGCTCCGGATAGAGTTTGCAGCGATGGACGCTTCCACGCCATCGGGTGCGCTCTTACCGCACCTTTCCACCCTTACCTCTCGCGAGGCGGTATATCTCTGTTGCACTTTTCCTGAAGTCGCCTTCGGCGGGCGTTACCCGTTATCCTTGCCCTGGGGAGCCCGGACTTTCCTCATGCGCGGCCGTTGGGCGCTGCGCACGCGACTGTCCGACCCGGTCGCCGGTTTATTTTACTTTATTTTGATGCCATTGTCAAATGAATTGCAAATATTGGTCCGAGACAGTATAATAGAGCAAAATCATGGGGCCCCTGCCCCGGGAATGAGGAAATGATATGAAGGAAGCGTTGGATTCCTATTTTACCGCCCTGCGGGGCAAGCGGGTGGCCGTGCTGGGCATCGGCGTCAGCAATCGCCCGCTGATTCGCCTGCTGCTCTCCTACGGCCTGTCCGTAGTCGCCTGTGATAAGACGCCGCGGGCGGAGCTGGAGGACGAGGTCTTGGCCCTGGAGGCCGCCGGCGCGGAGCTCCGCGTGGGGCCGGATTACTTGGAAAACCTGACGGCCGACGTGGTCTTCCGCACGCCGGGCATGCACCCGGAGAATCCGGCCCTGGTGCGGCTGCGGCAGCAGGGGAGCCGGATCACCTCGGAGATGGAGGCGTTCTTCTCCCTGTGCCCCTGTGATATCATCGCCGTGACCGGCTCCGACGGGAAGACCACCACCACCACGCTGATTGCCGAGATTCTCCGGCAGGCGGGCCGCACGGTCTGGGTGGGCGGCAATATCGGCCAGCCGCTGCTGGATCGGATTCCGGAGATGACCGCGTCGGATCTGGCGGTGGTGGAGCTGAGCTCCTTCCAGCTGATGGATATGACCCACTCGCCCAAAGTGGCCGTCGTGACCAATCTGGCCCCCAACCATCTGGACGTCCACAAGGATATGGCCGAATACATCCATGCCAAGGAGCAGATTTATCTCCACCAGAGGCCCGGCGACCGGCTGGTCCTCAACTACGACAACGAGATTACCCGGCGCTTTGCCGAGAAGGCCGTGGGGCAGGTGATCTATTTCTCCCGGCAGGGGCAGCCGTCGGGCGGCGTCTGGCTGGAGGGCGACACGATCTATGCCCAGGGCCGGGCAGTGATGACGCGGCAGGATATCCTGCTGCCGGGCATTCACAACGTGGAGAACTATATGGCCGCCATCTGCGCCGTGGCAGGCTATGCCTCCGACGAGGATATCCGCGCCGTGGCCCGCAGCTTCGGCGGGGTGGAGCACCGGATCGAGCTGGTGCGGGAGCTCCAGGGCGTGCGGTATTATAATGATTCCATTGCCAGCAGCCCCACCAGAACCATGGCGGGTCTCCACTCCTTTGACCAGCAGGTGATTCTGATTGCGGGCGGCTATGACAAGCACATTTCCTTTGCGCCTCTGGGTCCGGAGATTGTCCAGCATGTCAAGCGGCTGATTCTCTGCGGCGCCACGGCGGATAAAATCCGCGCCGCCGTTCTGGCCGCGCCGGACTATGCGCCGGGCCGGCCGGAGATCACCGAGGTACAGACCTTGGCGGAGGCCGTGACAGAGGCGAAAAACGCCGCAAAGCCCGGCGACGTGGTACTGCTGTCTCCGGCCTGCGCGGCATTTGACCAATTTAAGAATTTTATGGTCCGGGGTCAGACCTTCAAAACCCTGGTCCGGGACCTGAAGGAGTAACCATGGGATCGCTCATTGAAAAGATTTTGACGCCGAAAAAACAGACGCCCCACGTGACGGCGGTGATCGTTGCGGCCGGTTCGGCCACGCGGATGCACGGGGCTGATAAAGTGCTGACCCCCCTGGATGGGGAGCCGGTGCTGGTACGAACCGTCCGGGCCTTTGAGACGCATCCGCAGATTGATGAGATTATTCTGGTGGTCCGGGCCGATCAGAAGGAGACCGTCGCGGCCATGGTGGAGGCCCAGGGCTTTTCCAAGATCCGGGGCATCACCGTAGGCGGCGGCACCCGGACCGATTCGGTCATGGCGGGGCTGGATCTGGCAGCGCCGGAGACCACCCATGCCGCCATCCACGATGGAGCGCGGCCCCTGATTACCGAGGCCGTCATCACCGCCGCCGTGGAAACGGCCTTCCGCACCGGTGCGGCGGCTCCGGCCATCCCCTTGAAGGATACCATCAAGGTGGCGGATCGGGGCGTGGTGACGGCGACGCCCAATCGAAGCGCCCTCTTTGCAGTCCAGACGCCCCAGGTCTTTGACTTTGACCTGCTGCGGGGCGCGCTCCATCAGGCGCAGACCGAGGGAACCGTTCTCACCGACGACTGCTCCGCCGTGGAGGCGCTGGGGATGAAGGTCCATCTGACCCAGGGAGACGAGGAGAATATCAAGGTCACCACACCGTTGGATCTGGTGGTGGCCGAGGCCATTTTGCAGCGGAGGCAGACCACATGAGAATTGGGCACGGCTATGACGTACACCGGCTGATTGCCGGCCGGAAGCTGATCCTGGGGGGCGTGGAGATTCCCTATATTCTGGGGCTGGACGGCCATTCCGATGCCGACGTGCTGCTCCACGCCATGATGGACGCCCTCTTGGGCGCGGCGGCGCTGGGGGATATTGGCCACCTGTTTCCGGACACCGACCCGGCCTACAAGGGCATTTCCAGCCTGAAGCTGCTGGCCGTGGTGGCGGCGCGAATCCGGGAAAAGGGCTATGAAATCGGGAATATCGACGCCACGGTCATCGCACAGAAGCCGAAGCTGGCTCCGTTTATCGAGGCCATGCGCAAAGAAACGGCCCGGGTGCTGCAAATCGACCCGGACCGGCTGAATATCAAGGCCACCACCGAGGAGCGCTTGGGCTTCTCCGGCCGCGAAGAGGGAATCGCGGCCCACGCGGTGTGCCTGCTAGAGTAAATAGAAGATTATTTATACGCTGGCTCAGGCCTTCTGAGCCAGCTTCAGCGTGTCGAAAAAGTCTTTTCGCCACGCTGTGCGTATTTTTAAACTTTTGTAAAAAGTTTAAAAATACGTATTGATTGAACGCGCAAGGGGTCTTAACCCCTTGCACACATTCCCCGCTGCTCTGTTACATCCGTTTTCAGCGAGGTCTTTGGCTGTCTACAAGCTGGCTCAGGCCTTCTGAGCCAGCTTCTCTTTTGCCAGCATCAGCGCATGGGCCAGCTGATCGGGGCAGGAGGTGGGCTTCCAGCCGCAGTGGATGCCCTGGACCCGGCGGATGACCTCATCCACGTCCATGCCCTCCACCAGGGAGCCGATGCCCTTGAGGTTGCCGTTGCAGCCGCCGGTAAAGACGACGTTGGTGAGAACGTTGTTCTCCACATCAAAATCGATGGCACTAGAGCAGGTGCCCTGAGTCTTGTACGTAAAGTGCATAGTCATTTCCTTTCTATTCTGTCAAGTCGCAGACTTGGAGCTGCCCATAGTCGATCAGGTCGGCAGGGGAGAGAATCAGCTGCTGCCCCCTGGCCCCGGCAGAAACGGCAATCTCATCGTAGAGCTCGGCGGTCTCGTCGAGGAAGGTGGGGTAGGCTTTTTTCATGCCCACAGGGCTGCATCCGCCGCGGATGTAGCCGGTCAGAGGCAGGAGCTCGTTCTGATGGACCATTTCGACCTTTTTATCCCCGGCGGCTTTTGCGGCCTTTTTCAGGTCCAGCGTACAGCAGACCGGGATGCAGAACACCAATATTCCCCGCTTGTCGCCCCGGGTGACCAGGGTTTTAAACACTTGCTCCGGCGGAAATCCGATGGCCTGGGCGGCTTTCAGTCCGCTGAGGTCGGCCTCGTCATAGTCATAGGAGGCCGTGCGGTAGGAAATCCCCGCCTGAGACAGAAGCCGGAGCGCGTTGGTTTTCGTCATGGTATCGCCTCGAATTCCGCAAGATTTGCCAGAAAAGATTATAGCCCAAGACCGCCATCGTTGCAACAGGAAAAAACTTATGGTACAATGGTTCATATTTTGGAAAAAACCAGGAGGAGCCCAGCATGTCCATTGAAAAGGTACGGGCCTATTTTGCGGCCCAAGGCATAGAAAATCGTATCCAGGAGTTCCCGGTTTCCAGCGCCACCGTGGAGCTGGCAGCCCAGGCCCTGGGCGTGGAGGGCAAGCGCATTGCCAAGACCCTCTCGTTTCTGGTCGGGGACCAGTGCGTGCTGATCGTGGCCGCGGGGGACGCCAAGGTGGATAACCCCAAATACAAGGCCCAGTTCCATACCAAGGCCAAGATGCTGCCCCATGATCTGGTCCCGGAATATGTGGGCCACGCCGTGGGCGGCGTCTGTCCCTTCGCCGTGAAGGAGGGCGTAGCCGTCTACCTGGACGAATCTCTCCGGCGGTTTGAGACCGTGTTCCCGGCGGCGGGAAGCGCCAACAGCGCCATTGAGCTCACAATCCCCGAGCTGGAGCGCTATGCCCAGACCACCCAGTGGATAGACGTCTGCAAGGGCTGGCAGTGAGAAGGGAATAGGGAAGAAGGAATAGGGAATAGGTGCTTAGGCCAGCCGGTCCTCGGGCAGGCGGTGGAGGAAGTAGAGGGCCAGGGGCATGGAGATCACGAAGGTCAGTGCGTCGCTGACGGCCTGAGCCAGCTGGACGCCGGGGAGGCCAAACAGCAAGGGCAGCAGCCAGATCAGCGGGATAAACAGAAGGCCGCTGCGCAGGGCCGAGAGGAAGCTGGCCCGTCCGGCCAAGCCCACGCTCTGGAACATCATATTGGCGCAGACGCTCAAGGGCAGGAAAAAGCAGGCCACGCTCTGATAAATGAGTGCCGGGAAGGCGATGGCCACCACCTCCGGGTCCGGCTGGAACACGGCAACCAGCGGCCGGGCAAAGACAATACAGACCACCGCGCCGATTCCCAGCAGGACCTCGCCGGCCAGCCCCGTAAACCAGAAGCCTTTGCGAACCCGGGAGTAGATCTTCGCGCCGTAGTTAAAGGCGGCCACCGGCTGATAGCCCTGGCCCATGCCCAGGCCCACCGAGAAGATAAAGCTGGTAATGCGGTTGACAATGCTCATGGCGGCCACGGCGGCGTCGCCATAGATACCGGCCTGGTGATTGAGCAACAGTCCGGACAAGCTGGCCAGGCCCTGGCGGATCAGAGAGGGGAGGCCGGTGGCCACAATGAGCCAGATTTCCTGCCATTGCCGCGTCACCTTGGAGAGCTTCAGCTTGCTCTCGGTCCGCCCGGCCAGGAACATATAGAGCAGAATCAAAAAGCTGACGGCCTGAGAGATGGCTGTGGAGAGGCCCGCGCCTGAGGTGCCCATGTCGAAGAGAAAAATGAGAATCGGGTCCAGGATCATATTGAGGAAACCGCCGGATACCAGGCCGATCATGGCCAGGAAGGACATGCCCTCGTAGCGGAGAATGTTGTTGAGCACACAGCTGCCGGTAAAGATGGGACCGGCCAGTAGAATCCACATGCCGTAGTCCCGGGCAAAAGGCAGAATGGTCTCGGTGCTGCCCAGCAGATACATCAGCGGCGTCAGGAACAGGAGGCCGAAGACGCCGATCACCGCGCCCATCAGCAGGGCCAGAAAGAAGCCGGTGGAGGCAAAGCGCGTGGCGCTGTCCACGTCGTACTGCCCCAGGCGGCGGGAGATGTTGCTGCCTGCGCCGTGGCCGAACATAAAGCCGAAGGCCTGGAAAATCGCCATCAGGCTGAAGACGACGCCGATGGCGCCGGAGGCGCTCTTGCCCAGTTGGCCGACGAAGTAGGTGTCGGTCATATTATAGACGCTGGTAATCAGCATACTGGCAATGGTGGGAATACCCAGCCGCAGGATCAGCTTGGGGATGGGGGTTTCGGTCATCTGCTTATATTTCTCTTCTGATTGCAGCTGTGCATGGGGCATTTACGTCATCTCCTATTAATTCTAAACACAATTATAACATAAAGGTCAAGGGAATGAAAATCCATGCTTTTCATTTTGGAAAAAAAGGTGTATAATAAAACCTATAATTGCTATGGGAAGGAGTGACCACTATGTCGGAGCAGCACAAGCTTGTTCTTGCGGTCTTGCAGGAGGAGGACTATGACGGCACCGTCACGGCGCTGAACCAGCATGGATTTTTCGTCACGAAACTCTCGTCCAGCGGCGGTTTCCTGCGCAAAAAGAATATCACCATCCTGGTGGGCGTGGAGACCTCGCGGTACGTAGAATTGATGGATCTTCTGAAGGGCCGCGCCGGCCGGAGGAAAAAGGTCATGTACGCTACCCCTGCCATGATGCCCGGCGTCCATCTGGAGGCAGCGGTGTCGGCGGTTCCCATTCAGGTGGACACCGGCGGCGCGACGGTCTTTACCCTGGAGCTTGAGGGACTGGAGAAGATCTGAGCACCGTGGACATCTATCGCAATCACGTTCGGGTGACCTATGGAGAGGTTGACGGCGCGCTGCGCCTGACCCACCGGGGGGCCATGTCGATCATGCAGGAGGCGGCCATCGTCCATTCCAGCCAGTCGGGCTACGCCATGGAGGATGTGGACCGCACCCATGTGATCTGGATGGTGGTCCGCTGGCGGGTCAGGCTCACCGGCAGGGCCGTCTGGAACGACGCCCTCACCGTGGAGACCTGGCCCCGGTCCATGGGGCGGCTGACCTCGGTGCGCAATTTCCGCCTGCTGGACGCCCAGAATAACCCGGTGGCGGTGGGAGAATCGGAGTGGCTTCTGGTCAGCACCGATACCGGCCGGGTGGCCCGGATCACGCCGGAAATTGCCGCGGCCTATGCGCTGGTGGAACAGGACGTCTTTGATTCTCCGGCCCCGCCCCTGGAGCCGGGGGAGGGAGAGGAAGTCTGCCGCCTGCCGGTCCGCCGCAGCGATATCGACACCAACCACCACGTCAATAATCTGGTCTATCTGGACTACGCCTGGGAGGCGCTGCCGGAAGACCTCTGGAAAACCGGCGTCGCCGAGATATCCGTGACCTACCGCCGCCAGTTTCTGCTGGGCGATACGGTCGAATGCCGCTACCGCCGCCAGGGTCCGCTGCACGTGGTGGATCTCTATGGCAACGGGGTGCTCCATGCCACGGTCACCTTCCAATAAGGGGCGTCATTTGAAACTTCTTGACAGAGCCTGCCGCATCATGGTATAATCACCACGCCAGTTTGAGTGCTGCGCTATTTTTCGACCGCTCTGCCTCGCAGAGAAAGCCTTACGGACAGGCGGGTCAGCTGCCGTGCGGTTCAATCCGCATTATTGATTGAGTTAAAAGCTCAAATTTTATAAGTTGATTACTTTATAATCCTTATCATCTTGTGAAACGGTCAATAAGAGCAGCAAGCTGAAATTTTTGCTGATGCACTCTGAAAATCTATGACTGCAAAGGGGAAATTTGTCTCTTTGCGGCGAGAGTCCTGATTGATACGCAGATGGTAATATGCCATCTGCGTTTATTTTTTTGAGACAGGGAGAAACCAATGGATTTGAACAAGCAGAACAGAGCGCCCATCTGCGAGGCGCTGGAGCGGTTCCGGAAGCGGCGGGTGGTCCCCTTCGACGTGCCGGGACACAAGCGGGGCCGGGGCAACCCGGAGCTGACGCAGCTCTTCGGCGAGCGGTGCGTGGGCCTGGACGTCAACAGCATGAAGCCCCTGGACAATCTCTGTAATCCGGTGTCGGTCATCGCCCAGGCCGAGGCCCTGACGGCCGACGCATTCGGCGCGGCCCATGCCTTTTTGATGGTGGGCGGCACCACCAGCGCCGTCCAGGCCATGGTCCTGTCGGTCTGCAAGGCCGGGGACAAGATCATTCTGCCCCGGAATGTCCATAAGAGCGTGATCAACGCCCTGATTCTCTGCGGCGCGGTCCCGGTCTATATCAACCCCAAGGTCCACCCGGTCATCGGCGTGGCGTTGGGCATCGAGGTGGACGCCCTGGAGGAGACCATCGCGAAAAACCCCGACGCAGTGGCCGTGTTTATCAATAATCCCACCTATTACGGCATCTGCTCCAATTTGAAGGCCCTGACCGAGACCGCCCACCGCCACGGCATCAAGGTCCTCTGCGACGAGGCCCACGGGACCCATCTCTATTTCGGCGACCATCTGCCCATGGCCGGCATGCGGGCCGGGGTGGATATGGCCGCGGTCTCCATGCACAAGTCCGGCGGCAGTCTGACCCAGAGCTCGGTGCTGCTGACCGGCCCGGATATGGATCCGGGCCACGTCCGGCAGATCATCAACCTGACCCAGACCACCTCCGCCAGCTACCTGCTGCTGGCCAGCCTGGACCTGAGCCGCCGGAATCTGGCTCTCCGGGGCCGGGAGAGCTTCGGCAAGGTGGTCAAAATGGCCGAGTACGCCCGGGAGGAGATCAACCACATCGGCGGCTACTACGCCTACGGCAAGGAGCTCATCGACGGCTCCAGCGTCTACGACTTCGACGTCACCAAGCTCTGCGTCTATACCAAGAATATGGGCCTCACCGGCATCGAGGTCTATGATTTGATGCGGGACGAGTACGATATTCAGATTGAATTCGGAGACATCGGCAATATTATGGCCTATATCTCCATCGGCGACCGGCTCCAGGACATCGAGCGGCTGGTGGGCGCCCTGGCCGATATCAAGCGGCTCTACCAGGGCGACGCCGGGACGCTGGCTTATGTGGACTCGGTCCAGCCCGAGGTGGCCTGCAGCCCCCAGTTTTCCTTCTATGCCCAGAAGGAGTCCCTGCCCATCCGGGAGACCGCGGGCCGGGTCTGCGGCGAGTTCGTCATGTGCTACCCGCCCGGGATTCCGATTCTGGCCCCCGGCGAGCGGATCACCGAGGATATCATCGACCACATTCTCTACGCCCGGGAGAAGGGCTGCAGCCTCCAGGGCGCGGCCGATCCCCGCGTGGACCATGTACAGGTGCTGAAAGGAGTGTAACGGATGGAAAACCACGCGGAAGTCTGGTTTTCGGACTTTCAGACCGATAACGTCAAGCTGAGTATCCGCCTGGACCGGCAGCTGTTCAGCGCCGACAGCGAGTATCAGCATATCGACGTCTTCCAGTCCCCGGCCTTCGGCCGCTTTGTGGCGCTGGACGGCGACGTGATCTTCTCCGAGGCCGACGAGTTCATCTATAACGAGATGGTCACCCATGTGCCCATGGCGGTCCATCCCCATGTGAAAAAGGTGCTGATTATCGGCGGCGGCGACGGCGGCGTGGCCCGGGAGTTCACCGCCTATCCCGAGATCGAGGAGATCGACGTGGTGGAGCCCGACGAGCAGTTTGTGGAGGTCTGTAAGGAATACTTCCCCGAGGCCGCCAAGGGCTTCGAGGACAGCCGGGTCCAGGTCTTCTATCAGGATGGCCTGCGGTTCCTCCGGGGCCGCAGCGATGAATACGACATCATCATCAACGACGCCACCGACCCCTTCGGCCACACCGAGGGCCTCTTCACCAAGGAGTTCTACGGCAGCTGCTACAAGGCCCTCAAGGCCGACGGCATCATGGTCTACCAGCACGGCAGCCCCTTCTTCGACGAGGATGAGTCGGCCTTCCGCTCCATGCACAACAAGGTCTACCGGTCCTTCCCCATCTCCCGCGTCTATCAGGCCCACATCCCCACTTGCACCAGCGGCTATTGGATGTTCGGCTTCGCCAGTAAAAAATACCATCCCATCGAGGATTTCGACCCGGTCCGCTGGAACGCCCGGGGCCTCAAAACCGAGTATTACACCACCAATCTCCACATCGGCGCCTTTATGCTGCCCAAGTACGTGGAGGACATTTTGGAACAGGAGGAGAATGCAAAACATGGCTAAGGTATTGGTAATCGGCTGCGGCGGCGTGGCCCGGGTGGCCATCGTCAAGTGCTGCCAGAACAGCGAGGTATTCACCGATCTGATGATCGCCAGCCGCACAGTCTCCAAGTGCGACGCCCTCAAGGCGGAGCTGGAAGGGAAGTTCCCCACCCGCATCACCACCGCCCAGGTGGACGCCGACAACGTGGAGGAGCTGACGGCTCTGATTAAGAGCTACGCCCCCGACGTGGTCCTCAATGTGGCCCTGCCCTACCAGGACTTGACAATTATGGACGCCTGCCTGGCCGCCGGCGTGGACTACGTGGACACCGCCAACTACGAGCCCGAGGACACCGACGATCCTGCCTGGCGCGAAGTCTACGAGAAGCGCTGTAAGGACCTGGGCTTCAGCGCCTACTTTGACTATTCCTGGCAGTGGGCCTACAAGGAGAAGTTCGAGAAGGCCGGCCTCACCGCCCTCCTGGGCACCGGCTTCGACCCCGGCGTCACCAGCGTCTTCTCGGCCTACGCCCTGAAGCACTACTTCGACGAGATCGACACCATCGATATTCTCGACTGCAATGGCGGCGACCACGGCTATCCCTTCGCCACCAACTTCAACCCCGAGATCAATCTCCGCGAGGTCAGCGCCCCCGGCAGCTACTGGGAGAACGGCCACTGGGTGGAAATTCCTGCCATGAGCATCAAGCGGGAGTATGATTTCCCCCAGGTGGGCATGAAGGATATGTACCTCCTCCACCACGAGGAGATCGAGTCCCTGGCCAAGAATATCCCCGGCGTCAAGCGGATTCGGTTCTTTATGACCTTCGGCCAGAGCTATCTGACCCATATGAAGTGCCTGGAGAACGTGGGAATGCTCTCCACCACGCCCATCGAGTTCCAGGGCCAGCAGATCGTGCCCATCCAGTTCCTCAAGGCATTGCTGCCCGACCCGGCCAGCCTGGGTCCCCGCACCGTGGGCAAGACCAACATCGGCTGCATCTTCACCGGCCGCAAGGACGGCAAGGAGAAGACCCTCTATATCTATAACGTCTGCGACCACCAGGCATGCTATAAGGAGCTGGGCAGCCAGGCCATCAGCTACACCACCGGCGTACCCGCCATGATCGGCACCATGATGGTGGCGAAGGGCCTGTGGAAGAAGCCCGGCGTCTTTACCGTGGAGGAGTTCGATCCTGATCCCTATATGGAAGCCCTGAATCAGTGGGGCCTGCCGTGGGTCGTGGAAGAGCACCCCGCCCTGGTGGACTGATGGACCTCTATTCGATTCCCACCCCCAGCTATGTCATCGACCGGGGCAGGCTGGAGGACAACTGCCGCATCCTCGCCGGGGTCATGGAGCGGACCGGCTGCAAAATCCTGCTGGCTCAGAAGGCTTTCTCCGCCTTCTCCCAGTATCCCCTGATCGGGAAGTATCTCTCCGGCACCACCGCCAGCGGCCTCTATGAGGCCCGGCTGGGTCGGGAGGAGCTGGGGAAGGAGACCCATGTCTTCTCCCCGGCCTACCGGGAAGCAGAGTTCGACGAGCTTGCGGACCTCTGCGACCATATCGTCTTCAACTCCGTGGCCCAGCTGCGCAAGTACCGGGACCGCTGCCGGGACCGGAGCGTCGGCCTGCGGATCAATCCCCGGTGCTCCACCCAGGAACATGGGATCTATGACCCCTGCGCTCCGGGCAGCCGCCTGGGCGTGATCCGGGAGAACCTGACCGCAGAAGACGTGGCCCTGGTGGACGGCTTTCACTTCCACACCCTCTGCGAGCAGAACGCCGACGCCTTGGCCACGACCCTGGACGCCGTGGAGCGGCAGTTCGGGGAATTTTTCCCGCAGTTAAAGTGGCTCAACTTCGGCGGCGGCCACCATATCACCCGGCCCGACTACGACATTCCCCTGCTGGAGTCCTGCATTCGCCGGATTCGGGAGCGCTATGGCCTGGAGGTCTACTTGGAGCCCGGCGAGGCCGTGGCCCTCAACGCCGGGTATCTCGTCACCGAGGTCCTGGACACCGTGGAAAACGGCGGCGTCACCACGCTGATTCTCGACGCCAGCGCCGCCTGCCATATGCCCGACGTGCTGGAGATGCCCTACCGCCCGCCGCTGCGAAATAGCGGCCAGCCGGGCGAGAAGGCATATACCTACAGGCTTTCCAGCTATACCTGTCTGGCCGGGGACATCATCGGGGACTATTCCTTCGACGAACCGGTCCAAATCGGGGACAAGCTGGTCTTCGAGGATATGGCCATCTATTCCATGGTCAAAAACAACACCTTCAACGGCATCCCGCTGCCAGGCATCTACGAGATGGACCGGGACGGGTCCTGCCGCCTGGTGAAGGCCTTCGGCTATTCTGATTTCAAGGAGCGGCTCTCCTGATGGAACGTAGCAAATTCTATATGCCCGCCGAATATGCCCCCCACGAGGGCACGCTGCTGATCTGGCCGGTGCGCCCCGGCTCCTGGCCCCACGGCGGGAAAGCGGCCCAGCAAGCCTTCTGCCGGATTATGGAGGCCTTGCTGCCCCACGAGAAGGTCTGGCTTCTGGCCGGCCGGGACCACCTGGAGGAGGCTCGCGCCGCCGTCCCCGCCGGGGTGGAGGTGCTGGAGATCGAGAGCGACGACGCCTGGGCCCGGGACGTGGGCCCCACGTTCCTGATCGACGGCCTGGGCGGCCGGATGGGCGTGGACTGGCAGTTCAACGCCTGGGGCGGAGACGTGGACGGTCTCTATGCCCACTGGGAGAAGGACGACGCCGTGGCGTCTCAGTTCTGCCGTTTCCTCGGCGACCCGGTGCTGAACGCTCACCCCTTCGTCCTGGAGGGCGGCTCCATCCATTCCGACGGCGAGGGCACCATTCTCACCACGGAAAGCTGCCTTTTGAGCGCCGGACGCAACCCCGAAATGACCAAGGCCGACATCGAGGCCAAGCTCCTGGAGACCCTGGGGGCCGAAAAGGTCCTTTGGCTGCCCCGGGGCATCTATAATGACGAGACCAACGAGCACGTGGACAACATCTGCTGCTTTGCCGGCCCTGCCGAGGTGATCCTGGCCTGGACCGACGACGAGAACGACCCCCAGTACCCCCTGAGCTGTGCCTGTGAAGCGGCCCTGCAAGGGGCCACAGACGCCAAGGGCCGTCCCTTCACGATCCACCGCCTGCCCATCCCCAAGACGCCCATCACCGTCCGGGAGGAGGACCTGACGGGCTATGTCTTCGAGGAGGGCGAGGATATGCGGGACGTGGGCGAACGGCTGGCGGCCAGCTATGTGAACTTCTATATCGGCAACGGCGTGGTCCTGGTCCCCCAGTTTGGGGACAGCCACGATACATTGGCCCTGGAGATTTTGGGACAATGCTTCCCCACCCGGCAGGTGATTCCCATCCCCGCCCGGGACATCCTCCTGGGCGGCGGTAACATCCACTGCATCACCCAGCAGGTCCCGCAGCGGTAGCAACGCCTCCCCTTGGTGACCAAGGGGAGGTGGCGCGAAGCGCCGGAGGGGATGAGAGGCCGCGATACCCGCCCGCTTCCGGCCATTCGTCAGCGCTCGGTTGCCGGCAGCTTACAACCCCTCAGTCTCGCTTCGCGAGCCAGCTCCCCTTGCACAGGGGAGCCCTTGGGCGCGAAGCGCAGTCATCGAATATCGCCACACGGAGGAAATCCCATGCGAAACGTCACAGTCTCAGCCATTCAAATGCAGTGCACGGAATCGGTGGCGGAAAATCTGGCCGCGGCCGAGCGCCTGGTCCGCCGGGCGGCGGGGGAGGGAGCCCAGGTCATCCTGCTCCCGGAGCTCTTTGAGCGGCCCTATTTCTGCCAGGAGCGGCGGTATGAATACTACGCCTACGCCAAGCCCACGTTGGAGAACGACGCCGTGCGGCACTTCCTGCCCATCTCCGAGGAGCTCTCCCTGGTGCTGCCCATCAGCTTCTATGAGCGCAGCGGCAACGTCCTCTATAACACCGTGGCGGTGCTGGACTGCGGCAAGCTCCTGGGCGTCTACCGCAAGACCCATATTCCCGATGACCACTACTATCAGGAGAAATTCTATTTCACCCCCGGCGACACCGGCTTCCGGGTCTGGGACACCACCTATGGAAAAATCGGCGTGGGCATCTGCTGGGACCAGTGGTTCCCGGAGACGGCCCGGTGTCTGGCCCTGGGCGGCGCGGAGCTGATTTTCTATCCCACCGCCATCGGCAGCGAGCCGATTCTCGACTGCGACAGTATGGAGCACTGGCGGCGGACCATGCAGGGTCACGCGGCGGCCAATGTAACGCCGGTGATCGCGGCCAACCGCTTCGGTCTGGAGGCCGTGCACCCCTGCCCGGAGAATGGAAACCAGTCCTCCAGCCTCAATTTCTACGGCTCCAGCTTTATGACCGACGCCACCGGCGCAGTGATCGCCCAGGCGGACCGGTCCGGCGAAGCCGTTCTGACTGCCTCCTACGATCTGGACGCGCTCTTCGCCGAGCGCCTCATCTGGGGCCTCTTCCGGGACCGCCGCCCCGACTGCTACCACGCCATTTCCGGCTGGAGCTGATTTTTTCAAAAAACTGCCGCCTTCTCTTCGGAAGACGGCAGTTTTTCTGGGTTCAGCGCATGGTCTGGCTGGGCTTGGCGTCCTTGGCATCCTTGCTGTCGCGGCAGTTCTGCTTGGAGTTTTGCGTGCCGTTCTGCTTCTGCATGCCGTTCTGAGTGCTGCTCTGCTTCTGCATACCGTTCTGGGTGCTGCTCTGCTTCTGCATGCCGTTCTGGGTGCTGCTCTGCTTCTGCATACCGTTCTGGGTGCTGCTCTGCTTCTGCATACCGTTCTGACTGTTATTCATGGAATTGTTGTTCATTTGGATTGACCTCCAAAAATAGTGTTGCGGTCCCCGTGGGAGTAGTATGGCCCGTACTTTAGGATTTATCCTTGGGCTTGAACAAAAGCGCAGCCAGCACGCCGAAGATCATGGCAGCGGTGACGCCGCCGGCGGCGGCCTTGAAGCCGCCGGTAAAAATGCCCCAGAAGCCCTCTTCGTTGACGGCTTCTCGGACGCCCTTGGCCAGGTTGTAGCCGAAGCCTGTCAGCGGTACCGTCGCCCCGGCCCCGGCGAAGTCCACCAGCGTTTCATAGACGCCCAGCGCGCCCAGCAGCACGCCGGCGACAACGTAGAGCACCAGAATGCGGGCCGGCGTCAGCTTGGTTTTGTCAATCAGGATCTGGCCCGCGGCGCAGAGAAGGCCGCCCACCAGAAAGGCTTTGAGAAATTCCACAGTCAGACTCTCCCTCCTTCGATGGCCACTGCGTGACAGACGCCGGGGATGGACTCGCCCTGCTGGGTAGTCAGAGGCGAGAGCAGAGCCCCGGTGCCGCAGAAGAGGAGATTTTTCAGTTCCCCCTTCTGGAGCTTTCGCAGCAGGTAGCCGCAGAGGACCACGCTGCCGCAGCCGCAGCCGGAGCCCCCGGCGTGGACGTCCTGCCGCTCCAGGTCGAAGATCATCACGCCGCAGTCGTCATAGACCGCGTCCAGCGCCACGCCGTCCCGGCGGAAGAGATCCAGCAGGATAGCCTTGCCGACGGCCCCCAGGTCGCCGGTGACGATGCAGTCGTAGTCCTCGGGACTGCGGCCCAGGTCGTCGAAATGGGCCCGGAGCGTCGCATAGGCCGCCGGAGCCATGGCCGCGCCCATGTTGGCGGCGTCCTTGATGCCGTAGTCTACCACCGTCCCCACGGTGGCGCAGCGCAGGCAGGGACCTCGATCCCTTTGGCCCAGCAGCATGCAGCCCGCGCCGGTGACGGTCCACTGGGCCGTGGGCGTCCGCTGGCCGCCGTATCCCAGGGGAAAGCGGTACTGCCGCTCCGCCGACGCGAAGTGGGAGGAACTCATGGCCGCGGCGATCCGGGCATAGCCGCCGTTGACGGCCATGCCGGAGAGAATCAGGGCCTCGGCCATGGTGGAGCAGGCGCCGTAGAGTCCGAAGAAGGGCACGCCGGTGTCCCGCACCGCAAAACTGGAGCTGATACATTGATTTAACAGGTCGCCGCTGAACAAGGCGTCCAGGTCGGCGTCATGGAGACCAGCTTTTCGCTTGGCCGATTCCAGGGCCAGGGCCTGCATTTTGCTCTCGGCCTTTTCCCAGGAGAGCTGACGGAAGGTGGTGTCGGCGGTGGTCTCGTCAAAGTAGGCGGCCAATGGACCCTCGCGCTCTTTTTTGCCGCCGATGGCCGCGGCGGAGAGAATAGCGGGGCGGCGGTCAAAGACGATGCTCTGCCGCCCCCGGTGCAGTGTTCCCATATCATCGCTCCTTTGGAGATAGTATGGCTGAAACTGCAAAAAGTATAGGAGCGGATGTAAAAATGTAAATGCACCGCGCAAGCGGCCGAAATGCGGCATGCAAAGACTCTTTGCTGGACAGTACACGGGAAAACTCTTACACTGAATACGAGGTGAGCGCCATGCGAGATATTGGAAAAATATAAAAACGCTGCGTATCCGGCGGGGGATGACCCAGGACGAGCTTGCAGAGGCACTCTATGTGACCAGGCAGACTGTGTCCAACTACGAGACCGGCCGCTCCCGTCCCGACGTGGAGATGCTGCTCCGGATTGCCGAGGTCCTGCAGGCCGATGTCCACCATCTGCTCTATGGACCGCCCGTCCCGGTGGACCGGCGGAAGGAGCTGCGGCAGTTTCTGCTCTGTGCCGGTACGGTTGCTCTGCTGTGGACGGGCCGCCTGGCGCTGCGCTATTGGGCAATGGGATTTTTGCAGGAACACAATGGCAGCGTCATCTGTGAAATGCCGCTGTATCTGCTGGACTATGGGGTGAGGCCCGCCACCATTCTGCTCTTCGGGTGGACATTCATGCAGGGCCTGAGCCTGCGGTTTCACCTGCACCGTTTTCCCAGACCCTGGGCGGTCCTGGTACGCCGCGCCATCATCGCCGTGCTGGCTGTCAACTGGCTGGTACTCTGGTGCCTGCTCTGCTACAACGCCGTGATGGTCTACCAAGTTGGCATGGACCCGCAGAACGTCCTGGAGGTGATGAGTCTGCCTTGGCGTTTGGCTCGCTTCACACTGGAGATCATCGGACAGCGGTTTTTTCTGGCCCTGATGGGCGGCATGCTCTGGTATTTTGGATTTCCGGCAAAACGGAAGCAGAAACCGGCCCCGGTCCCGGACTGATGTGCCGCGGAACACAAAAAGGGCGCGCTGCGTTTGCAGCGCGCCCTTCAGCGTGTCGAAAAAGTCTTTTCGCCACGCTGTGCGTATTTTTAAACTTTAGGAAAAGTTTAAAAATACGTGTTGATTGAACGCGCAAGGGGTCTTAACCCCTTGCACACATTCCCCGCTGCTCTGTCACATCAGCTTTCAGCGAGGTTATTTGACAGTCTGAAGGGCGCGCTGCGTTTGCAGCGCGCCCTTGCAGCGCAAATTGTTATAAGGCTGGGGCATTGTCAAAGAGCTGGTCCACGGCATACTGGGCTTCCTCTTCGGTGTAGCCGAATTCCAGCAGGGCGGCGGAAACCTCCTCGGCGGAGAGCTCCGGGGTCTCCTCCAGCAGGAATGCGCCGTAGAGCGTGGCTTCCTCGGACCAGTTGGCCCCGCAGTAGTCGGCGCCGTATGCGGCTTCGTCCGCGGTGAAGCCGCTGTTCATCAAATCCTCCACCAGCATGCCCCGGCTGTAATAGTAGCTGGCCACCCAATCCATGGCGCAATAGGCCGCGTTCTCATACCAGTTCGCGCCGCAGTGGTCCAGGGCGTAGTCGATGTCGGCCTCCTGATAGCCGTCCCCATAGAGCTGGAGATAGAGGGCGCTGGGGGAGTAGGTCTCGGTTTCCAGATAGGCCTGGGCCGCCTTGACGGCCTCATCACGAGCGGGGTCCGGCTCGGGGCGCGGATCGGGCGCGGGCTCCACTGCCTGCACCACATCCGGCTCAGGCTCCGGCCGGGTGGAAAAGAGTGCCTCCACCCGATGGGCCAGGTCCGTCACGCCCCGCACAACGGGCTCCCGGAACAGGGTCACAGCCAGCACCACCGCGATAAGCACCACGGCCACGATGAGGCCCGCCGTCCTGTTTCCGCGCCTCGCGCAGTCGGGACACCGCCCGGTTTTGGGATCGATAGCGCTGCCGCAGCGGTCACAGAAATCCTGATACATCGTACCGCCTCCTCTCAATCTCTCTGATTCCATTATACTGGATCGGGGAACCATGTCAAGTAGTGTCAAATAGGAGATAGAGAAACGGCACGCAATCCTCCATCCAGCCTTGACTTTTCCGCGGAAATGGGACAGAATAGGGATAGCTTTTCCAAAGGAGCGATTCCATGAAGATCATGCACCTCATTTCCGGCGGCGATGTGGGCGGGGCCAAGACCCATGTGCTGAGCCTGCTCCAGGGGCTGGGCCGCACCGAGACCGTGCGGCTGGTCTGCTTCCTCGAAGGGCCCTTCGCCCAGGACGCCCGGGAAATGGGAATTGATACCCGGGTGATGACTCAGGGTAATCTCTTTGCCGTGGTGAACACCCTGGCCCATATGATCCGGGACGAAGGCTTTGAGATTGTCCACTGCCACGGCTCCCGGGCCAATCTGCTGGGGACCCTGCTGCGGCGGAAGGTCTCAGTGCCCATGGTGACCACGGTCCACAGCGACTACCGGCTGGATTACCTGGGCCGCCCGTTCCACCGGCTGACCTACGGCACCATCAACACCATCTGCGTCCGGCGGATTCCCTATCATATCGGCGTGTCCGACGCCATGGCCGACCTGTTGATTTCCCGGGGCTTCGACCCTCAGACCATGTTCGCCATCTACAACGGCGTGGACTTTACCCCGGTGACACCGAAGCTGACCCGTGCGGCATACTTTGAGAGCATCGGCCTCCAGGCCGGGGAGGAGGACGTGGTCTTCGGCATCGCGGCCCGGCTCTCGGCGGTGAAGGACGTAGCCACGCTGATCCGGGGCTTTGGCCGGGCCTGTGAGCAGACCCAGCATATCCGCCTGGTCATCGCCGGAGACGGTGAGCAGCGGGAGATGCTGGAGAATTTGGCCCGCCAGTGCTGCCCCGCCGGTACCTACGTATTTGCCGGATGGGTGGAGGACACCGACAGCTTCTACAATGCCATCGACGTCAACACCCTGACGTCCCTCTCCGAGACCTTCCCCTATGCTCTGACCGAGGGAGCGCGGATGCACTGCGCGACCATTGCCTCCCGGGTAGGCGGCGTGCCGCTGCTGATTCAGGACGGCGTCTGCGGCCTCCTCTTTGAGCCCCAGAATTTTGAGCAGCTGGCCAAGCATATGGCAGCCATGGCCGAGGACGACGCTCTGCGCCACCGGCTGGGCGAGGCCCTCTACCGCCGGGCCTCGGAGCACTTCTCGGTGGACGCCACGGTCAGCCGTCAGCGGGAAATCTATCGGATTTTGCTGCGCCGGGCTGCCCGGCCCCAGGGCCGCCGGGACGGCGTGCTGATCTGCGGCGCTTACGGCAAGGGCAACGCCGGAGACGACAGCATTCTCGAGGCCATTTTGCAGCAGATGCGCGCCATCGATCCCGACGTGCCCGTCTATGTCCTCTCCCGCAACCCCAAGGAGACGCGGCTTCGCTACCGCGTGGGGGCCATCCACACCTTTGACTTTTTGGGCTTCCTCCGCCGGATGGGGAAGACGAAGCTCTATCTCAACGGCGGCGGTAGCCTGATTCAGGACGTCACCAGCACCCGCAGCCTGCAATACTACCTGATGAACATTGCCTGGGCCAAGAAGCGGGGCAACCGGGTGCTGATGTACGGCTGCGGCATCGGCCCTGTCTCGTCGCCCGGGAACCGCCGGGCCGCCGGGCGCATCATCGACAAATACGTGGACGCCATCACGCTCCGGGAGTCCCACAGCGCCCGGGAGCTCCAGGACATGGGCGTCACCCATCCGAAGATTACAGTTACCGCCGATCCGGCGCTGCTGCTGGACCCGGCGCCCGCCGAGGCCGTGGAGGCGTTTTTGGCAGCCCAGGGCCTGGACCCGGCCCGGAAGCATCTCCTCTTCGTGCTCCGTCCCTGGCCCGGCTTCGAGGAGAAAATGCCCCTCTTTGCCTGGGCGGCGGAACAGTATTATGAGACCCGCGGCCTGGTGCCGGTGTTTTTTGCCCTGGAACCCAAGCGGGATCTGCCCGTGGCCGAGGCCACGGCGGCTCTGGTCTCCTGCCCGCACCATGTCATCGCCGCGCCCCACGACGGCCATCTGATCGTCGGCATGATGGGGAAGATGGAGGCGGTGGTCTCCATGCGGCTCCACGCCCTGATTTTCGCCGCGGGCCTGGGCGTGCCCCTGGTGGGCGTGGTCTACGATCCCAAGGTCTCCGGCTTCCTGGATTACCTCCAGGAGACCCGGTATCTGGATCTGGAGACCGTCGCCGAAGACACCGTCTCCGCCTTGATTGACGATGCTCTGGCCCAGGGCGTCAACGGCTACAGCGCCCGGCGGCTCCGGGCCCTGGCCGAGGAAAATGAACAGGCCGCCCGGCGGCTGCTGGAGGAAGCACCATGAAACAAATCGTCTGTCTGGCCACCTCGCCCTGGCATCCCATCCCCACCCGCAAGCAGCAGGTTATGGGCCGCCTCACCGACTGCGAGATTCTCTATTTCGACCCCTCGATTTCCTATCTGGCCCCCCTCAAGGACAAGAGCGCCAAGGCCAAGCTCCGGGCCTACAAGGGGCCCGAGGAGGCGATTCGGCCGGGGCTGACGGTCTGCGCTCTGCCGCCGGTGCTGCCGTTCTTCAACAAATTCCGCTGGATCAACCGGCTGAACCAGCGCCGCATGGCCCGATTTATCCGCAAAAAGATGAAGGCCCACGGCTTTGACCGGCCCGTCCTCTGGGTCTACAGTCCGGTGACCGTGGATCTGGTGGACCATGTGCCCCACAGCGCCCTGGTCTACGACTGCGTGGACCGGCACTCGGCCTACGGCGGTCTGATGAACCCGGCGGTGGTGGACGCCATGGAGCTGGAGCTGGCCGGAAAATGCGACCAGGTCTTCGCCACGGCCCAGCCTCTGGCGGAGCGGCTGGAGACGGCCAATCCCCACACGGCCTTTATCCCCAACGGCGCAAATTTCAGCCGGTTCTACGAGGCCTCCAAGGCCCAGCCTTGCCCCGAGGACCTCAAGTCCATTCCCCAGCCGATTTTTGGCTTCGTCGGGGCGCTCCAGCCCTGCATTGCCTACGACTTTGTGGCCCATGCGGCCAAGGCCCATCCGGAATGGAGCTTCGTCTTTATCGGCGGGGAGAAGCCGGGCGCGGATCTGGGCCAGCTGAAGCAGCTGAAAAACTGCTATTTCCTCGGCATCAAGCCCAACGAGCAGCTGCCCCAGTACATGGCCCAGTTCGCCGTCTGCCTGAACCTCTTCGCCGCCGGAGACCTGAGCAAGGACGTGAGCCCGCTGAAATTCTATGAATACCTCGCCACCGGCAAGCCCATCGTTTCCACGCCCCAACCGGACCAGGTGCTCCAGTTCCGGGATCTCATCCATATCGCCCCCACGGCCGAGGACTTTGTCAGCTGCTGTACCGACGCCATCCGGGAACACGATACCGATCTGCGGGAAGGCCGCCTGGAGGCGGGCCGACGCAGCTCCTGGGACGCCCGCGTGGCCCAGATGCGGGAGATTCTCACCGCTCGGGGCGTGTTCTGAAAGGCTCTTGACACATCCCGGCCTGGATGATAATATACTGTAGTAAATTGCATATCGCGTTGATCGAAAAGAGTACCGTCCGAACTACCCTTCAGAGAGCTTCCGTCACCGGCTGTAAGCGGAGGCAGGCGTAGGGGCGGGAACGTGCGTTCGGGAGCGAGGGGAGACCCCGTTGGCCGCGTCAAGGCTGAAAGCGATAAAAAAGAGTGGAACCGCGAGTCATCGACCCGCCTCTTGATGGATACAATCAGGAGGCGGGCGTTTTTATTTGGAGGTATGTCTATGGGCATTCTGGAGGATATCCGGGCCTACAAGAACAACGATCCCGCCGCCCGCAGCGCGGTGGAAATCCTGCTGTTGTACAACGGACTCCATGCAACCCTGCACTACCGATTGGCCCACTGGCTGCACACCCATGGGCTGAAATTTCCCGCCCGACTGGTGAGCCAGCTGTCAAAATTCTTCACAGGCATTGAAATCCACCCCGGCGCCACCATCGGCAAGCGTCTGGTCATTGACCACGGCACCGGCATCGTCATCGGCGAGACCGCGATCATCGGCGATGACTGCCTGCTCTACCAGGGCGTCACCCTGGGCGGCACCGGCAAAGACGTGGGGAAGCGCCATCCCACCCTGGGCAACAACGTCATGGTGGGCTGCGGCGCGAAGATCCTCGGGCCCTTCACCGTGGGCAGCAACGCCCGCATCGCCGCCAATTCCGTGGTTTTGCGGGAGGTGCCGGAGAACGCCACGGTGGTCGGCGTCCCGGGCCGGGTGGTCCGCCTCTCCGGCGAAAAGCTGGACCACATCCACACCCCGGACCCCATTATGCTGGAGATCGACCAGCTGAAAAACCGGCTGGCCACCCTGGAGCACGCCCTGCGGAAGCGGTGAGCGCGCCTGCCCCGCGGCATCCAACCGTCATATCCCATCCTGAACTACAAAAGGAGGAGCACCATGTATCTCTACAACTCTGCGACCCGGAAAAAGGAAGAATTCGTCCCCAATAACCCGGAACTTGTCAAAATGTACACCTGCGGCCCGACGGTTTATCACTATGCCCATATCGGCAACCTCCGGTCCTATATCATGGAGGATGTGCTGGAGAAGACCCTGCGGTACCTGGGCTACCCGGTCAAGCGGGTCATGAACATCACCGACGTGGGCCATCTGGCCTCCGACGCCGACACCGGCGAGGATAAGATGCTCAAGGGCGCCAAGCGGGAGAACAAGTCCGTGCTCGAAATCGCCAAGTTCTACACCGACGCCTTCTTCTCCGACTGCCAGAAGCTCAATATCAAGCGGCCCGACGTGGTGGAGCCCGCCACCCACTGCATCGACGAGTATATCAAGATCATCACCCGGCTCCTGGAAAAGGGCTACGCCTATCTGGCCGGCGGCAACGTCTACTTCGATACCTCGAAGCTGGAGCGGTACTATATCTTCAATGACCACGACATGGAGGATCTGGCCGTCGGCGTCCGCGAGGGCGTGGAGGAGGACAGCAACAAGCGCAATAAGAACGACTTCGTCCTCTGGTTCACCAAGTCCAAGTTCGAGGACCAGGCGCTCAAATGGGATTCTCCCTGGGGCGTGGGCTATCCCGGCTGGCACATCGAGTGCTCCGGCATCTCCATGAAGCATCTGGGCGAGGACCTGGACCTCCACTGCGGCGGCATCGACAACGCCTTCCCCCACCACACCAACGAAATCGCCCAGTCGGAGTCCTATCTGGGCCACAAGTGGTGCAACTACTGGTTCCATGTCCACCACCTGAACACCAACTCCGGCAAGATGTCCAAATCCAAGGGCGAGTTTTTGACCGTCAGCCTGCTGGAGTCCAAGGGCTACGACCCGCTGGCCTACCGGCTCTTCTGCCTCCAGTCCCACTATCGCCGGAATCTGGTCTTCTCCTATGAGAACCTGGACAACGCCGTGGTGACCTACGGCAAGCTGGTGGCCAAGATCGCGGCTCTGAACCCCGCCGACCCCGAGCCGGTGGATCAGGCGGCCTTCGACGCCCTGAAGGAGAAATTCTCCTCGGCCCTGGCCAACGACCTCAATACGTCCCTGGCCATCACCGCCGTCTACGACGTCCTCAAGGCCAAGACCAACGATGCCACCAAGCTGGCCCTGCTGGGCGACTTCGACTATGTCCTGGGCCTGGATCTCCTGGCCAAGGCCGACAAGAAGCGCAAGGAGCTGGCCGCCGCGCCCAAGACCGGCGCGTTCACCATCCTCTCCGAGTCCGGCGAGGCCGATCCCGCCGTGGAGGCCAAGATCCAGGCCCGGCAGGACGCCAAGAAAGCCAAGAACTTCGCCGAGGCCGACCGCCTCCGCGACGAGCTCAAGGCCGAGGGCATCGAGCTCACCGATATCCCCGGCGGCGTCCGCTGGAAGCGTATCTGATATCCCGTCACCCCCGCGTCTCGCGGGGGTGTTCCAGCGTGTCGAAAAAGTCTTTTCGCCACGCTGGGCGTATTTTGAAGCTTTTGAAAAGCTTCAAAATACGTATTGATTGAACGCGCAAGGGGTCTTAACCCCTTGCACACATTCCCCGCTGCTCTGTCTCATAAGCCTTCTACGGAGTTTTCGATAGTCTGGTTGCAACTTTCGCCGCTATTTCTCCCGGTTTTCACCCAATTCTACTGCGGTTCGATTGCCAAAGGCGCGGCGGCCGTGGTACGATACGTCCGAGGTGATCCCTATGTATGAACTGGACAAAGCCCGGTTTGGGTCCTTCGTGGCCCAGCTGCGCAAGGAAAAGGGTCTGACGCAAAAGGCGCTGGCCCAACAGCTGTTTATTTCCGACAAAGCCGTCAGCAAATGGGAAACCGGCGTCAGCGTGCCGGACACGGCCCTGCTTATCCCCTTGGCCGAGGCCCTGGGCGTGACGGTGACGGAGCTCCTGCAGTGCCGGCGGCAGCCAGTGGACGTCCCTCTAAAGCCGGAAGCGGTGGAGCAGGTCGTGAAAACCGCCGTTCTGTACGGGGAGGAGAAGCCCCGCCGGGCCTGGCGGACCATGGGCCGCTGGCCTCTGTGGTACGGCCTGTCCCTGGTCCTGGGAGCCGCCGGACTCTGGGTCAATTGGTATTTCGGTACGGCCATGGAGGCCCTGTGGGCGCCGGTCATCCTGGGCGCGTTTTTCGGGGCCTATTTCTGCTTCTTCGTCCGGACCAATCTGCCGCCCTTTTACGACCAGTACCGGCTGGGCATGGTGCAGGACGGGATGATCCGTATGAATATCCCCGGCGTGTCCTTCAATAATCGGAACTGGCCCCATATCATCACGGTCGTCCGCTGCTGGGCCTGCCTGACCATGGTCCTGCTGCCTCTAGTAGCCCTGGGAATTTGGGCGCTGGCTCCGGCGGCTTGGGCCCAGCTGTCTTTGGCCGTCGTGCTGGTCCTGACCCTGGGCGGCCTCTTTGTGCCCCTGATCATCACGGGCAGACGCTGGGCGTAAACACAGACAATACGGGAGCACCTGGTTTTTCAGGCGCTCCCGTATTGTTAATATGCTTTATTCTACTCTTGCTCTGCAAGATAGAGGCCAACGCGGGAATTGATTAATTCTGCTACGGAAGCTGCACTTTTCTCGCCCGTAAAGTAAGGAGACGCTTCTTCTAACACTATTTCTGATATCGTATCGTCGTCGTAGATAAACACTTCCGACCCCAGCAGAACATCCAAAAACTTTGCAGCATCAGCCTCTGTAATCAGTCCATCGCTTTCGTTTTCTAATGCAGATACTTGCTTTTCCAGAATATCCATTCGTAATGGCAGCCCCGGTGCTGGAAGAAGGTGTCCGGGTTCTGGACGGTGTTGCGGACGGTGGGATGCTCGCTGTTCAGGGCACGGGCCTTGAAGCGGCGGACGGCGTCCCAGTCCACCAGGCGGCTCATGTCGTCGTAGTCCAGCACCTCGATCTTCTGGA
>DSLFC04102__coassemble_679_pt1 | contig 36101 bp, 29 predicted proteins | sample DSLFC04102__metabat2_low_PE_037 | metagenome-assembled genome bin DSLFC04102
ACGGATGGGGCAAAAGATTGGGCGAAGGCCGCAGACACAATTGTGCGGTGATGCCCAAGATATTGTCTAACTTTTTGGGGTCACTTCAATCTTGGGTGCACCCGGTAAACGTATCGCTCTTAGAACACGCCCTCGGCCAGCATGGCGTTGGAGACCTTGATGAAGCCGGCCACGTTGGCGCCGACCACCAGGTTGCCCTCCATGCCGCAGTCCTTGGAGGCGTTATAGGAGTTGTGGAAGATATTGACCATGATGTTCTTGAGCTTCTTGTCCACTTCCTCGAAGCTCCAGCTGTAGCGCTGGGAGTTCTGGCTCATCTCCAGGCCGGAGGTGGCCACGCCGCCGGCGTTGGCTGCCTTGGCAGGCCCAAAGAGGACGCCGTGGGCCAGCAGGTACTCGATGGCCTCGGGGGTGGAGGGCATGTTGGCGCCCTCGGCTACGGCCTGGACGCCGTTGGCGACCAGCGCCTTGGCGCCCTCCTCGTCCAGCTCATTCTGGGTGGCGCAGGGCAGCGCGATGTCGCATGGGATCTTCCAGACGTCGCTGCGGTTGTCGCCGTAGGTGACGCCGGGCACACGCTTGGCATACTCGCTGATCCGAGCCCGCTCCACTTCCTTGATCTGCTTCATCACATCCAGGTTGATGCCGTTGGGATCATAGACATAGCCCTTGGAGTCGGACATGGTGACGACTTTGGCGCCCAGCTGGGTCGCCTTCTGCGCGGCGTAGATGGCCACGTTGCCGGCGCCGGAGATGACCACGGTCTTGCCCTCCAGGCTCTCGCAGCGCATGCAGCGGAACATCTCCTCCACAAAGTACAGCAGGCCGTAGCCGGTGGCCTCGGTCCGGGCCAGACTGCCGCCGAACTCCAGGCCCTTGCCGGTGAGAACGCCGGTGAAGTTGTTCTTCAGGAACTTATACTGGCCGAACAGATAGCCGATCTCCCGGCCGCCTACGCCGATATCGCCGGCGGGGACGTCCACATCCGCGCCGATATAGCGGTGCAACTCCGTCATAAAGGCCTGGCAGAAGCGCATGATCTCGCCGTCAGACTTGCCCTTGGGATCGAAGTCGCTGCCGCCCTTGCCGCCGCCCAGAGGCAGGCTGGTGAGGCTGTTCTTGAAAATCTGCTCAAAGCCCAGGAACTTAATGACCGAGCGTGTGACCGTGGGGTGGAACCGGAGACCGCCCTTGTAGGGACCAATGGAGGAATTGAACTGACAGCGATAGCCGCGGTTGACACGGACCTTGCCCGCATCGTCCACCCAGGCCACGCGGAAGCTCACCATCCGGTCGGGCTCCACCAGCCGCTCCATAATGCCGTTCTTCTCCAGCTCGGGATGCTTCTCCACGTAGGGCTGCAGGGAATCAAACACCTCATACACGGCCTGGAGGAACTCCTTGTCGGCGGCATTGCGGTTCTGCGTATCTTCATATACACGTTTCAGATATTCGTTGGTCAGCATATCTCGGTCTCCAATCTTTTCTGGTCTGCGCTGTGCCGTGAAAATGCATAGATACAGCGTGCTCACCGTAGATTATAGCCATTTTATGGCTAAGTGTCAATCACGCGGCGACATCCTTCCGCGTCCAGCCGACAACTTTAGTGAATCAAACAAAAATTGACGTCATTTCGCGAAATCCTTGTGAAAAAATACTCATGTATTTTGCATATTTTAACATTGCAGGGTTAAAATCCCCCTGCCGCTTCGGTGAAAATGACGAAGCGGCAGGGGCGGGATCAGCGGTATTGGGGCAGCCAGCTGCCGTGGGCCTCCAGGAGTTCATCCACCATATGGATGATATCATCCAAAGACAGCTCGGCGGCCGTATGGGGATCGAGCATGGCGGCGTGGTAGATATGCTCCCGCTTCCGGGTGACGGCGGCCTCGATGGTCAGCAGATGCACGTTGATGTGGGTCTGATTCATGGCGGCCAGCTGCAAGGGCAGCCGTCCCACCCGGCACGGCGTGACGCCGCTGCCGTCCACCAGACACGGCACCTCGACGCAGGCCTCCGGCGGGAGATTCTCGATCAGGCCGCCGGTATTGAGCACGTTGCCCCCGATCTTATAGGGCTGATTGGTGACCATGGCCTCCATGATCCGCGAGGCATACTCCCGGGACCGCGTATGGGGCAGCGCGGCCTGGCCACTGAGCGAGGCATACTCCCGCTCCCACTCGTCGATCTGACGGACACAGCGGCGGGGATATTCGTCCAGCGGGATCTGGAAGCGCTCGATCAGCTCGGGATACCGGGCCTTGATATAATAGGGATTATACTCGGCATTGTGCTCGCTGGATTCGGTGCAATAGTAGCCCAGCTTTTCGATGTAGTCAAAGCGGACCATATCCGGATGCCGGGTGGTCCGGTTCTTTTCGGCGGCACGGCGGCGCACCTCGGGGTAGAGATCCTTCCCGTCCCGGTCCCGGAGCTCCAGCAGCCAGCCCATATGGTTGATGCCCGCAATCAGCTCCCGCCGTCCCTCGAGCCGATCCTCCATGTCCAGGCTCTTCAGCAGGCCCTCGCTGCACACCTGGACGCTGTGGCACAGACCCACGGTCTTGACGCCGGTATACCGCAGCATATACCCGGTGAGGATCGACATGGGGTTGGTATAGTTGAGGAACCAGGCCTCGGGACAAGCCCGCTCCATATCCCGGGCAAAGGACTCCAGCACCGGAATGGTCCGCAGTCCGCGCATGATTCCCCCGATTCCCAGGGTGTCGGCGATGGTCTGGCGCAGGCCGTACTTCTTGGGAATCTCAAAATCCGTCACCGTGCAGGGCTCATAGCCGCCCACCTGGATGGCATTCACCACAAAATCCGCCCCGTCCAGCGCCTCCAGCCGCCGCTCCGGCCCGCAGAACGTGCGGATCACCGCGGGATTGCCATGAGCCCGGTTGATGGCCGACAGTATGGTTTCGCTCTCCTCCAGCCGCCGCCGGTCGATGTCGTACAGGGCGATATCCATGCCCCGGAATGCGTCGGTGCAGATGCAGTCGCCCAGGACATTCCTGGCGAAGACCGTGCTGCCGGCGCCCATAAATGTAATTTTCATCACGGAAACACCTCCATGGGCCCATTGTAGCAGCGGCGGCGGAAAAAAGGTATTGCACGCTGTGCCCTTTCTTTGGCATAATGTGACCTGAAGGGGGGCAATCTTTGTGAAGCAAGATCTGGTGCTCAGCAATCTCCATCTCCGGGACCTGAACCCGCGCATCTGCGGCCGGGAGGTCTGCGCGCCGGGCCACACCTTCGGTCCGGCGGTGCGGGAGTATCACCTGCTGCACTATGTGGTCCGGGGGACCGGCGTCTTCCGCCGGGCCCAGGCCGTCTATACGCTCCGGGCCGGGGATATCTTCGTCATCCGGCCCGGCGAGTCCACGGTCTACGCCGCCGACCAGGCTGATCCCTGGGAATATATCTGGGTGGGCTTTGACTGCGCCCCCCAGTTTGCCGCGCTTCTGGACCGGGATGTGATCCGTCTGCCCTCGGCCGGCCGGAACTTCGCGGCCATGGCGGGCTGTTCCGCCGCCGCCCAGGAATGGAGCATCTGCGGCCAGCTCTACGAGCTCTTCTCCCAGCTGGCCGCCGGGGCGGGAGCCGGCCGCGCCCCGCAGCCGGACTACGTCGGCCGGGCCATCAACTATATCGAGTCCAACTACTCCCAGCCCGTCCGGGTGGAGGAAATCGCCCGCAGTCTGGGTCTGAGCCGGAACTACTTCTGCCGGCTCTTCCACCAGCAGACCGGCTTCTCCCCCCAGGCCTATCTGATCGAATACCGCCTGGCCCGGGCGCTGCAATTTCTCGAGAACGGCATGACCCAGGCCCAGGCCGCCCGTCAGGCCGGATACCCGGATGTCTTCGCCTTCTCTCGGATGTTCCGCCGCCGCTACGGATTGCCCCCGGGCCGCTATCTGGAGGCCCGCGGAAAACCGCCGCACCCGTAGGGCGCGCAGCGTGTCGAAAAAGTCTTTTCGCCACGCTGCGCGTATTTTTAAACTTTTGGAAAAAGTTTAAAAATACTTGTCGATTGAACGCGAAGGGGGCTTTTTGCCCCCTTCACACTTCCCCCGCTGCTCTGTCACAGACATCTTCAGTGAGGTTTTTCGACAGTCTGAAGCGCCCCCGGGCTTGGAAGCCGCGGGGGGCGCTTGGCATATCATCAATTTCCGTTTACTCCATCGCGTAGAGCATTTTGGCCACCTGGGCCCGGGTGACGTTGCCCCTGGGGAGGAGCTTGCCGTCCACGCCGTCGATGACGCCCTGCTCCACCATGGCGGTCAGGGCCGGCACCGCCCAGGAAGAGACGGTATCGGCATCGGAGAAGCGCTCCAAGGCGTCGGTATAGGATTCCGAGTTGCTGGTCCGGGCCAGAATGGTCATGGCCTCCTCCCGGGTGATGGTGTCGGTGGGCGAGACATAGAGCTTGCCGCCGCTGCCGCTGCCGGTGACGTAGCCCAGGCGATAGGCCGCCTTCATGGCGTCCTCGGCCCAGGAGGCGATCTGGTCCTTATCGGCAAAGGGCATGTCAGCCGACTGGTACTCGCTGACGTCGGTGTCCAGCCAGCGGATCAGGGCACAGATGAACTCCTGGCGGGTCATGGAGTCGTCGGGCCGGTAGACCATCTCGCCGGCGCTGTTCTTGGAGCCCTCCAGCACGCCCTCAAAGTACAGGGCGGTGATATACTCCTTGGCCCAGTGGTTCCGGGTGTCCACAAAGGGATTGCCCTTGACCTCCACGGGGATCGAAACCGAGGTCTCGCCGCAGGAAACCGTCAGCATCCCCTTGGCCGAGTCCTCTCCGGCGGTGAGCAGGCCATCCTCGGTCACGGTGCCCAGCTCCGGCGACAACTCCCAGGTGAAGGAGTCGTCTCGGGCAGCCAGCTCAGTTCCCAGGTAGAGGGCTCGTGCCGTCAGATCCACCTCCGCGCCGTTTTCCAGGGTCAGCGACTCCAGGGCCTTGTCCTGGTCCTCCCGGTACACCTCCAGGCTGGTGGGACTCTCCACCACCAGCACCGAGGCCGAGGCATTGAGTCCGCCGCCGGAGGCCTTGACCGTGGCCGTGCCCGCCGATCCGGCGGTGAAGGTGCTGCCGTCCATAAAGCCGCCGGAGGCCGTCCAGCTCACCGTTGGCACGGAGGCCGCCATGTAGTTCCGGTCCGTGGCCTTGGCGGTGAAGTCGATCTGTCCGCCGGGCAGCGCCGCCGCGTCATAGGGATAGAGATGCAGCCGGGTGGCGGCGCCGGCGGTCTTGGTGGGCCGGACAAAGAAAATATAGTTGGCGCATTCGCGCTGCTTTCCGTCGGAGGGATTGTTGACCGTGGTGAAGGCCGTATCGCCGGGCTGGGTCACACCCAGGCAGGTGGAGCCGCCGCCGTCCAGGTTCACGGCGGTGACGCAGCCCAGGTCCTGCATCCGCCGGGCCAGCGCCTCCAGGGTCAGGCCGTCGGAGCCGCTGCCCTTGTCCACGGTGTAGACCACCACGTCGCCGTTGGCCTTGAGACCCAGGGCCGTCCGGGCCACTTCCTTGTCGGCGGTGTCCAGGGTGAAGTCGGACAAAGCCTTGCCGTTCTCTACCAGCAGCTCGCCGCCGCCCACGGCGTAGGCCACATCCTTCCAGGCCTTGTCCACGGTGACGGTGAAGGTCAGGGTGTCGCCCTTCTTGACCTTCTTCACCGAGGCCATGGCGGAGCTGTAGGCCGTATCCATGGCCAGACCCACCACGAAGCCGTCCTCGGGGATGTCGATCTTGGACGCGTCGGTCTCGATATCCACCACCTTGGCCTCCATGGTGCAGTCGGTGGTCAGCTCGGTTCGGTCGGCCTCCAGCACCAGATAGTAGCCCTTATGGGAATTCTTCGTCACGTAATCATAGTCCTGAGAATAGAGGCAGAAGCCGTTGGTCTCGGTGAGGGCCTTATTGTAGCTGATTTCCGTATCGCCGCCCACATAGGTCATGGTGACCTTCAGGTTGGGCGTGCCAATGACCAGGCTGCCGTCCTCTTCGATGCCCACGGTGGGGACGTTGCCGCTGGTGCGGAGCACGCCGTCGGTGACCACCATGCCGTAGGGGATGCCGGTGGACATGTCAAAGAACGCGGCGTTGACCGCGCCCACCACGGTAAAATCCTTGTCCGCCATATACGCCTGGAGATAGTCCATGGTGCTGCGGCCGTAGAGGGTGTCGCCGTAGACCACCACGGGCTCCACATCGCCGCCGGGGGTATAGGCGAGGATCTGTTCCTTGACGGCGCCGTCGCCGTCCGCATATGTACGCTGAAGCGTCAGCGCGTCGGCGAGGGCCAGCTCCGTCTGACGGTTGGCGCCGGAGACGGCTCCCACGGCGCCCGCCAGCAGGGCCAGAGAGAGCGTTCCGGCTAGGATTCCGGTTAGCAATCGTTTCATGGAAAAAGCTCCTGTTCTATGTCGAGTTTGCCCATAGGCTGTATTATCGTAACATTTTTTCACCAAAAAGTAAAGCGGCAGAGATTGGCGCTCCGTTCACATTGGCGGAAATATCGCCGTCAGGTCCATTGTTCACACTTTAGCCTTTTTTTAACGGAATAAATGTGCTATAATCCAGATGTTTGATTCCATCCAGAAAGGTTTGACATATATGGGATTCATCAGCAAGCTCTTCGGCACCCGCTCCGAGCGGGAGATCAAAAAGTTTTCCGCCCAGGTGGAACAGGTCATGGCCCTGGAGGACAGCTACCGCCAGCTCTCCGACGAGGACCTGAAAGCCAAGACCCGGGTATTCAAGGACCGGCTGGCCCAGGGCGCGACTCTGGACGACATCCTCCCCGAGGCCTTCGCCGCCTGCCGGGAGGCAGCCGACCGGGTGCTGGGCATGCGGCCCTACCGGGTCCAGGTCATCGGCGGCATCGTGCTCCATCAGGGCCGGATCGCCGAGATGAAGACCGGTGAAGGCAAGACTCTGGTGGCCATCCTCCCCGCCTACCTCAACGCCCTCACCGGCAAGGGCGTCCACATCGTCACCGTCAACGACTACCTGGCCAAGCGTGACTCCGAGTGGATGGGCAAGGTCTACCGGTTTATGGGCCTCTCCGTGGGCCTGATCGTCCACGGCCTCACCGCCGCCCAGCGCCGCGCCGCCTACGCCGCCGACATCACCTACTGCACCAACAACGAGCTGGGCTTCGACTACCTCCGGGACAACATGGCCATCTACAAGCAGGAGATGGTCCAGCGGGGCCACAACTTCGTCATCGTGGACGAGGTGGACTCCATCCTCATCGACGAGGCCCGGACGCCTCTGATTATCTCCGGCCAGGGCGAGGCCTCCACCAAGCTCTATGAGATGGCCGACTTCTTTGTCTCCCGGCTGAAAAAGATGGTCTTCGCCTCCACTGATGAAAAGGAGGAGCAGGACCAGTACGACTGCGACTATATTGTGGACGAGAAGGCCCGGACCGTCTCCCTGACGGCCCAGGGCATCGCCAAGGCCGAGGCGTTCTTCCAGGTGGAGAACCTCTCCGACCCCGACAACGCCACCCTGGCCCACCATATCAACCAGGCCATGAAGGCCCGGGGCATTATGAAGCGGGATATCGACTATGTGGTCAAGGACGGCGAGGTCATCATCGTCGATGAGTTCACAGGCCGCCTGATGTACGGCCGCCGGTATAACGAGGGCCTCCATCAGGCCATCGAGGCCAAGGAGGGCGTCACCGTCGCCAACGAGAGCAAGACCCTGGCCACCATCACCTTCCAGAACTTCTTCCGGCTCTATTCCAAGCTCTCCGGCATGACCGGCACGGCGCTGACCGAGTCCGAGGAGTTCCTGGGCATCTATGACCTGGACGTCATCGAGATTCCCACCAACAAGCCCGTGGCCAGAATCGACCACCCCGACGTGGTCTACAAGACCGAGGCCGGCAAGTTCCGGGCCGTCATCCGCCAGATCGAGGAATGCCACCAGAAGGGCCAGCCGGTGCTGGTGGGCACAATTTCCATTGAAAAGTCCGAGCTCTTGAGCAAAATGCTCAAGAAAGAGGGCATCCCCCACAATGTCCTCAACGCCAAGCACCATGAGAAGGAAGCCGAGATCGTGGCCCAGGCCGGCAAGCTGGGGGCCGTGACCATCGCCACCAACATGGCAGGCCGTGGTACCGATATCATGCTGGGCGGCAACGCCGAGTATCTGGCCCTCAACGATCTCCGCAAGAGCGGCATGGACGAAGCGCTGATCGTCGAGGCCAACGCCTTCTCCGAGACCGAGGACCCGGCCATTCTCGAGGCCCGGCGGGCTTATACCGAGGCCTATGAGGCCCACAAGGTGGAGACCAGCCGGGAGGCCGAGCAGGTCCGGGCCGCCGGCGGCCTGTTCATCATCGGCACCGAGCGCCATGAGTCCCGCCGGATCGACAACCAGCTCCGCGGCCGCGCCGGCCGTCAGGGCGACCCCGGCGAGACCCGGTTCTATCTGTCCATGGAGGACGACGTCATGCGTCTCTTCGGCTCCGACCGGGTCAAGGGCATGATGGAGACCATGGGCCTCGACGAGGACACCCCCATCGACGCCAAGATCCTCTCCGGCGCCATCGAGAACGCCCAGAAGACCGTGGAGAGCCGCAACTACCAGACCAGAAAGAACGTCCTCGAATACGACGACGTCATGAACACCCAGCGTCAGGTGATCTACGGCCAGCGGAGCCAGGTGCTGGACGGCGAGAATCTCCAGAGCCAGGTCGCCCATATGATGGAGCTGGTGGTGGAGAGCCACGTCCACGCCGCCTTCGGCGAGCAGGCCCACATCAGCCGCGGCGACTTCCTGACGCTGGCCGCCCAGTTTGAGAACATCTGCTATCCCAAGGGCGGCTGGACCTACACCGACGAGCAGCTGGCCAAGCTGACCAAGGAGCAGGCCGAGGCTGATCTCCTGGGCAAGATGCAGGACTTCTACGCTAAGAAGGAGGCCGCGCTGACCGCCCCGGTCATGCGGGAGCTGGAGCGCGTGGTGACGCTGCGGGTCGTCGATGAGTACTGGATGGACCACCTGGACGCCATGACCGACCTGCGTCAGGGCATCGGTCTCCGGGCCTACGGCCAGACCGACCCGGTGGTGGAGTACAAGCGCGAGGGCTACGAGATGTTCGAGTCCATGATCGCGGCCATTCGGGAGGAGATCGTCCGCCGGATGTTCCTGGTGCAGATCAAGCCCCAGACCGAGATCAAGCGCGAAAAGGTGGCCAAGATCACCAGCGAGGGCGGCGCGGGCGACAAGACCGTCAAGCGCCAGCCCCAGGTCCGCAAGGCCAAGGTGGGCCGCAACGACCCCTGCCCCTGCGGCAGCGGCAAGAAGTATAAGAACTGCTGCCTGGATAAGGACCTGGCCGGGAAATAAGCACCGTACCCCGCCCGATGCCTGAGTGAAAAGGCTCCCTTGTGCAAAGGGAGCTGTCAGCCGAAGGCTGACTGAGGGATTGTATGCCCCCGGTCCTTGCAGGCTCTGATCCCCTCCGTCACGGCTTCGCCGCGACACCTCCCCTTGGGCACCAAGGGGAGGCTTTGGCCCCCGCAGCCATTGGGGCCGGTATTATGATAAAGGAGGAATCGACCGTGTTTCATCGCGTAATTATGGGAAATTTGGAATATTCCGTGGCCGATTCCCTCGCCGGGGTATCCCACGGGTTCTCGACCCGGCTGGGGGGCGTCAGCACCGGGCATCTGGCCTCGCTGAACCTGGGCCACCACCGGGGCGATGACCCCGAACACGTGCTGGAAAACTACCGGATTCTCGGCCGGGCCATCGGCTTCACCCCCGAGGACACGGTCTTCCCCATGCAGCGCCACACCGATATCATCCGCCTGGTCACCGAGGCCCAGCGGGGCGAGGGGCTCTTCCGGGAGACCGCCCAGGTCTGCGACGGCCAGATCACCGACCGGCCCGGCGTGGCTCTGGTGGCCTTCTCCGCCGACTGCACCCCGGTGCTGCTCTATGACCCGGTCCGCCGGGCCATCGGAGCCGTCCACGCCGGATGGCGGGGCACGGCCGCCGGAATCGCCGCCAAGGCCGTGGCCGCCATGACCGACGCCTTCGGCTGCCGTCCGGAGGATATCCGGGCCGCCATCGGTCCCTGCATCGGCAAATGCTGCTTTGAGACCGACGCCGACGTCCCCGAGGCCATGGTCGCCGCCCTGGGTGAAAAGGCCCGGCCTGCCATCGAGGCCCGAGGCGAAAAATTCCACGTGGACCTGAAGTCCATCAACGCCCTGTGGCTCCGGGAGGCCGGCGTCGCCGCAATCGACATCTCTCCCGACTGCACCGCCTGCGATCCCGCACGGTACTGGTCCCACCGGCGGGTGGGCGACCGGCGGGGCTCTCTGGCGGGAATCATCGTACTGAAATGAGGTGTGCGCCATGACCCGGCGTTTCTCTTCCCTGTTGGCGCTGGTGCTGGCGCTGACGCTGCTGACCGGCTGCTCCATGGAGCAGTTCACCGCCTTCCTCACCGGCTCCGAGCCGGCCGAGACCCAGGAGGACCAGGAAGCCTCCGATGCCCCGGTGGAAACCCCGGCTGACGAAATGGCCTCAGAGACCGTACTTACCGAGGCCGAGGCTCCGGAAGTGCTGCGGCTGCCCTATCAGAGCGCCTACGGCCTCAACCCCTTCGTCAGCGAGAGCTTCGCCAACCGGGCCGTCATGTCCCTGGTTTACGAGCCTCTGTTTCAGGTCAACGGCAGCTATGTGGCCGAGCCCGTGCTGGCCGAGTCCGCCGCCGTCTCCGAAGACGGAAAAACCACGACCATCACCCTCCGCAGCGGCGTTGTCTTTCACTCCGGCGCGGCGATGACGGCTCAGGACGTGGTCTATTCCTACACCCAGGCCCGGGACTCCTACTACTACGACAGCCGCTTCGTCCATTTCTCCTCGGTGACGGCCCCGGATGACAAGACCGTGGTCATCACCACCGACACCGCCATGGAGTCCGTGGCCCTGCTGCTGGACTTCCCCATCGTCCGCAGCGGCACCGCCGACGTCCCCCAGACTGAGTCCAACCAGACCGAGGATGCGGACGCCGCCGGGACCGAACCGGCTTCCACCGTCACCGGCAAGGACCTGATCCCCGACGGCACCGGCCCCTTCGACTTCCAGGCTCCGTCCACGCTGACCCGGTTTGACCGCTGGTGGGGCGGAGACACCCTGGCCCTGCCCTATGACGAGGCCGAGGTGGTGCTCTGCGACACTGCCACCGACATCCGGGACCATTTTGAATACGGCTCCGTCAACCTGGTCTACACCGATCCCAACGCATCGGCCTACGCCACCTTCCACAACGAGACCGACTACGAGCTCTGGAGCTGCCCCACCACGGTAATGCAGTATCTCGGCTTCAATCTCAATTCCGATCTCTACTCCAACGCTGCGCTCCGGGCCGCCTTGACCTACGGCATCGACCGCGAGGCCCTGGTCTCCCAGGCCCTGGGCGGCTTCGCCAAGGCGGTCTCCCTGCCCGCGGTCCCCGGCTCCGCCTACTACGACGCCGGTCTGGCCGCCGGCTTCGACTACGACCCGGCCCAGTTCCAGGCCCAGCTGGACAAGGCCCAGATCCAGGACTACAACGACGACGGCAAGCTGGATATCTACTTCGAGGGCTACGCCATCCCCGTGGGCGGCAAGCTGATCGTCAACGCCGGCAGCTCCCAGCGGGTTGAGGCCGCCAACCTGATTGCCGACAGCCTCAACGAGCTGGGCTTCTCCATCACCGTCGAGGCCATGGACAGCAGCGATTTTCGGGAAGCCCTTCGTTATGGGAATTACGACCTTTACTATGGGGAAGTGCGTCTGTCGCCCAACTTCGACCTGGGCTGCTTCTTCCGGGAGCACAGCCTCGGCAGCTACGGCGGCATGACCAACAGCACCATGCTGACCCTCTGCGCCGCCATGCTGGAGAACAGCGGCAACGCCTACGACCTTCACAAGCGCGTTCTTGAGCAGGGCTACCTCTGTCCCCTGCTGTTCAAAACCTACGCCCTCTACACCGCCCGCGGCGCCACCGACGGTCTCTCCCCCGCCGTGGATTGGCCCCTGGGCCAATTGAGCCGGACTTCCACCCCCGAACAAACCGACACCCCCGTCGAATGACGGGGGTGCGTTGATTCTACCGTTTCTGTGCCGTAGGGGTGGCCTATATGGCCGCCCGGAACCAGGGTTCGCCTTGTTCCGAGCCCCGGTGGTTGCGGCAGCTGGACGCGGGCGGCCATCCAGGCCGCCCCTACGGTATGTGCGGTCGGCGGGGCGCTTTACAACATAGCGGTCAGGGCCAGCTTTAGGGCGGTGTCCACGGCCTGGGCGCGAATCCGGGCCCGGGAGCCGGAGAAGTGCCATTCCTGCACCAGGACAGTGTGGGGCGTGGCGCAGCCGATATACACCAGGCCCACCGGGCGGCCGGTGCCGTCGCCGTCGGGACCGGCCAGGCCGGTGACGCTCAGGGCCGCGTCGGCTCCGAGCACCTGCCGGGCTCCCCGGGCCATGGCCTCGGCGGTCTCCCGGGACACGGCGGTATAGACGTCCAGGGTCTCCTGGGGCACGCCCAGCACCGCGTGCTTTACCTCATTGATGTAGGAGATGACGCCGCCCCGGTAGGTTTTGGAGCTGCCGGGGATGGCGGTCAATGCGTGGCCGATGCCGCCGCCGGTGCAGCTCTCCGCCGTGGCCAGGGTCAGGCCCCGGGCCTCCAGGGCCCAGAGCAGCTGCCGGGCCAGTTCCTCAGTCGTCATAGTATTTCACCTGGACCTTCTCGGTGTTTTCCAGGGCCCGGCCGATCAGCGCCTCCACGTCCAGGGCGGCCTCGGCGGCCTCCACCTGGGACAGGACCGGCTTGGTCTTGGGGTGCTTGGGGGTGAAGACCGTGCAGCAGTCCTCATAGGGCAGGATGGAGGTCTCCAGGGTGCCGATTCTCCGGGCGATGGTGACGATCTCCTCCTTGTCCATGCCGATCAGAGGATGGAACAGGGGCAGATCCACCACCGCGCCGGTGACGGCCATGGCCTCCATGGTCTGGGACGCCACCTGGCCCAGGTTTTCGCCGGTGACCAGGGCGCGGCAGCCGTGGTCCTTTGCAATCCGCTGGGCAATGCGCATCATAAACCGCCGCATAATCAGGGTGAAATACTCCTCGGGGCAGTGGTCCCGGATGGCCTCCTGGATCTCGGTGAAGCCCACCACGTCCACGGTCATCCGGCCGCAGTAGCGGGTCATCAACCGGGCCAGCTCCAGCACCTTCTCCTTGGCCTTCTCGGAGGTATAGGGGTAAGAGAAGAAGTGGATGCACTCGATCTCCACGCCGCGCTTGGCAATCATATACCCCGCCACCGGGGAGTCGATGCCGCCGGAGAGCAGCACCGCCGCCCGGCCGCCCATGCCGGTGGGCAGGCCGCCCGCGCCGGGCTGGGCCGGGCCGTGGACGTAGGCCGAGAAGTCCCGAACCTCCACATAGACCGTGTAGTCGGGGTGGTGGACGTCCACCAGCACCTGGGGGAAGGCCTCGGCCAGACGGCCGCCGATCTCCTGGGAGAGCTGGATGGAGTTCAGGGGGAAGGCCTTGTCGGCCCGCTTGGACTCGACCTTGAAGCTCTTGGCCAGCGCCAGCTCGTCGCCCAGGTAGGAGAGGACGGCATCATAGATGGCGTCGAGATTCTTCTCACAGGGGCGGCAGCGGCACATGGACGCGATGCCGAAGACCGTGCCGCAGGCCTCCCAGGCCCCGTCCACGTCGCAGCTCTCGTCCTCGGGCTCCACGTAGATGGTGGACTGCTTCAAATAGACCCGGAAGCTGCCGAAGTGCTTGACGCTCCGGCGGATATTGCCCTTGAGGCAGTTTTCAAAGGCTCGGCGATTCTGCCCCTTGAGGACAATCTCGCCCAGCTTTAAAAGAAAGATTTCGTTCATGGTCATACTCCTTTTATCATGTGCTGCCGCCGGGACGGCCCGAACCGGGCCGGTTATGCTCCGGGCCCCGGTGAGACCCCCTGACCGTGCCGTAGGGGCGGATTGTATATCCGCCCGAACCGGGCGGCGATTCCCACGCTTGTGTTGCGTTCACCGCCGTAGGGGCGCGCATTGCGCGTCCACCAGGCCGTGTGTGCAGGGCACTCCGCCGACCGCACCGGCTTCCGATTACTGTAGGGCGGCATGCCCACATGCCGCCGGGACCGGGTGCGTTGTTTACCGCGCCCCGGTGGTCGCGGCGGTTGGGCACGGACGCGCGATGCGCGCCCCTACGGTGCGGTGCGGTCAACGGTGGTGCATCCGACGCGGCGGCTGAGCAGGGCGCATATGCAATGCGCCCCTACGGCGCGAAACGCTCGCCGTCGCTGGCCTACGCGTCGAAGGTGTACGTCCGGTACTGGATGGCCTCGGCCACGTGGGCGGGCTGGATCTCGTCGCTGGCGGCCAGATCGGCGATGGTGCGGGCCACGCGGAGAATGCGGTCGTAGCTCCGGGCGGTGAGGCCCATGGCCTGGAAGGCGGCCTGGAGCAGCGCGGCGCTCTCGTCGGTCAGGCGGCAATACCGCCGCAGCTGGGCCGGACCCATGGCCGCGTTGGCGGTGATGCCGGCGGTCCGATACCGCTGGCGCTGGCGGGCCCGGGCGGCGACGACCCGCTCCCGGATGGCCGAGGAGGGCTCGGCCGGACTCTCCCGCCGGAGCTCGGAGAAGTCCAGCGCCGGGACCTCCACGATCATATCGATCCGGTCCAACAGCGGGCCGCTGATCCGGCTCAGATACTGCCGCACCGCCCTGGGCGAGCAGGTGCACCGGCCCGAGGGGTCGCCGTACCAGCCGCATTTACAGGGATTCATGGCGCAGACCAGCATAAACTGGCAGGGATATGACTCGGTGCCCGCCACCCGGGCGATGGTGACCCGTCCGTCCTCCAGGGGCTGGCGCAAGACCTCCAGGGTGTCCTGCCGGAACTCCGGCAGCTCGTCCAGGAACAGTACGCCCCGGTGGGCCAGAGACACCTCCCCGGGCCGGGGCACCGTACCGCCGCCGGCCAGCCCCGCCGCCGAGATGGTATGATGGGGACTGCGGAAGGGGCTGACGTCGATCAGGGGATGGTCCGGCGACAGAAGGCCCATGACCGAGTGGATCTTCGTGACCTCCAGCGCCTCCTCCGGGCTCAGCCGGGGCAGGATCGACGGCAGCCGCTTGGCCAGCATGCTCTTGCCGGACCCCGGCGGACCCACCAGCAGCAGATTGTGGCCGCCGGCCGCCGCGATTTCCAGGGCCCGCTTGGCGTTCTCCTGTCCCTTGACATCGGCAAAGTCGGGCAGCGGCGTCTCCCGGGGCTCGGGCGTCCAGGGCGGCGCGGGCTCCAAGGCCTTCTCGCCGGTGAGATGGCAGGCCAGACTCTTGACGTCGGGCACGCCATAGACCGTCAGGCCCGTGGCCAGAGACGCCTCCCGGGCGTTGTCCCGGGGGACGAACAGCGCCTCGAACCCCGCCGCCCGGGCCGCCAAGGCCATGGGCAGCACCCCGGGCACCGGCCGCACCTTGCCCTCCAGGCTCAGCTCGCCCAGGAAGGCGCAGCGGGTCTTGGGCAGCCGAAGCTCCCCCGAGGCCGCCAGAATGCCCAGCAGAATCGGCAGATCGTAGAGCGTGCCGGACTTCTTCGTCCCCGCCGGGGCCAGATTGAGGGTGATATGGCTCACCGGAAATTTGAAGCCCGCGTTTTTCACCGCGGCCCGAACCCGGTCCCGGGCCTCCTTCACCGAGGCGTCCGGCAGCCCCACCACGTCAAAGCCCGGCAGGCCGTTGGTGATATAGCACTCCACCGACACCTCATAGCCGTCAATCCCCCGGAGCCCCAGAGAGCTGACACGGCTGAGCATAGGCAATCCCTCCCGTTTTTTTGAAATTCCCCGCAGAACCCCGGCGCCGGTTCCCGCCATGATTCGTCGTTTCCCCCTCGTAGTGGCGCGCATCGCGCGTCCGTGCCCAGGTCCGTTGTCTGCCAAACCTGCTGGATACGCACCCTCTCCTGGGCGGATATGCAATCCGCCCCTACGGCGCAGAGGTGGATGCGTACGTTCGGCGGGCTGCCTCGGACCCGGAACCCAGCGGGCCGATGTGGGCATCGGCCCCTACGAAAAAGCTGAAGGGGCGTGGGCGGTCTTTTCGTTTATCATACTATATTCCGCCCGAAAACGCAAAGCCATTCTTCGGCGTTCTCGGAAAACTGACACAAATCCAGGCGGCAAAACTGGACGAAGCGACGAAGTTTTCCGGAACCGGCACATTTCTTTGCATTGGCCTGCCCGCTGTGATACACTGGATACAGGAAGGGGGCCTGCCTATGATCCTGTCAACCCGGCGCGGGATTTCGGGGGATTCCGTGCCTGCTCCCAGCCCCGAAACGCAAAAGATTTTTTTGGATATTCATTTACAGAAGTCGAAGTCTGTGGTAGAATGTTAGCGTAAAATATGTCTTTGCGCCTATTGGGGTGCGAAGGCTCAATAGGAGGTCAAAAACTTGTCCAGAAAATTCATTACAATGGACGGTAACAACGCTGCGGCCTATGTGTCCTACGCGTTTACCGAAGTGGCGGGTATCTACCCCATCACGCCCTCCAGCCCCATGGCTGACTACGTCGATCAGTGGGCCGCCCAGGGTAAGAAGAACATCTTCGGTACCACCGTCAAGGTCTGCGAAATGCAGTCTGAGGCCGGCGCGTCCGGTACCGTCCACGGCTCCCTGGCAGCCGGTGCTCTGACCACCACCTACACGGCATCTCAGGGCCTGCTCCTGATGATCCCCAACATGTACAAGATCGCCGGCGAGCTGCTCCCCAGCGTCTTCCATGTGTCCGCCCGTACCGTCTCCACCCACGCCCTGAACATCTTCGGCGACCACTCCGACGTCATGGCCTGCCGCCAGACCGGCTTCGCCATGCTGGCCGAGGGCAATGTCCAGGAGGTCATGGACCTGGCTCCTGTGGCCCATCTGGCCGCCCTGAAGGGCCGCGTTCCCTTCATCAACTTCTTCGACGGTTTCCGTACCTCCCACGAGATCCAGAAGGTCGCCGCTTGGGACTATGAGGACCTGAAGGAAATGGTGGATATGGACGCCGTGGACGCCTTCCGCCGCCACGCTCTCAACCCCGAGCGCCCCAACATGCGCGGCAGCCATGAGAACGGCGACATCTTCTTCCAGCATCGTGAGGCCTGCAACAAGTACTATGACGCTCTGCCCGCCGTGGTCGAGGAGTACATGGGCAAGATCAACGAGAAGCTGGGCACCAACTATCAGCTGTTCAACTACTACGGCGCCCCCGACGCTGAGCGCGTCATCGTGGCCATGGGCTCCATCTGCGATGTGGCCGAGGAAGTCATCGACTACATGAACGCCCACGGCGAGAAGGTCGGCCTGGTCAAGGTCCGCCTGTACCGCCCCTTCGCCACCGAGAAGTTCCTGGCCGCCATCCCCGCCACCTGCAAGAAGATCGCCGTCCTCGACCGGACCAAGGAGCCCGGCGCCATGGGCGAGCCTCTGTACATGGACGTGGTCACCGCTCTGGCCAACGCCGGCAAGCAGCTGACCGTCATCGGCGGCCGCTACGGCCTGGGCTCCAAGGACACCCCGCCCTCCAGCGTCTTCGCCGTCTATGAGGAGCTGACCAAGGCCGAGCCCAAGCGTCAGTTCACCATCGGCATCGTGGACGATGTGACCAACCTGTCCCTGCCCGAGGTTCCCTCCCCCAACACCGCGGCCGAGGGCACCATCGAGTGCAAGTTCTGGGGTCTCGGCGGCGACGGCACCGTCGGCGCCAACAAGAACTCCATCAAGATCATCGGCGACCACACCGACAAGTACGTCCAGGCCTACTTCCAGTATGACTCCAAGAAGACCGGCGGCGTGACCATCTCCCACCTGCGCTTCGGCGACAAGCCCATCCGCAGCAGCTACTACATCAACAAGGCCGACTTCGTCGCCTGCCACAACCCCTCTTACGTGACCAAGGGCTTCAAGATGGTCAACGACGTTAAGCCCGGCGGCGTGTTCATGATCAACTGCCAGTGGACCCCCGAGGAGCTGGCCCATCACCTGAACGCCGAGGCCAAGCGCTATATCGCCCGGAACAACATTCAGCTCTACACCATCAACGCCATTGACCTGGCTCAGTCCATCGGCATGGGCAAGCGGACCAACACCATCCTGCAGTCCGCCTTCTTCACCCTGGCCAAGGTTCTGCCCCAGGAGGACGCCATTCGCTACATGAAGGAGAAGGCTACCGCCTCTTACATGAAGAAGGGCGCCGATGTGGTCGAAATGAACCACAAGGCCATCGATGCCGGCGCTACCGCCTTCGTCAAGATCGACGTGCCCGCCGACTGGGCCGACGCCCAGGACGCCCCCGTGGATCACAACCTGGAGGGCAAGCCCGAGCTGGTCAAGATGGTCAAGGAGATCCTCTTCCCCGTGGGCAAGATGGACGGCGACAGCCTGCCCGTCTCCGCCTTCGTGGACCATGTGGACGGCCAGTTCGAGCAGGGCGCTTCCGCCTATGAGAAGCGCGGCGTCGCGGTCATGGTTCCCACCTGGGACGAGACCAAGTGCATCCAGTGCAACAACTGCGCCTATGTCTGCCCCCACGCCACCATCCGTCCCTTCGCCCTCACCGAGGAGGAGGCCAAGAACGCTCCCGCTACCGCGAAGATCGTGCCTGTCAAGGCCGGCAAGGGCAAGGGCGTCTACTCCTACACCATGGCCGTCTCCCCGCTGGACTGCATGGGCTGCGGCGTCTGCATCGGCGTCTGCCCCACCAAGGCTCTGACCATGGTCGGTCAGGAGCAGGAGCTCCCGCAGCAGGAGGTCTTCGACTACTGCGTGGCCAAGGTTGCCGAGAAGCCCGAGCTCCAGGACAACACCGTCAAGGGCAGCCAGTTCCATACCCCGCTGCTGGAGTTCTCCGGCTCCTGCGCCGGCTGCGCCGAGACCAGCTATGCTCGCCTCGTGACCCAGCTCTTCGGCGACCGGATGTACATCTCCAACGCCACCGGCTGTTCCTCCATCTGGGGCGGTCCCGCCGCTACCTCTCCCTACTGCACCAACAAGGAAGGCCGCGGTCCCGCATGGTCCAACTCCCTGTTTGAAGACAACGCCGAGCACGGCCTCGGTATGTTCCTGGGTCAGGAAGCCATCCGCAACCGCCTGGTGGACAAGACCAACGCCCTGCTGGCTGTGGATTGGACCGACGCCGACCTAAAGGCTGCCGCTCAGACCTGGCTCGACACCATGAACGACGGCAAGGCCAACGCAGAGGCTACCAAGAAGTATGTCGCCGCTCTGGAGGACGCCGTTGTCTCCGGCTGCGAGTGCGACGCCTGCAAGCTGGGCCGTGAGATCCTGGCCGACAAGGAGTATCTCTCCAAGAAGTCCATCTGGATCTTCGGCGGCGACGGCTGGGCCTACGACATCGGCTTCGGCGGCCTGGATCATGTCCTGGCTTCCGGCAAGAATGTCAACGTCTTCGTCTTCGATACCGAGGTCTACTCCAACACCGGCGGTCAGGCCTCCAAGGCTTCCAACATCGGCCAGGTGGCGCAGTTCGCCGCTGCCGGTAAGGAAATGAAGAAGAAGTCCCTGTCCGAAATCGCCATGTCCTACGGCTACGTCTATGTGGCTCAGATCGCCATGGGCGCCAACCCCGCTCAGACCCTCAAGGCCATCACCGAGGCCGAGGCCTATGACGGCCCCTCCCTCATCATCGGCTACGCCCCCTGTGAGATGCACTCCATCAAGGGCGGCATGACCAACTGCCAGGCCGAGATGAAGAAGGCTGTCGAGTGCGGCTACTGGAACCTGTTCCGGTTCAACCCCGCCGCCGAGGGCGACAAGTTCATCCTCGACTCCAAGGAGCCCGCTGGCGGCTACCAGGAGTTCCTGATGAACGAGGCTCGCTACAGCCGTCTGACCCGCGAGTTCCCCGAGCGTGCTACCGTCCTCTTCGCCCGCAACGAGGAGGCCGCCAAGGAGCGCTACGAGCACCTGCTCAAGCTCAAGGCCATGTACGCCAAGCAGTAATTCGCAGCTAACTTTCCCGCCCCGCCGCTCCCGCGGCGGGGTTTTTCACGCCCTGACGTATCCGCCCGCAGGATTGTCGTAGGGGCCGATGCCCACATCGGCCCGCTAGCCTCCGCATTCGAGGCACACCGCCCACCGCTGGGACTCCCAGTCTTGCCGTAGGGCGGCATGCCCACATGCCGCCGGAACCGGGTGCGTTGTATCCCGAGCCCCGGTGGTTCCGGCAGCCTGGCTGCGGTGGGGTGTGGGCACCCCGCCCTACAGTGTTTACGTTCGCCGGGGGTGCATCCGCCCCGGGGGTGCGGCGCGGGCGGCTGATAGCCGCCCCTACGACGCGCGTTCACGGCCCGATGGGGCGTGGAATTTCCCTGTCGCGGCGTTTTCCCCTTGCGAAAACCTAGTAATTGGTGTATATTAATCCCTATGGTATGCTCCGCCGGAGCTTCCGGCGAATTTTTCTCAAACGAGGTGTTCCTATGAGTAAGGTATTTCTCCCCGAGGGCTATCATACGCCCCTCTCCGTCTACGAAATGCAGCGGGCCATTGAGTTCATCAAGAGCAATTTCCAGATGAATCTCGGTCATGCCCTCAATCTGCGGCGGGTCTCCGCCCCGCTGTTTGTGGAAGAGAATTCCGGCCTCAACGACAACCTCAACGGATATGAGCGGCCGGTCCAGTTCGACATCCCCGACGTGGGCGTCAATGGTCAGGTGGTCCACTCTCTGGCCAAGTGGAAGCGGCTGGCTCTGAAGCGCTATGGCTTCAACGAGGGCAAGGGCCTCTTCACCGACATGGACGCCATTCGCCGGGATGAAGAGGTCGATAACCTCCACTCCATCTATGTGGATCAGTGGGACTGGGAGAAAATCATCTCTCCCGCCGACCGCTGTGACGCCTATCTGCACAATACCGTCCGCGCCATCGTCGGAGCCATCTGTGAGACCGCCGACGCCTTGGACGTGGCCTTCCCCAGTCTGCGGGTAAAGCTCTGCCGGAACGTGACCTTCGTCACCGCCCAGGAGCTGGAGGACCGCTGGCCGGAGCTGACTCCCAAGGAGCGGGAGCACGCCATCTGCCGCGAGAAGAAAACCGTCTTTATCCAGGGCATCGGCCGCAAGCTCAAGAGCGGCAAGCCCCACGACGGCCGCGCCCCCGACTATGACGACTGGGATCTCAACGGCGATATTCTTTTCTGGAACGACGTGCTGCAAAAGAGCATTGAAATCTCCTCCATGGGCATCCGCGTCAGCCCCGAATCCCTGGACCGCCAGCTGACCGAGGCGGGCTGCGATGACCGGCGGGCCCTTCCCTTCCACCAGATGCTCCTGAACGGGGAGCTGCCCCTGACCATGGGCGGCGGCATCGGCCAGAGCCGGCTGTGCATGCTGATGATCGGCGTGTGCCACATCGGCGAAGTCCAATGCAGCCTCTGGGACGAGGAGACCCGCAAGACCTGTAGGGCCGCCGGCGTCCTGCTGCTGTAACAGAGCCCTTTGTAGGGGCGGCCTGTATGGCCGCCCGGAACCAGGTTCCGATTCCTGCCGGGGTTTGAGGACCTCGACCGTCTGCCCGCTGTGGACGTAGGGCGGCATGCCCACATGCCGCCATGACCAGGCGCGTTGTATCCGGACCCCGGTTGGTTGCGGCGGGCTGGGCACGGGCGGCCATGAAGGCCGCCCCTACGACGCAACATCGGCCTTTTCCTAGGTGCAATGCAATTGCAACGAATTTCATCTACCATATCATAAGGAGTGCATATACCATGGAACTCATCACAGTCCGGGACTTGTTCCGGCATACGGCGGACTACGCCGGAAAAGAAATTGAAGTGGGCGGCTGGGTGCGCAGCATCCGCGCCAGCAAGGCCTTCGGCTTTATCGTCCTTTCGGACGGCACGTATTTTAACCCCCTGCAGGTGGTCTATCACGATACCATGGAGAACTTCCAGGCCGTCTCCAAGCTCAATGTGGGCACGGCTCTGATCGTCAGGGGCACTCTGGTGGAGACCCCCGACGCCAAGCAGCCCTTTGAGCTCCAGGCCACCGAGGTCACCGTAGAGGGCGCTTCCACCCCGGACTATCCCCTCCAGAAGAAGCGCCACTCCCTGGAGTTCCTGCGTACCATGACCCACCTGCGGCCCCGAACCAACACCTTCCAGGCCGTGTTCCGGGTGCGGAGCCTCATCGCCTACGCCATCCACCAGTTCTTCCAGGAGCGGGACTTCGTCTATGTCCACACGCCCCTGATCACCGGCTCCGACTGCGAGGGCGCCGGCGAGATGTTCCAGGTGACGACTCTGGACCTGAACAACCTGCCCCGCACCGAGGACGGCAAGGTGGACTTCACCCAGGACTTCTTCAACAAGCCCACTAACCTGACCGTCTCCGGCCAGCTCAACGGCGAGACCTTCGCCATGGCCTTCCGCAATATCTACACCTTCGGCCCCACCTTCCGCGCCGAGAACTCCAACACCACCCGCCACGCCGCCGAGTTCTGGATGATCGAGCCGGAAATCGCCTTCGCCGACCTCCAGGACGATATGCGTCTGGCCGAGGATATGATCAAATACATCATCTCCTTCGTGCTGGAAAAGGCCCCCGAGGAGATGGCCTTCTTCAACCAGTTTGTGGACAAGGGCCTGCTGGACCGGCTGCACCACGTGATGACTTCGGACTTCGGCCACGTGACCTACACCGAGGCCATTGAGATTCTCGAGAAGCACAACGACCAGTTTGAGTACCCCGTCCACTGGGGCAGCGACCTCCAGACCGAGCACGAGCGGTATCTGACCGAGGTGGTCTTCCAGCGGCCGGTCTTCGTCACCGACTACCCCAAGGAGATCAAGGCCTTCTATATGAAGCTGAACCCCGACGGCAAGACCGTGGCCGCCATGGACTGCCTGGTCCCCGGCATCGGCGAGATCATCGGCGGCAGCCAGCGTGAGGACGACTACGACACGCTGCTGGCCAGAATGAATGAGCTGGGCCTGAAGCCCGAGGACTACGGCTTCTACCTGGACCTGCGGAAGTACGGCTCCGCCCGCCACGCCGGCTTCGGCCTGGGCTTCGAGCGCTGCGTCATGTACCTGACCGGCATGGGCAACATCCGCGACGTGCTGCCCTTCCCCCGGACCGTCAACAACTGCGAACTGTAATACCAGGGCCGCCCTTCCGGGCGGCCTTTGAGATTCCGTATGGATTTGGACCGGGCGCGGGCGGGCATAAAGCCCGCCCCTACGAGAAAACCGGGAGCGGGTCTGTAGGGGCGGATTTTATATCCGCCCGAACGCGCCCGCGATTTACGCCCCAAGCTCCCTGGTTCCGGCAGCCTGGCACGGCAGGGTGTGGGCACCCCGCCCTACGGCATCATGGTGGGTTGGCGCAATCGGCGATGGTGCATCCGACGTCGATACCTAGCGGGCCGATGTGGGCATCGGCCCCTACGAAATGGCCTGGCGTGTTTTCACAGAGGCAGGGCTATCCTCTCAACGCAAAAATCCCTCGGCTTGTGCAGCCGGGGGATCTTGTTTTACCGGGTATATTCAAATTCCAGGTCGTAGATGCTGACGGTGTCGCCGTCGCGGATGCCCAGCTCCTCCAGCCGGGTGAACAGGCCGGACTGGCGCAGCTGCCGGTCAAAGTACATCCGGGACTCGTAGTCGTCGAAGTTGATGTCGGCCAGAAGCCGCTCCAGCCAGCCGCCGGAGACCACCCAGAGGTCCTCGTCGTAGCGCTGAATCTGGATCTCATCCAAGCTGCCGGCCTGGGCCAGGGGTTTGACGTACTCGGGCTCATAGACCGTCACCGGCGGCAAAGACCGGAGCTTCTCGGCGATGGCCAGCACCAGCCCCCGGGTCCCCTGGTGGGTGGCGGCTGAGATCTCAAAGAACTCGTAGCCCCGTTCGGTCACATAGGCCCGGAGCCGCTCCAGGTTGTCGCTGCCCTCGGGGATCAGGTCCACCTTATTGGCGGCTACCAGCATGGGCCGCTGGGCCAGCTCGGGGGAATACTGCGCCAGCTCCTGGTTGATTTTCTCGAAATCCTCCACCGGGTCCCGGTCCTCGCTGCCGGAGACGTCCACGATATGGACCAGCAGACGGCACCGGTCGATGTGCCGCAGGAAGTCGTGGCCCAGGCCCAGGCCCTCGGCCGCGCCCTCGATGATGCCGGGAATATCGGCCATGACGAAGGAGACGCCCTCCTCCACGTAGATCACGCCCAGGTTGGGATACAGGGTGGTAAAGTGATAGTTGGCAATCTTGGGCCGGGCGTTGGAGGTCACCGACAGGAGGGTGGATTTGCCCACGTTGGGGAAGCCCACCAGGCCCACGTCGGCCAGGAGCTTCAGCTCCAGCACCACCTCATGGCTCTCGCCGGGGAGACCGGCCTTGGCAAACCGGGGCACCTGCCGGGTGGGGGTGGCAAAGTGCTTATTGCCCCAGCCGCCCCGGCCGCCCTTGCAGAGCACATAGTCCTCGGACCGGGACATGTCGATCATAATTTCGTTGGTCTCGGCGTCCCGGACCACAGTGCCCCGGGGGACGCGGATGATCAAATTCTCGCCGTTTTTGCCCCGGCAGCGGGCGCCCTGGCCATCCTGGCCGTTGGCAGCCGTGTACTTGCGCTTATAGCGGAAGTCCATCAGCGTGGACAAATTGTCGTCCACCCGCAGGACGATACTGCCGCCGTTGCCGCCGTCGCCGCCGTCCGGGCCGCCCTGGGCCACATATTTTTCCCGGTGAAAGGCCACGGCGCCGTTGCCGCCATTGCCGGCCTTCACGGTGATTTTAACTTTGTCAACAAACATATCTGTGCCTTTCTCCGATGAATGGGGGTTCTCGTGGTTTTTTTGCGTTCTTAGGCGGTACGCTCGGCGGTGGTGCATCCGACCCGGCGGCTGGGCATGGGCGGATATTTAATCCGCCCCTACAATTCACATCCGGCCTTTTCGTAGGGGCCGATGCCCACATCAGCCCGCCGGGTTCCGGGCCCGACGAAGTCCGCCGACCGCGCACGCCAGTCCCAGCGCCGTAGGGGCGGATTGTATATCCGCCCGAAACCGGGTCCCGATTCCCGCTAACCCGGCAGGCAACAGACCTGGGCACGGGTGGCCGTCAAGGCCGCCCCTACGGACAAACCGGGGCCGTTTTCATAGGAGCGGGGTTTATCCCCGCCCGGGGCTGATCGGAAGATAGATACAAAAAGGGCGCTGCTGTGCAGCGCCCCTCGATCCCATTACTGTTCCGCGTACACGGAGCACTTCTTGCGATCCTTGCCCATGCGCTCGAAATGGACCTTGCCGTCCACCAGAGCGAAGAGGGTGTCGTCGCTGCCGATGCCCACGTTGGTGCCGGGATGAATGTGCGTGCCTCTCTGGCGAACCAGAATGTTGCCGGCCAGGACGAACTGACCGTCGGCGCGCTTCACGCCCAGACGCTTGGACTCGGAATCACGGCCGTTCTTGGTGGAACCGCCGCCCTTCTTATGCGCGAAGAACTGAAAGCTAATTCTCAGCATCGTTTTGCACCTCCATAACTTCGATATAGTCCGGATACTGATCCCGCAGCTCACAGAGGGTGAGCATCATGCCCGTGAGGACGGCTTGTACAGCCTCTTCGTCCTCGCAGACAGCGGGAAGGGTCAAGGTGATTCGGGCCATGTCTTCATTCACCTTGGTCTTGACGCGGTTGCCCAGCACATCGGAAATCGTGCACTCAGCAAACTGCACGGCGGTGGATACGGCGGCACAGACGATATCCGTCCCCGCTTCCCCGTAGCCACTGTGGCCCGAGACGGTGAATCCAGTGATCCGCCCGTCCTGATCGAAAAACTCGACTCTGGTCATTACACGGAGATCTTTTCGATCTGCACCTTGGTGTAGGGCTGACGATGGCCCTGCTTGGACTTGGAGTCCTTCTTGGAGCGGTACTTGAAGACGGTGATCTTCTTGCCCTTGCCGTTCTTCAGGACCTTGCCCTCCACGGAAGCGCCGGACACCACGGGAGCGCCGAACTTGGAGTTCGCGCCGTCCACAACGGCCAGCACCTGATCGAAGGTCACGGTGGAATCAGCCTCAGCGTTCAGCTTCTCAATGAAGAGGACGTCGCCCTCCTTGACGCTGTACTGCTTGCCGCCGGTCACGATAACTGCCTGCATGTTTCTTTGCACCTACCTTTGTTGTAGACTCGCTCTGGAGGCGTGAGGGCATACCTCAGCTTACTGCCTCTTCGACGCGGCTGATCTATTATAACAAGGAAAACTCCCGTTGTCAACGGGAGTTTTCCGAAAAACCGGCGATTTTAGAGCGAAACGCATCCAATCCGGGGGGGGCGTAGAGGCCGATGCCCACATCGGCCCGCCAGCTTCCGCAACTGAGGCAGTACGCCGACCGCACCGGTCAGCCTCTGCGCCGTAGGGGCGGATTATATATCCGCCCGAAACCAGGTCCCGATTCCCGCCGGTCCGGCAAACAACAGACCGGGGCACGGACGCGCGATGCGCGCCCCTACGATATGTGCGCTCGGCGGGGGTGCATCGAACACGGCGGCTGGGCATGGGCGCATATGCAATGCGCCCCTACAGACGTGTTACAGGTGCTGCTTGCCGCTGATTGTCTCCACTTGGATTTGAAACACGGTGACGGCGGCGGCTTCGGCCTCGGTGACCGGGATGGTTTGGCCGGTCTGGTGGGCCAGGATGGCCTCCAGAGCCTTCCGCTTTTCCGCCGGGTCGGTGACCGGGGCGGCATGGCCGGTACCGGTGACGCTGCGGTACGTACAGCTCCAGCGGCAGGCCTTGTCCCCGGGCAGCAGCGAGAAGCCGCAGTCGGCCTCGAAGGCCACGGAACAGCCCGGGGTCATGCAACGGACCTTCCGGCCCTCCCCGGCTGAATGGATATAGAGTGTCAGGCGCTCCCCTTCGGCCTTCCAGCCGAAGGACAGGGGCACCAGGTACAGGCCCTGGGCGTCCTCCATAGCCAGGCGGAGAACCTTGCACGAGCGCAAAATCTCCAGCTGGTCGTTCAGGGCCGTCACGGCCCGGTCTGCTCTGCGCATGGCTGCTCCTCCACTGGGGTAACGGTGATCTCATAGGAATTGCGGCTGCTGACCGACTGCTCAATCTCCACCGAGTAGTCAATGAACAGCCGGCCGCCATTCTCGGTCAGATCCACCTGGATCTGGTGGGCATAGACGCCGATCAGCAGGCTGCCGAAGCCCAGGTCGTAGAAGGACTCATCCTTGACGCCCTCGACGAAGACCATTTTCGACTGGAGCGCGCCGGTGCGGTTGAGGACCACCCGGCCCGGATTGAGAATCAAAAATGTGGTGGTAACGCCCTGGTTGCCGGTGAGCTCGGTCTCCTCGTAGGAGAGGGCGAACTTGCCGTTGCGGCCGGTCAGGGTACCCCGGGTCAGCAGCTCGATGGTCTCGGGCGCTTCCCGGCCATAGGCCTGGGTGCCCCGGAGGGAGATCAGCACCGGCCGGGTCATTGGGGACGCTCCATGGCCAGCTCCAGCAGCTGGTCGATGAGCTCGGGATAGGGAATGCCGCTGGCCTCGAAGAGCTTGGGATACATGGAAATCGAGGTGAAGCCGGGGATGGTGTTGATCTCGTTGAACACCACCTGTCCGTCCTTGGTGACGAAGAAGTCCACCCGGCTCAGGCCGCAGCAGCCCAGCGCCTCGTAGATCTTCACGGCAGTCTCCCGGACCTCCTCGGCCACGGCCTCGTCAATGCGGGCGGGAATGTAGAGCTTCGAGGAGTCGGAGACATACTTGGCCTCGTAGTCATAGAAATCCGCGCCGGCGTCAATCTCGCCGCAGACCGAGGCCATGGGCGTATCGTTGCCCAGGACGGCGCACTCGACCTCCTGGCCGTCGATAAACTCCTCCACCAGGACCTTCTTGTCGTACTGGAGGGCGGTCTCCACCGCCTGCAGCAGATCCGCCCGGTCCCGGGCCTTGCTGACGCCCACCGAGGAGCCGGTCCCGGCGGGCTTGACGAAGACGGGATAGTCGAACCGCTCCTCCACCTGCCGGGCCACGGCGTCGGCATTATGGGCAAAGCCGGACTTGGTCACCAGCTGCCACTGGGCCTGCCGGACGCCCACCTGGTCCGCCACCAGCTTGGTCATACACTTATCCATACAGGCGGCGCTGGCCGCGATATGGGGCCCCACATAGGGCAGGCCCGCAATCTCCAAGAGGCCCTGAATCGCGCCGTCCTCACCGCCGGAGCCGTGGAGCACAGGGAAGACCACGTCGATCCGCTCCCGGACCACGCAGTCGTTCTCAAAGCTCAGCAGGCCCTGGCCGTGGACCGGCGACAGCGTCGCCCGGCGGTTGCCCTCGCAGCTCTGCCAAGTGCCGGCAGGAAGCATGCTGTAGTCCCGGCCGCCGAAGAGGACCCAGTCGCCCTCCTTGGTGATGCCCACGGGGAAGATATTGTATTTGTCATGGTCGATGTTGTTCAGCACCGACTCGGCAGAGCGCAGAGAGACCTCGTGCTCCGGAGAGATGCCGCCGAACAAAATCAGGACGCTCAGCTTTCTCAATGCAATTCCTCTTTTCTGAAGCATTCATTTTTATATCATATGATAAATCTCCAAGGAACTCAAGCATATTTTTAACAAAAATTTGAGATTTTAGCAGTAGAAAAATGGCGGCGTCGGGTATATAATAAGGTGACGATGAGAAGCCCCCGCCAACACGCTCGGGGAAAGGAGGCCGCGACCATGCAGATCGATCTGACAAAGAAGGAATTCCGGCGCCTGCTGGACCTGGTCTATATCGGCAATTGGATTTTGAACTCCACCCGCGGCAACGACCGCTTTGAAGACTACGACCATGTGGAGAGTAAGCTCTTCGCCCTCTGCCGCGGCCAGGGTATGGACTCCCTGGTGGAGAAGTGGGAGGGCCAGGATGTCCCCAGCCGTGCCTTTGCCGACGGCGGCATCCACGAGGCCATTATGGACTACGAGGATACAGTGTTCTTTGAAATTCTGGCCGAGGAGTTGGCCCGGCGGGATATGGATTACCAGCCCGTCTCCCGGGAGAATTACGACGAATTGGTCTCCCGGATGGATGACTACATCGCCGAATTTGAAGCCCACGGCACCGACAATCTGGTCCTCAGCAACAGCGAGGAATAACGACAAAATTTTACCCGGCTCCGAGAGCATTGTGGTTCGAAGCCCCGTAGGGGCGGCTAATAGCCGCCAGCGGGCGCATGCTATGCGCCCCTACAGGGTGTGTTCTTACCGCAACGCCCATGGAGCCGGGCTTTTTGATTCAAAAGAGGGGACCCAGGACGCGCCAGAGGGCATAGACCAGCAGAAGCTGGACCAGCAAAATGGCCGGAATCCCCCAGGTAAAGGACCGGTGGAGGGTCTTGTGGCGGAAGGCGTACATCCCGGCCCAGATGCCCAGGCTGCCGCCCAGGGCGGCGGCGGTGAAGAGCGTCGCCTCGGGAATCCGGCGGCAATGGCGGCGGGCTTTCCGCTTGTCTATGTACATCATCAGAAAGGTCGCTGCATTCCACAGGACCAGGACCATCAGAACAATCGGCATTGGCAGATCCTTTCCGCGGGCGTCAATACCGCAGGACGAAGTAAATCACATAGACCCAGCTCAGCAGGCCATGGAAAATGGCCCAACCCACGGAATGCCAGGTACTGTAGCTGATGACCATAGCCAGGGCGCTGCCGAAGGTGATGCCGGATTTGACGGTCTTGTGAATGACCGTTTGCTTTCGCTCTTCCATGGGGAGGCCTCCTCTATCTGGATTCATCGGTCTCCATTGTACCACAGGAACCGCGGCGGCGCAATAGGCCGCTGCGGTCCCCGCCGCTCCACACCGGCGCATAATCGCCGGGGCCTCTGCATTGATATAGATATAAGACAACCTGCAAAGGGAATTTCGGAGGTGGCGGAGATGAAATATTGGATTCTTGTTCTGGCGCTGGCTCTGCTGGCCGGATGCAGCGGGCCGGTATGGGAGACCGTAGACGATCAGCAGCCCCAGACGCCGGTGGCGGTATGGCAGGAGGAGGCCTTTGAAATCCGCACGGCCCTGCCTGAAGGGGCAGAGCTGGTGGAGGAGACCGACGGTCTATCCCTGTACCGGGTGGCCGAGACAGGCCTGGAAATTGAACAGCGGGTGTTCCTCGCCTGGGACAAGGCCGCCGCGGTCCGGCTGCTGACGGGGCAGGAGGCCGAGACGCTGACCGTTTTGGAGACCACCCGCTTCGGTCTGCCCCAGGCTCAATTTGCCTGGTATGACGCCGACGCCGGCCGCCTCTGCCGGGCGGACCTGATTCTCGACGGCATGACCGGTTACGCCCTGGTATGCAGTCTCCCCGCCGGCCAGGGCGCGGATCTGGCCGGCGCCGCCCAGCCGGTCTTCGGCAGCTTCGGCCTGTACACCGACGAGACGGCATAGGAAAACCCCCGCCGGCCGCGCAGCTGTGGAAAAATCTTCCGGATATTGGTCCGGATGGGGCTTGCTGGCCTGGGGGAGATGTGATACAATATTACTAATATCGTCAGAATAGGGGGAAAACGGGATGCTGTACTGCAAGTCCTGCCGCTACCGGGTTCCGGAGGAGTCGGACCGCTGCCCGCTCTGCGGCGAACGGCTCAGCGCCCTTCCGGATGACACGGCTCCGACCGAGACCCACCGCGAGCAGAGCAAGCGGCGCATCCTCCCCCATCCGGCGGTCTCTCCCCCGGTCCGGGATCGAGGCCGCCGCCCTCGGCCAGTCAGACATCCGCATTGGATTGGCTTGACCGTGGTTTTTTGTCTGGCTGCGCTGACCAACCTGTTGGTCCTCCTGCTGCATCGATTTTCCGACGGGCTCGGCGGCCTGGTGGGCAGCGTCATTCTGGCGCAGCTCTTCTATCAATTCTCGAAGCTGCCGCCCGGCGCGACCCAGATCCAGGACCGCTCCGGCAAGTCCGTGCCGTTGGGGTCCTATGCGCTACCCCGGGTCATTCTGGCCGTTCTGATCTGGCTGGTGCTCTGACCGTCACTTGATCAGCCACTGGGCCCAGTAGCCGTCGGCATAGCCGATGCCTACGGTGACGTAGCGGCTGGCCAGCAGATTGGCCCGATGGGACGGCGAGGCCATCCAGGCGGCCACCACATCCTCGGCGGAGGTGTAGCCCTTGGCGATGTTCTCCCCAGCCGAGGTGTAGGACACGCCCAGACTGCGCATCATGGTAAAGGGCGAGCCGTAGGTGGGGGATGTATGACTGAAATAGTCGTTGTCGGCCATATCCTGGGCCTTGATTCGGGCCTTGTCGCTGAGAGAGGACGAGACCGCCAGCGGCGCGAGGCCCCGGGCGGTGCGCTCGGCGTTGACCAGGGCACAGGCCTCGGCCTCCCGGGTGCTCATGCCCGCGGCCAGCGCCGGGGCCGTCATGACCGCCAGCGCCAACGCGGCGGCACAGAAGAGAGATAGCATTTTTTTCATAGTTAAAACCTCCTTACGCCCCCATTTAACACCTGCTTTGCCTGAATTACAAGCGGTAATGACTTCCAATCGCGGGCAAGGAGCCGCCAGCGCCTGGAATCACTGGGCCGGACTGGAGCATAGAAACTTTTTCCAAAGGGAGAGGACCATGGAACGACGGGGCTTTATACACGATATACTCGATGTCAAAATACTGATTCTCTATGTGATGTCCCTGGTGGAGGAGCCGATCTCCGCCCAGACCATCTATGAGCTGTGCTACCAGGACGACTGCCTGAGCTACTTCGACGTGCAGGAGGCCATTCCGCAGATGGTGCGGTCCGGTCACCTGGTGGAAGAGGAGTTCGACCGCTATGTCATTACCGATAAGGGCCGGGAAGCCGGGGAAATCACCCAGGATTCCATCGCCTTCCCGGTGAAGGAGCGGGCCAAGCAGGCCGTGGAAACCCATAACCGGACCCAGAAGCGGGACCAGTTTCTGCGCTCGGAGGTGATCCAGCGGGAGAACGGCGACTTCGCCGTCCGCATGGGCCTGAGCGACTTCCAGGGGACGCTGATGGAGCTGGAACTGACGGCTCCGACCCTCCAGCAGGCTCGGAAGCTGGAGCGGGCCTACCGCAAAAATGCCGAGATCGTCTACCAGGCCGTCATGGTTGCCCTGCTGGAGGAGGCCGAGGGCGAATAGCCGCCGGTCTGACACAAAAAGTTTACAAAGGCAAACCCGGTGCTTTTCTTGGAAAGTACCGGGTGTTTTGTGCTGAAAGCTCGAAAAACAAGGGCTCCGTGCGGGATGGACGGACAAAAGGGCCGAACGCCTTGTAAGTTCTGCCTTTTTCTCCTTGTGTTTTTCTCGAAAGGTTGGTATAATATGCACAAGGAGCAGTTCCTGCTTCTCTCCAAACGAAAGGAGCGACGAGTATGAATTTCCACTATGCTGAAAAGAAAGTCAGTCTGCCTGCCAATGTCCATGCCTATGCGGAGAAAAAGGTCACGAAGCTGCAGCGCTATTTCCGTGACGAGGCCGACGCCTTGGTAACTTTCAGCGTGGAGAAGAACCGCAACAAGGTGGAACTTACCCTCCACGCTGCCAACACCTATTTCCGCGCCAGTGAGAGCACGTCCGATATGTTCGCCTCCATTGATGCCTGCGTCAGCACCATTGAGGGGCAGATCCGCAAGAACAAGACTCGTTTGGCCCGCCGTATCCGGCAGGATGCCTTTGTCCGCGAGCCCGAGGCCATCTCCTCCTTCGTCCCCGATGAGCCCGAGGAGACCGAATTCAAGATCGTCCGTACCAAGCGCTTCAACATCAAGCCCATGACCCGAGAGGAAGCCATTCTGCAGATGAACCTCCTGGAGCACACCTTCTTCGCCTTCCGCGACGAGGAGGCCGACGGCGCCTTTGCGGTGGTCTATCGCCGGAATGACGGCGGCTACGGCCTGATCGAGGACGCAGAATAAGCCCGACACCAGCCCTGCGGCTGACCATATAGAATTCCACGGCGGCGCAAATGCGCCGCCGTTTTTCTGCGACCGGGCCCTGGTTCCAGGCGCTCACAAAGGCCGTCCCTACGACAGGATCGCCGGTGGGGCGCGATGCTTGTGGGCTTGGCGGTTCCGGCAGGCTGATTTGGCGGGGTGTGGGCACCCCGCCCTACGGACCAGGTCAGACGTGCGCCGTAGGGGCGGCTAGCAGCCGCCCGTGACCAGCCACGGGAACCACCGGGGCTCGGAACACATCGCACCTGGTCCCGGGCGGGGATAAACCCCGCCCCTACGGCGGAATCACAGGCGGGTCCGTAGGGGAGGGCTTTATGCCCTCCCGTGACCAGCCACGGGAACCACCGGGGCCCGGAACACATCGCACCTGGTCCCAGGCGGGGGATAAACCCCGCCCCTACGGCGGAATCACAGGCGGGTCCGTAGGGGAGGGCTTTATGCCCTCCCCTGACCAGCCACGGGAACCACCAGGGCCCGGAACACATCGCACCTGGTCCCAGGCGGCTGCTAGCCGCCCCTACGACGGGATCGCCGGTGGGCGCGATGCTTGTGGGCTTGGCGGTTCCGGCGGGCTGGTTTGGCGGGGTGTGGGCACCCCGCCCTACGGACCGGAGGCCGGGCCCGTTGACGCAAAAACGGCGGGTCCCGTTGGGGACCCACCGTTTGGGGAAGAAAGCTTATTCCACGACGTTGGTCATAAATCCATAGAGCGCGTAGGCAATCTCGGCGCGGGTGGCGACGAGGGTCGCGTTGGTGCTGCGTCCGTCGCGGAGCAGGCCCTCGGCGGCGGCCCAGCGGACGTTCTTGACGGCCCACTGGGAGACCACAGCGTCGGCATAGAGCTGGACCGTCTGATCGACGTCATAGCCCTTGTAGTCGGCGTAGCGCTGGAGAATGGCAGCCAACTGCTCCACGGTGACGGAATTGGAGGGGCCGAAGGTCTTCTTGCCGTAGCCCTTGACGATGCCCTCCTTGGCCGCCCACTCGACAGCATCGGAGTACCAGGTGTTATAGGGGACATCCCGGAAGGTACCGGAGGTACGGACCACGGGCTCGCCCTCCAGGCGATAGAGGGTCGTGACGATCATGGCCCGGCTCAGGTCGCCGTAGGGATTGAAGGTACGGTTGCCGACGCCGTCCATGATATCGTGGTCATAGACGTAATACACGGCGTCATAGTACCAGCTGCCCTTGGGCACATCAGTGAAGTGATCGTAGTTCACTTCTTCGAAGGTCGCATAGACGGTCACGGACCGGTTGGGCATGGTGAAGTAGTAGTTGCCGTGGTTATCGGTGTAGACGCTGATCCGGTTGCCCTTGGCGTCATAGACCTTCAGGGTATCCAGCTCGTAGCCCTTGTCGGGATTGACATAGATGGTGACGGTATCCTTGTAGTCCGCCCAGGTGGAAGGCCGGGTGGAGATGGAACCATGCTTGCCGCAGTCGAGGTAGACGCGGTAGTCATCATGGGCGGGCTCGGTGGCCTTCACCGTGGCGGAATCAGTGGCAAGGACCGTTTTGCCGTCAGAGGCATAGAGGGTGAAGGTGAATTCATAGGTACCGGCCCGGTCCAGATAGAGGGACAGGGGGACCGTGGTACCGGTCTCGTTGAAGTCGAAGGTATCGGGGATCTGGCCCGCATCGACGGCGTCCACGTAGCCGTTCCACCACCAGTCCCAGCCGTTGCTGGTGTAATAGAGCAGCTGGGCGTCGGACCAGGCGGGACCCTTGACGGAGACGGTGATATAGGTGTCATACTGCCAGCCGCTGCCCCAGCTGCCGAGAACAGACAGGGCGACATCCTGATAGGTACCTACCTCCAGCCGGGCGGGGAAATTGTCGCTCAGATAGTATACATCAACAGGGGTCTCCCGCTCCCAGTGGGCGTACAAGGTGATGGACTCGGTGACAGGCTGGGTGAAATCAAACAGGACGCCGCCGTCCATCTCCGTAAACCAGCCCAGGAATTTATAGCCGTCAAAGGTGGGATCGGCCGGCTTCTGGACGTAGTTCCCGGTCACCTCCTGCACCATCGGAGGCATTCCGTTGGCAGTGACAAAGGTGGCTGTGATAGCAGGCTGGCTGACGGACGTGTACTTGACCAGCACATTGGTCCAGCCGCTGACGGTATCGGTCTCACTAAACTTATAGTCGGGGCTGTCGTACTTGTACCATACGTCGAAGGTGTATCCGTCCTTTTCCAGCGGGGGGACGTGATTTCGCAGATAATCGAGCAGCAGCGTGCCTTCCTCGACTTCCTTATAGTAGATGGGGTTTTTATTTACCACGCCGTCATAGGAAGCATAGACGTACAGCCATTTCATTTCTGCGACGGGCGAGAGAGCTTCCACTTCATCCGCCAGCGCCGTCGCCGGCAGGACGCCGAGAAGCAGGACCAGCACCAGCAGCAGGCAGCCGATCCGCAGATTTGTACGTTTCATTTCAATTCCTCCTTAATTCTATGGTGGCCGCCTGGCGGTGAGCCGGGTGGCAGTGTGTATGGGGTATGTGAGTCAAGCCTGTCAGCAGCACCACCTCCTGCGGGGACCGGCTCCGGGCAGAACCGAGAGCCTTTCTCTTGCCTCCATCATACCATGCTCTTCCAGGAAAGGCAACAGCAATGTGGAGGTTTTCCACAAAGTTTTTCGAGAGAATCCCCCAAAAAGACGGTAAATATTACAAAAAGTAACCATTTGGGCCGCCGTATTCGGGCGCTCCTTCTCTACCGACTTTACCATACGCCATAGTTGTAACCAAGATGCATCCAGCCTGCATCAACCACAAAAATTTTCCGCCGCAGGAAAAGCGAATCCCCCACAGCCGCATCCGGAACCGGCTGCGGTTCCCACAGAACCCCAGTGTGCAGTAGGGCGCTTCCTTCGGATCTCTCGTCAAGAAGAGGCTTTGGGTGCGTCGCCTGAGAGGGGAGGCTCCCCTTGAGGGGAGCTGGCTCGCGAAGCGAGACTGAGAGGTGTTGCCGCACCGAAAGTTTGCTACAGGGTTTCATCCTGTGCAGAGGGCGCTGACGCGCCGCCGCCGCGCAGCGGCGGCACACCTCTCCGTCACGCCCT
>DSLFC04102__coassemble_706_pt1 | contig 33713 bp, 30 predicted proteins | sample DSLFC04102__metabat2_low_PE_037 | metagenome-assembled genome bin DSLFC04102
TAAAAATACGCACAGCGTGGCGAAAAGACTTTTTCGACACGCTGAGGGGCGCATTGTATATGCGCCCATGCCCAGCCCCAGCAACCACCGGAGCCCAGAACAGAACGCACCCGGTTCCGGGCGGATATGAAATCCGCCCCTACAGACCCGTGGGCGGCCCTGTCGTAGGGGCGGCCTGGTTTGGCGGGGTGTGGGCACTCCGCCCTACGGACCGGATCGGATCATAGCATAAAAAAACCGTGAAACTTCGTCACTGGAGTTTCACGGTCTTTTTATGCGTGTATTAAAAAAGTCGTTTTTACGGCAGACCCAAATCTCTATTTCTGCTCCCAGGGCTTGCGGGCGGCGGCTAGGTCGAAGAGCTTTTCATAGCTCTCGTAGCGGGTCGGCTCGATGTCGCCGCGGCGCAGGGCCTCGGTGACGGCGCAGCCCGGCTCTTTGCGGTGAGCGCAGTCGTGGAACTGGCATTTCCCCAAATAAGGGGCGAAATCCGGGAAGGCATAGGGCAGATTCTCCTTGAGAATCCATTCCATCTGTTCCGTATCGAAGGAGGAAAAGCCCGGCGTATCGGCCACATAGGTATTGCCCGGCAGGGTAAAAAGCTGAATATGCCGGGTGGTATGGCGGCCGCGGCCCAGCTTCTCCGAGACCTCGCCGGTGGGCAGATGGAGCTCCGGGGCCAGACGGTTGAGCACGCTGCTCTTGCCAACGCCGGAATTCCCGGACAGGGCCACAACCTTCCCGGTAATCAGCGACCGCAGCTCTTCGATGCCCTGGCCGGTGACGGCGCTGGTGGGAATGACTTGATAGCCCGCATGGCGGTAGATTCGGGTCAGCGGTCCCTCCCCGGAGAGGTCGGTCTTGTTGACCACGATGGCCACGGGGACATTCTGGTCCCCGGCGATGGCGGTGATGCGGTCTATGAGAAAGGGCTCCGTCACCGGTATGACCTCCGAGGCCAGCAGGATCAGCAGGTCCAGGTTGGCCACGGCGGGCCGGACAAACCAGTTGCGCCGGGGCAGAATCTCCTGCACCATGCCCTGGTCTATGACGGCCATATCTCCCACCAGAGGACTCTGCTCCGACTTCCGGAGCCGCCCCCTGGCTTTACAGGTCACCACCCGGTCCCCCAGGTCCACATCATAGAACCCGCTGAGGGCTTTGACGATTCTGCCCTGGTTCATTCCTCGTCCACCTCGTCCACTTCGACAGCCTCCGTGCCGGTGTCGAAATCATAGTTCATGGTGGACATGATGATACCGTTGATATAGACATCGATGCGGTGCACGCCCATGCCGCTGAGGTAGATGGACGTCTCATTCTGGGCGTTCACGGTCTCCGGGTCGATGGTCCAGCTGTCCTGTACCACGCCGTCCATCTTCACGGTGATCTCCATGGTCTCCGTGGCTCCCTCGGGGAGCTTAATGGTAATCAAGCGGGTCTGGGGGAAGCCGGGGATGGTCACATCAGGCTCGTTGTCCTCGTCATCCTCCTCGGAATCCAGCGGGTCCTCCGGTCCCTTGGATACCTGGATATTGATGGTAGTTCCCTCCTTGACCTCCTGGCCCTGCTCAATGGATTGAAAAGTCACGGTGTCCTTTGCCTCTTCGCCGTCCACCTCGGTGATCTCATAGAGGAGGCCTCTCTCCTCCAGCTTCTCCACGGCTTTTTCCCGGGTCAGTCCCAGAAGCCCCGGCACCTCCACCAGCTTGATCTCCGGGCCGGTGGAGACATACAGCACCACGGTCTGTCCGGCCGTAAGGGCTGTCTCTCTGACAGGATCGGTGCGGATGACCGTTCCGGCAGGCTGGTCGCTGCTCTCCTCCTGGATGATAATCTGGAGATTCAGCGCCAGATTTCCGAGGATCATTTCGGCATTGGCCTGGGTATAGTCGATCACGTCCGGCATGGAATCCGTGGAAGGTCCGGCGGAGATGGTCAGGGTAATCACCGTGCCGCTCTTGACCATGCGATCGGCCGCGGGGTCCTGGCTAATGACCCGGCCCTGCTCCACGGTATCGTCATTGATCCGGTCCCCAAATCGAATTTGGAAATTGGGATAGGCGCCCACGTCTATTTCGTCGGCAAACATGCCCTCAAAGCTGGGAACGGCCACCTCTTCCGTGGAAGTAAAGAACTCCGCAAAAAAGAAGGAATAGAGGAAAACGCCGATGGCCGTCAAGGCCAGCGCGATGACGATAAAGCCTGCAATCAATCCGGCGGCATTGTTCTTCTTTTTCACCGGCTGCTGGGTCGGGCGGCGGCGGACGCTCTCTCCCTTTCCGCGGACGGCCCGTTCGGCGGCAGAGCGCGGCTGGCTGCTGCGGTCACTGGGGACCACCGGCGGCGGGGCATTGTCAAAGCGGAAGGTAATGTGGGGGTCCTTGCGAAATTCATCCAGGTCTTGCAGCATCTGGGTGGCGCTCTCATAGCGCTCGTCCACATCGGCCGCCATGGCGTGCATGGTGATCTGCTCCAGGCCCTCGGGAATCTGGGGATTCAGGACCCGGGGCGGGATGGCCTTGGCATTGATATGCTGAATAGCCACCGACACCGGCGTCTCGCCGTCGTAGGGCGGATGCCCTGTGAGCATCTCATACATGACGACGCCCAGGGAATAGAGATCGGACCGGAAATCGATCCGGCCGCCCTTGGCCTGCTCCGGGGAAATATAGTGCACCGAGCCCAGGGCTTCCCGGGTCAGGGTACTCTGGGCAGAGGACACACGGGCAATGCCAAAGTCGGCCACCTTTACGCTGCCGTCCTTGAGGATCATGATATTGTGGGGCTTGATGTCCCGGTGGATGATCCCGCGGCTGTGGGCATGCTCCAACGCCTTGGCGATCTGCGTGGCAAAATGCAGCGCCTCCCGCCAGTTGAGAATCCCCTTCTGCTCCATATACTGCTTGAGCGTAATGCCGTCAATCAGCTCCATCACGATGTAGTCCAGATTGTCGGAGTGAGACACGTCATAGACATTGACGATATTGGGATGAGAGAGCATGGCGACGGCCTGGGACTCGGCATGGAACCGGCGGCGGAACTCAGCGTCCTCCGACAGCTCATCCTTGAGGATCTTGATGGCCACCAGCCGGTTCAGACGATGGCACCGGGCCTTATAGACCACGGCCATGCCGCCGGTGCCGATGACCTCGAGAATCTCATACCGATGGTCCAAAAGCCTCCCTATGTAATTCTCCATACGTAGCTCCTTACCGATTGCTCGACCCGTCGATTTGCGGCAGACGGGCGCCGAAGTGAGGTAGAGGTCATACCGCGATTAAAGCGACGGTCACATTGTCGGGGGAACCTCTGTAGTTGGCGATGCTCATCAATCTTTGGCAGCAATCGTTTTTATTGACGCCATGGATCACCTCAAACAGGATCTCCTGGTCGGAAAGCAAATTGGAAAGGCCGTCGGAGCACAGCAGAACGCTGTCGCCCCGGCTGAGCCGCAGATGAAACAGGTCGCAGGTGACCTGGGCCTCGGTCCCCACGGCACGGGTGATGAGATTTTTGCCCGGGTGGTTTTTGGCCGCCTCCCGGGTCAGCTCGCCCCGCTGCACCATCAGCTCCACCAGCGAATGGTCGGTGGTGATGCTCTTGATGCCCTCTTTATTCAAAAGATAGCCCCGGCTGTCGCCGACGTTTGCCACGGTCAGCTGGTCCTTCTGGATATAGGCCGCCACCAGCGTGGTGCCCATGCCCCGGTACTCGTCGCTGAGCTGCGACTGCTCATAAACCGCCTTATTGGCCAGCTCCAGCGCCTGCTCCAGCATATTGTCGATGCGCTCGGGCTTCATATTGGACCGGGCTGTGCGCTTGACCTCTTCGACGAAGACCTCCACGGCCATTTGGCTGGCAATGTTGCCGGAACGGGCGCCGCCCATGCCGTCGCAGACAATGGCCAGCAGCTGCTCCCGATTCAGTTTCACAATCTGATAATGGTCCTGGTTCTGGCTGCGTACCATTCCGGGGTCTGTCAATCCCCATGCCTGCATGGTCTTCCCTCCTTTTCATACTTGCGCCGCAGCTGGCCGCAGGACGCGTCGATGTCGCTCCCCAGGGTGCGGCGGACCGTGGCGGTGATGCCGTGGCGCTCCAGCCGCTGCTGAAACGCTTCCACCGCAGCCCGCGTACTGGGCTTCAGCGGACTCTCCGCCACGTCGTTGAGGGGGATCAGATTGACGTGGGCTGCCAGCCCCTGCAGCAGCGCCGCCAGCTCCTCGGCAATCTCCGGCGTGTCGTTGACGCCGCGGATCATGGCGTACTCGAAGGAGATCCGGCGGCCGGTGGTCTCAAAATACTGCCGGCAGGCGGCCATCAGCGTCTCCACCGGATAGGCCTTATTCACCGGCATGATGGAGCTGCGCAGCTTATTGTTGGGCGCGTGGAGCGATACAGACAAGGTCAGCTGCAAATTCTCCTGGGCCAGCCGTTCGATTCGAGGCACCAGGCCGCAGGTGGAAAGGCTGATATGGCGCATGCCGATGTTCAGCCCCTCGGGACTGTTGACCAGGCGGAGAAACTGGAGAACATTGTCATAGTTGTCCAGGGGCTCTCCGATGCCCATTAAGACGATATTGGACACCGGCAGGCCGGAATCCAGCTGGGTAAACAGCACCTGATCCAGCATCTCCGCCGGGGTCAGCCGTCGGACCAGGCCCCCCAGCGTCGAGGCACAGAAGGCGCAGCCCATGGCGCAGCCCACTTCCGAGGAGATGCAGACGGTATTGCCGTGGTGGTACTGCATCAGCACCGTCTCCACGCAGTTGCCGTCCGACAGACGCCAGAGGTATTTGACGGTCCCGTCCGCCCGGGAGACCTGCTTGCGCACCACCTCCGGCGGCGTCAAATCAAAGGTCTCCGAAAGCCGCTGCCGCAGGGGTTTGGAGAGATTGGTCATCTCGTCAAAGGTCCGGGCGCCCCGGTGCAGCCAGGTATAAATTTGCTTGGCGCGGAACTTGGGCTCGCCCAGCTCCGCCAGCGTCTGGGTCAGCTGGGCCAGATCCATGGATTTGATATCTCGGTTCATGGCCGCCTCCTCAGCTTGCAAATAAAAAATCCGTCGGTTCCGTGGCGGTGGGGATAGAGCGTCACCATGGCCCGGTCCGCCTCTCCCAGCGCCTCGGGCAGCCGGATGGCCTCCGGCTCGAACGCGCCATGGGCCTCCAAAAACGCCTGGGCCACCGCTTCGTTCTCCCGGCGCAGAATCGTGCAGGTGCTGTAGACCAGCACGCCGCCGGGCCGGACATACCGGGCGGCATTGGCGAGGATTCGGCTCTGAATCTCCGGCAGCCGCGCCAGACCGTCCAGGCTCTTATAGCGGATATCCGGTTTCTTCCGGATGACGCCCAGGCCGGAGCACGGCACGTCCGCAATCACGGCGTCCATGGCGCGCTCCCATTCCGGCACAAAGGCGCTGCCGTCCTGGAGCCGGGGCTTTATGCAGGAGAGGCCCAGCCGGGCCGCTCCCTTTTCCAACAGGGTGATTTTATGGGGATGAATATCACAGGAGATCACTTCCCCGGTATTATGGAGATCCATGGCCGCGGCGAAGCTCTTGCCGCCCGGGGCGGCACAGACATCCAGCACCCGCATGCCGGGCTCCAAGCCCGCCGCGGTGACGGCCAGCCGGGCCGCCGGGTCCTGGACGTAGAACCAGCCGCGGGCAAAGAGCGGCAGCCGTTCCACGCTGCCAACGCCCTGAAGAATCCATGCGTTTTGACACCAGGGATGCCGCTGGGCCTCCACACCGGCGTCCCGAAGGGCTTCGAGAAATGCCGCCTCGGAACAGGCCAGCGGATTTCGCTGCACCGTCAGCGGTACGGGCGCATTGTGGCTCTGAAGCAGCTCCGGCAGCGCATCCCCCACCTCCCCAGCCAGCAGCTGGGTCAGGGCCTGGGGATGACTGTAGCGCAAAGCCGGGTCGGCAGGCGGCGTCAGCTGGTCTCTCTGGCGCAGGGCGCTGCGGAGCACACCGTTAATCAGCCCCGCAGCCTGCCGGTTGGCGTATTTCTTGCCCTGGTCCACCGCCTCGTTGACTGCGGCAGAGGGCGGAATCTTGTCCAGAAACTGGAGCTGATAGAGTCCCAGCCGGAGAATATCCAGCACCACTGGCTGGAGCCGCGCCGTGCCGCCCTGGACCAGGCCGTCCAGCCAGTGGTCCAGCAGCAGCCGGTTCTGCATCACGCCGTAAACCAGCCGCGTGGCCAGGGCCGCGTCCCGGCTGTCCAGGCCGTCCCGGGCAATATATTCCTTGAGGGCCCCGTCGGCCCAAGCGCCCTGCCGGCGGCAGGCAATCAGCGCGGACAGCGCGGTGGTTCTGGCGTTCATACTGCCTCCCTGGAGAAATCAGTCGATTTGGATGGGATGGCCGCGGAAGTAGTCGGGGGCGGCCATGCGCTTGCCGCCCTGGGCCTGGAGCTCCCGCACCAGCGCCACGCCGCCCTGGCCGCAGGCCACCTCCAGCCCCTGCTTGGTCAGGGCGAGAAGCGTACCGGGGGCCCGGCCGGTGGTCTTCCCGGCGTCCTCCACGCGAAAAATCTTGAACTGGGTCCCGCCCAGCTCCGCCGTGGCCACGGGCCACGGAATCAGGCCGCGGACCTGGTCGATGACATAGCGCACCGGCTGGGTCCAGTCAATGGGGCTCATCTCCTTGGAGAGCATGGGCGCATAGGTGGCCTCGGCGTGATTCTGCGGCGTCCGCGTGGCCGTACCGGCTTCGATGGCCGCGATGGTATCGCAGGCCAGCCCCGCGGCGATCTGGGCCATCCGGGCCATCAGTTCCGCGCCGGTCTCCATGGGGTCGATGGGCGTGCGGCGGATTTCAATGATATCGCCCTCGTCCATGCCCGCAGTCAGATACATGGCGGTGATGCCGGTCTCCTCGCAGTGGTTGAGAATGGACCACTGGATCGGGCCCGCGCCCCGGAGCTGGGGCAGGATGCTGGCGTGCATATTGATGCAGCCCTTCTCCGGCACGTCCAGCACCGGCTGGGGCAGAATCCGCCCGTAGGCGACCACCACAATCAGCTCCGGCTTCAGCGCACGCAGCTCCTCCACCGTGGCCGGGTCCTTGAAATTCCGGGGCTGGAAGACCGGCAGGCCCTTCTCCAGCGCGAACTCCTTCACCGGCGACACCGAGAGCTTCATGCCCCGGTTCTTCGGCGTATCGATTTTGGTGTATACGCCGGCAATCTCATGTCCGGCGTTGTAAATGGCCTCCAGACACGTTCTGGCGATGTCCGGCGTGCCCATAAACACGAGTCTCATTGGTCCTCATCCTCTTCCATCATGGCTTTGAGCTCCTCGGGCGTCAGCATCCGCTCGGCCACGGCCGTATAGAGCTGCCCGTCCAGATGGGCCAGCTCGTGGCAGAAGCACCGGGCAATGAGCTCCTCGCCCTCCGCCTCGAACCAGTTGCCGTCCCGGTCCTGGGCCCGGACCTTGACATAGTTGGGCCGGGTGACGATGCCGTATTTGCCCGGCACGCTGAGACAGCCCTCCAGACCGGTCTGCTCGCCGCTCTCTTCGATGATTTCCGGATTAATCAGTTCCAGAATCCCGTCTTCGCCGGTATCCACCACCACCGCCCGGCGCAGCACGCCCACCTGGGGCGCGGCCAGGCCGACGCCGCCGGCGTCCACCAGCGTATCGGTCATATCGTCCAGCAGGACGTGGAGACGGCGGTCGAATTTCGTCACCGGACGGCTGACCTTGGTGAGAACGCTGTCGCCCTCGGTGACAATATTGCGCAATGCCATGCTAATCCCTCTATTCGTATGAATTGATATCCACATAGGCGGTGACGCCCCGGTTGGCGCGGTCCTGGAGGAAGGCCTTGAGCACCGCCGCCAGATGCCGCCGCAGGGGACGGCTGCCGCTGGTTTGCAGCACCAGCCGGTACCGGAACGTATTATTGACCTTGACCACCGGCGCGGGCGACGGGCCCAGCACCGTGAGAGCCGTACCCCAGCCGGGGGACTGCTGCAATACCATGGCCCGGAACCGGGCCGCGCCGCTGACGGCCCAGCCCTCGATGCGGCTGAGGAACGTCACGGTGAAGAGATCCCGGAAGGGCGGCAGGCCCTGGAGCTGCCGCAGCGACAGCTCCATCGAGAAAAAGGCGTCGTAATCCTGACGGGCCGCCAGTTCGATGACCCGGTGCTGCGGCGACATAGTCTGAATCAGCGCCCGGCCCTGATACTGTCCGCGTCCAGCCCGGCCCACCACCTGGGTCAGCAGAGAGAACGTGGTCTCGGCGGCCCGGAAGTGATTGACATACAGGGAGAGATCCGCGTCAATCACCCCGACCAGGGTGACATTTTCAAAATTCAGCCCCTTGGTGACCATCTGGGTTCCCACCAGAATGGGGATCTTCTCCCGCTCGAACCGGCTGAGAATATCCTCATGGGTGTTGGTAGCGGAGACGGTATCGGCATCCATCCGGAGAATCTCCCGGTCGGGGAACAGCGTTCGCAGCTCCGCCTCGATTCTTTGGGTGCCGACGCCCATGGTTTTCACCATGCCGCCGCATTGGGGGCAGCGGTCCTGCACCGGCTCCGAGTGCCCGCAATAGTGACACAGGAGCCGGTGATTGGCCGCGTGATAGGTGAGGCTGACGCTGCACCGGGGACAGGTGGGCACCGCGCCGCACTGGACGCAGATTCGATATTGGCCCGCCCCGCGGCGGTTGAGAAACAGGATGCTCTGGCGGCCCTGGTCCATGGTCTCCCGCAGCGCCTCCTGAAGCGGCAGGCTGATGGAGGTACCGTTGCCCCGGCGAAGCTCCTCCTTCAGGTCCACAATCCGGACTTCGGGCAGCGCGCCGCCGTGAAACCGCTGCCCAAGGGTGAACAGGGCATAGGTCCCCTGCCGGGCCAGATACATGGTCTCCACCGAGGGCGTGGCCGACCCCAGCAGCACCAGCGCGCCCTCCTTGGCGCCGCGGTAGAGCGCCGCCTCCCGGGCGTGATACCGGGGCGAATTTTCAGATTTATAGGAGTGCTCCTGCTCCTCGTCCACAATCAGCAGGCCCAGCTGCTGCACCGGCGCAAACACTGCCGAGCGGGTGCCGATGACGACCCGAGCGCCGCCCTGGCGGATTCTCCGCCACTCGTCATAGCGCTCGGTGACCCGCAGCCCGCTGTGGAGCACGGCCACGGTCTTGCCGAAGTAGCCCACCAGCGTGGCAATGAGCTGGGGTGTCAGGGCAATCTCCGGCACCAGGAGCACGGCGCTTCTCCCCTGCTCCAGGGTCCGGGCGATCAGCCGGACATAGACCGAGGTCTTGCCGCTTCCGGTGACGCCGTACAAAAGCGCCGCGCCGGGCTTCTCCCTGTCCTGGAGCGCCGCCAGCCCCGTATAGGCGGCGTTCTGCGACTCATTGAGCACGGGCAGGGGAACCGGATCTCCGGGCGGCGGCAGCGGCGTGCGGAACACCGGCCGCAGAGACAGGCTTAGAAAACCCAGCCGCTCCAGACGGCGAACCGTCGCCATGGTTGCGCCGGTAAAATAGCAGAGCTCCTTGGCGCTGACAGAGCCCAACTGGGCCAGGAGCGTCAGGACCTCTCGCTGCATGGGCGCGGACCGGGCCTTGGACTGGGCATACTGCACCGCCTCCTCCCAGGGCACAGCCAGAGATGCAATTTCCTCGGACTTGTCCCGGACGCGGCGGTCAAAGGTGCGGTTGGAACGAAGGTAATGCTTGTTCTGCAAATACGGGAGATACCGCTCCAGCAGCGCCGGATCGACGGCCTGGCGCAGCTCCTGGGTACGGATCACGCCGCCGCGGTCGGCGGCCGCCTGTAGAATCGCCAGCGCGTCCCGATGGCTCTTGGCCACCTTGGCCTCGTCCACCGGGATCTCCAGGGTCCACTCCTCCTGGACCGAAAACCACAGGCCCGCCGGAAGCATGGCCTTGACCGCGTCATAAAAGGTACAGAAGTACCGCTCCCGCAGAAAGGCGGCCAGATGGAGCAGGGGCTCGGAGAGAACCGGCGTCTCGTCCAGCACCGCGGCCACGGATTTGAGGCCGGTCTCCTCGCCGTCCGTCACTGCCAGCACCATGCCCTCTACCCGGCGGTTTCCCTGGGAAAAGGGAACCAGGACCCGCATGCCCGGCGCAACGGAGAGCTGCGGCGGAACCCAATAGGAATAGGGCTTGTCAATGGCATATATCGCCGCCGAGACGGCAATCTGGGCAATCAAGAGACGCTCCTGCGCAGATCAGCGCAGATACTCTTCCTTGGTCACGGCGGACAACTTGCCCTCAGCCACTTCCCGGATGGCCAGCGTGACGGGCTTGTCGTCCAGGGCATAGCCCTCCTGCTCGGCCTCAATGGAAATCTGACGGGCCCGGCGGGCCACCACGTTGACAAGAAGATACCGGCTGTCAATGTGCTTGAGCAGCTCGGACATGGGGGGGTAAAGCATAATTAGAGTTCCTCCTTCAAAAGGTGCAGCCGTTCAGAGGTTTTGCACTTCTCCGCCTCGATGATGGAGAGGATCTCGGAAACGGCCTTGTCTACATTGTCGTTGACGACGAGATAGTCGTATTGACCGGCCTGGGTATACTCCCAGCGGGCGCGCTCCAGGCGTTCGCGGATCAGCTCCGGCGCGGTGTCGCCACGGCCGAAGAGCCGGGCCTCGATGTCCCGGAAGGACGGGGCCAGCATAAAAATCAGAATGGCGTCGGGACGGCGGGCCTTGACCCGCAGCGCGCCCTGGACCTCGATGTCCAGCAGCACATCCCGTCCGGCCTCCAGCGCCTCATTCAGCGGCGCCTCCGGCGTGCCGTAGTAATTGCCCACATACTGGGCATATTCCAGCAGCGCCTGCTGCTCGATCATCTGCCGGAACTGGTCGCGGCTCACGAAGAAGTAGTTCTTGCCGTCCACCTCGCCCGGGCGCATGGGCCGGGTGGTGGCGGAGACCGAGAATTGCAGCGTCCGGCTGCGGGCCATGACGCCCTTGACCACGGTGCTCTTCCCGACGCCCGAGGGGCCGGAGAGTACAATCAGCTTTCCTCCCATGATTCCGTCTCCTCTCTCTCCCCCGCCTCGGCCTTGCCGGAGGCCCGTCCCGCGATGGTTTCCGGCAAGATGGCGGAGAGTATCACATGGTCCGTGTCCATGATAATCACGGCCCGGGTTCTACGTCCGTACGTGGCGTCGATGAGCATGCTGCGGTCCCGGGCCTCCTGGATGATCCGCTTGATCGGCGCGGACTCCGGACTCACGATGGCCAGCAGGCGGCTGGAGGACACCATGTTTCCAAAGCCTATGTTAATCAGCCGCATAGCGCCCTCCTCACTCGATATTTTGGATCTGCTCCCGGATTTTTTCCAGCTCCGCCTTGATTTCCACCACGATTTCGGTGATTTCCAGGTCGGAGCACTTGGAGCCGATGGTGTTGGTCTCCCGGTTCATCTCCTGCAGCAGGAAGTCCAGCTTCCGGCCGATGGGGCCGCCGGACGCCAGCATGGACCGCAGCTGCTTGAGATGGCTGCGCAGCCGGACGGTCTCTTCGTCCACGGCCACTTTATCGGCATAGATGGCCGCCTCGGTGAGAATCCGGTTTTCGTCGATGGAAGTGGAGGCCAGCACCTCCTGCATTTTTCCCAGCAGCTTGGCCCGGTATTCCGCCACGGTCTGGGGGCTTCTGGCCTCGACCTGCTCCACCAGGCCGAGGATCGTCTCGCCCCGCGCCAGTACGTCTGCGGCCAGCGCCGCGCCCTCGGCCGTGCGCATGGCATTAAACTGCTCCAGCGCCGCGGCGACCGCATCCGTCAGCGCGGCGGCCCGGGCCTCCTCGTCCTCGTCGGGCTTCTCCACAAGAAAGACGTCCGGCAGCCGGGAGAGCACCGACACGGAGATATCGTCCCGGACGCCGTACTCGGAGACCATGGCGCCCATGGCGGTCAGATATCCCTCCACCACAGGGCGGTTCAGCGACACGGCCACGTCGCCGCCGGGATGGTTGATGGTCAAATAGACGTCCACCTTGCCCCGGCTCACCTGGGCCTTGACGCATTGCTTGATTCGGTCCTCGGCATAGGCGTAGAGCCGCGGCAGCTTGACCGTGCAGTCGAGATAGCGGTTATTGACGGCCCGGATTTCCGCAGTGATCTCCAGATCCTCAAAGGTCTGAATCGCTCTGCCGTAACCGGTCATGCTTTTTATCACAGTCGGTACCTCCATGGAGAAGCGGAATCGGCCGGGCTGCATCGCCCGGTACGCAAGGGGCGGGCTGCATACGGGGTGTCCGCATACAGCCCGAGTGAAATCTGTTTCGGCGGCTAGCCGTCTACGGCGACCAGGTCCACCACAATGCTGTATTCTTTGCTGGTGATGATGCCAGCGCCCTCGAAGCCGTCCAGATAAATCCGGACCGGCACCGTCACGGCAGTCCCCGCGTCAGCCGAGGTGAAGCTCGAGAAATCGGCGATCACGCGGATATTGTCCTCGGTGATCTCGTCGATGTCGCTCTCATTGGCCCGGATGGACACCTGCAGCATCGTCGTCCGGCTCTCCGGCATCAATCCGTCCGGTACATTGATAAACTGGAAGTTGGTGCTGGGAATCTGCATCTGCCGGATGGCCTTGTTCTTAATCTGGATCGTGACCTTGGCCTCCTGGACGCCGCTGACGTTGGAACAGCCCTCGGGAAGCGTAATCGCCCGGGTCGTGGTCAGGGTATTGCTCTCCATGCTGCCCAAATCCACGCTGCTCAGGCGGATACTCGGAATCGTCTCAAGAATGGAGGCATCGCCGGAAATTTGGATGGTCTCGGGCTCGACCAGAATGACGCAATCGTCCCTGGTGACGCCGCCGCCGTCGATGGTGGGCAGCTCCAGGGGCACATCCTTAAACATGGACACCGGCACGGTGACTTGGATTTCCGTGACATCGGAGGAAATCTCGGTGCTGTCGATCACATTGCTGTCATAGTCGATCAAGGTATACGGCAGGCTGGACGTAATGGTCTGGTCCACGTTTTCGCGGCTCAGGGTCACCAGCGCGTAGTCCACCTGATTGACCAGGTCCTGGGGACCCTCGATGACAATTTCGCTGTAATCCTGGGTGGCGCGGTCGGCCAAATAGCCCTCCGCCGCCTTGATGTCGGCGGAAACCCTGACTTCGATGGTGCGTCTGGCCAGCTGGGCCAGCGTCACGATGATCTTATTGGGGTCCCGGCCGATCAGCGACAGGTTTTGGCTGGACACCGAGGCCGGCAGCGTGATATCCGACAGATCATAGGTGAAGGACTGCTCGCTGGCGGTGCGGAGCCGGGATACGTCGATCACGACCTCCAGCTCCGACTTGTCGTCCCGGAGCTTATTGAGCTCGGACAGGCGGCCCCGGAAATCCAAGGTGACGCCGGATTCGACGTTGGTGGAGCCGATAATCAGATCGTAGTCCTCCCGCAGAACATCCTCGCCGCTGAAGGTGACGGGGATATTGTACAGCGTCGCCGTTTTCTCCGGGTTTTCCACCAAGACCACGTACAGCCAGATTCCCAGGGAAATCACCACGGCCAGCAGCATGGAAAGTATTTTTTTATTTCGCATCGGACCGTCCCTTCTTTACAAAGGTTTGTTTGAGGCGGCTCATCAGCGTCTTCTGTTCCTCCTCGTCGGGGATCAGCTCGGCGGTGAGCAGCCGCTCCAGGGTCTGGGGGGCCAAGTGCCGCTTGAGCATGCCGCCGATGGCCACGGAAATGGTGCCGGTCTCCTCCGAGACGATGACCACCACCGCGTCGGAGACCTCGCTGGTGCCGACGCCGGCCCGGTGGCGGGTGCCCAGGTCGCTGCTCAGGTGCGGATTCTCCGACAGAGGCATGACGCAGCCCGCCGCCGCCACCCGGCCGCCGCGGATGATGACCGCGCCGTCATGGAGCGACGCCTTGGGGAAGAACAGGTTGCGCAGCAGCTGTTCCGAGGTCCGGGCATCCAGCAGCGTGCCGGTCTTGAAGTAATCCTCCAGGGAGGACTCCCGCTCGAAGATCAGCAGCACGCCGACCCGTTCCTTGCTCATGATCTCGCAGGCAGAGACCGTGGCGAGAATGGCCTCGGCCATCTCCCCACGGGGCGACTTGCCGCCCAGCAGCTCCTTGACGCTCTTGCCTCCGAAGCGCTCCAGCGCCCGCCGGAGCTCCGGCTGGAACATGATGACCAGGGCAATGACGCCCAGCTCCAGGATCTTATTGAGGCCGAAGTTCAGCATCTCCATGCCGATCAGGCCCGTAAGCCAGGTGGCCAGCAGCAGCAGCACGATGGCCTTCGCCACCCGGGCCGCGCTGCTGGAGTGCACCAGATCAAAAATCTTATATATGATAAAAGCAACGATCAGAATATCCAGGACATCCTTGATCCGAATGCTCATAAACGCGTAGAGCGCTTCCTGAAAGAAATTAGCTATTCCGCTCAATGGTCCACACCACCATTCTGATATCTATACATAATCATTGTAATTATAGCCCAGAACGACGGCGTTGGCAAGGGGAAATGGCCAAGAATTTCAGAGCTGGCAGATTTGGCCTAAAATGCCGGCCACAGCGTCGATTTCGGCCTCGGTGGTAAAATCCGACACGCTCAGACGCACGGTACCGCTCCGCAGCGTACCGGCGCTCTCGTGGGCCACCGGCGCGCAGTGGAGGCCCGCCCGGGTGGCGACGCCGGCCTCGCCCAGACGCCGGGCCACGGTCTCGCAGTCCAGCCCTGCCGCCGATACCGACAGAACGCCGCTCTGCGCCGCTGCCGGGCCGCGGTATACGGTCAAATTCGGATAGCCGGAGAGCGCCCGCGCCAGCCGGCCGATCAGCCGGCCCTCATGGGCGGCGACGGCGGCGAGGCCCCGGCTTTGAAGATAGCGGATTCCCTCCAGCAGTCCGGCGATTCCGGGCACATTGTGGGTTCCGGCCTCGGCGGCATCGGGCAGGAAATCCGGCATTTCCCAGCGCTCGGACTGGCTGCCGGTCCCGCCCTCCAGCAGCGGCTTCGGAACCCTGCCGCAGAGCAGCAGCCCGGTGCCCTGAGGCCCGTAGAGACCCTTATGCCCGGGCATGGCGACAAAGGCCGCGCCCCACCGGGCCAAGGAGACCTCCAGCACACCGGCCGATTGGGCCGCGTCCACGATCAGCGGCACGCCCCGGTCCCGGCACAGGGCGGCGATCTCCTCCACCGGCAGAATATAGCCGAAGACGTTGGAGACATGGGTACAGACCACCGCCTTGGTCTCGGGCGTAACCGCAGCCTGAAAGGCGGCCAGCGTATCGGCCTGATTGAACAGCTTCCGGCCCGCGATGACAATGTCCGCGCCCAGGGCGTAGAGAGGCCGCAGAACGGCATTGTGTTCAAATCCGGAGATCACCACCCGGTCGCCGGGCCGAACCAGGGATTTGATGGCGATGTTCAGGCCGTGGGTGGCGCTGGAGGTAAATACAACCTGGTCCGGCGGCGTGTCAAAGAGCTGCCCCGCCGCTTCGCGGCAGGCATAGGCCACGGCGCTGGCCCGCTGGGCTGCCGGGTGGCCGCTGCGGCCCAGGCTGGCGCAGGTGTGCATGGTCTCCTCCACCGCCCGGTAGACCGCCTCCGGCTTCGGCATGGTCGTGGCGGCGTTGTCGAGATAAATCACGGGAATACCTCCTCTGCCCGGCCCCCGGCTGTGATCCGGTACGCCTTTTCATGGAGAATCAGATTGGCACGGAGGACCTCGGCGGTTCTGTATACCACATCGCCGCCCACCTGGATGGAATATCCGCAGCCCTTGGTAGAAATGGCCCGGGGCGTGCGAATCAGCGCGGCGAAGATCCCGGCCTGCCGCAGGGCGCTGACCGCCCGCTGGGCCTGGGTCATGGAACGAAAGGTGAAATAATAGTCATACATTGCTCTACCCTCCCGTCCAGTGTATGCCGCGCGAACCGGGTCGGATACGGGCGAAGGAGAAAATGACCCGCGGGCGATTGCCTTTCCGCCCCGGGTCCGCTATAATGGGGAAAAAGATTGCAGGAGGCACTCCATGGCGCAGATTATCGAACTCACATCCCTCCACGATCCGGCGGTGGCGGCCTATGCCCGGCTCACCGAGGCGCAGCTGCGCAGCAGGCTGGAGCCGGAGCTGGGGGTGTTTATCGCGGAAAGTCCCAAGGTCATCGGCACGGCCCTGGACGCGGGGCTCCGGCCCCTGTCGCTGCTGATGGAGCGGCGGCACCTGACCGGACAGGGCGCGGCCCTGCTGGCGCGGTGCGGCGACATTCCCGTCTATACCGGCGACCGGGAGCTGCTGGCCCAGCTGACCGGCTACACCCTGACCCGCGGCATCCTCTGCGCCATGGCCCGTCCCGTCCTGCCCCGGGCCGAGGACATCTGCCAAGACGCCCGCCGGGTGGCGGTGCTGGAGGGAATCGTGGATTCCACCAACGTGGGGGCCATCTTCCGCTCGGCGGCCGCCCTGGGCGTGGACGCGGTGCTCCTCTCCCCCACCTGCTGCGATCCCCTCCACCGGCGGGTGGTCCGGGTCAGCATGGGCACGGTGTTCCAGGTGCCGTGGACGTATCTGGGCAGCAGCGCGGCGGACTGGCCCCAGGCTGGTCTCGCCCGGCTCCACGCCCTGGGCTTTGAGACCGCCGCCATGGCGCTGACGGCCCGGTCCTGCTCCATCGACGATCCCCGGCTCCGGACCGCCGAAAAGCTGGCCATCGTATTGGGCACAGAGGGCGACGGCCTCTGTCACGAGACCATCGCCCAATGCAGCTATACGGTGAAAATCCCCATGGCCCATGGGGTGGATTCGCTCAACGTGGCCGCGGCCAGCGCTGTGGCCTTCTGGGAGCTGCGGGTCCGGTGAGCTAACGGTGGCAGGTCCGGCAGGCGTCCAGGTCGTAGATCCGCCGGAACTGCCGGAGGCTGGCCCCCTGGCGCAGGCAGTGGAGCAGCACCTCCCCGCAGGCCCGGGCATCGCTCCCGGCATGGTGGTGCCGGAGCTCCAGGCCCAGGGCGTCGCTGAGGGTGTTGAGCTTGTGGTTCGGCAGGCCCGGCATGTACCGGCGGCTCAGCTGCACCGTGCAGGCATAGTCCACATACTGCTGCCAGACGATGCCGTAGGCCCGCAGGCACCGGGCCAGAACCGTCAGATCAAAGGTGGCGTTGTGGGCCACCAGCAGACTCCCCTGGAACAGCGGCTCCAGCAGCAGCCACAGCCGGTCAAAGGTGGGCTGGTTGGACACCATCTCCGGCGTAATGCCCGTCAGGGCCACGTTGAAGGCGTCGAAATGGGTCTCGGGATTCACCAGGGTATAGAGATCCCGGGTGATTTCCCCGTCCACGATCTCACACAGGCCGATGGCGCTCATCCGGTCGTTGCAGGCATTGGGCGTCTCCACATCGAAGACGATGATTCGCTGGTCCATAGGACTCCTCTCTTTCTCAAGCGGCAGGCTGTATCTACGAAAATCGCCCCGATCCGGATGGATCGGGGCGTTGTGTGCGTCACAGGGAGAAAATCAATAGAACTTTCTCTTGTTCTTGCGGGCAGCTTCGGACTTCTGCTTCCGCTTCAGGCTGGGACTCACATAATGCTCTCTCTTCTTGACCTCCTGAATAACGCCAGCCTTGGCGCAGCTGCGCTTAAAGCGCTTCAGTGCGGACTCCAGAGATTCATTTTCCTTTACGTGAATTTCAGACATTGATGATTTCCCTCCCTCCATGTATCCGGCTCAATCCAGGATACGTTCAGGGCTGTTCAAACAGCACAATGATTATAGTCAAAATTGCGCAATTTGTCAAGCATTATTTCAAAATCAGATTGACCAGCTTGTTCGGCACCAGGATGGTCTTGACCAGGGTCTTGCCCTCGGCCAGCCGGGCGATCTTGTCCTGGGCCATAGCGGCGGCCACGACGGTATCCTGGTCGCTGTCGGTGGGGACCTCCACGGTGCCCTTGAGCTTGCCGCAGACCTGCACGGCCATGACCACCTTGGCGTCCACGGTCTTGCTCTCGTCATGCTCCGGCCAGGGCATCTGGCAGGCCATCTTGCCGTACTTGGCGGCAAAGCCCTTGTTCTCCCACAGCTCCTCGACCATATGGGGCGCAAAGGGACTCAGCAGCAGCAGAAGCTGCTCCACGTCGCCCTTGGTGCAGCCGTTGGCATAGAACTCGTTGACCATGGTCATCAGCGCAGCGATGGCGGTGTTCATCTTCAGCTCGTCGATATCCTGGGTGACCTTCTTGATGGTCTTGTGGATGATGGACTCATTGGCGGCGGAGACGGCCTCGTCGTCCGAGCAGGCCTCGGCCAGATTCCAGCAGCGGTCCAGGAACCGCTTGGAGCCCTTGACGGCCTCGTTGGACCAGGAGACGGCCTTCTCAAAGTCGCCGATGAACATGATATGCAGGCGCATGGTGTCCGCGCCGTACTGATCGACAATGTCGTTGGGGTTGACCACGTTGCCCCGGGACTTGGACATCTTCTCGCCGCCCTCGCCCAGGATCATGCCGTGGCTGGTGCGCTTCTGGTAGGGCTCCTTGGTGGGCACCACGCCGATATCATAGAGGAACTTGTGCCAGAACCGGCTGTAGAGCAGGTGGAGCGTGGTGTGCTCCATGCCGCCGTTGTACCAGTCCACGGGGCTCCAGTAGTCCAGAGCCTCCTTGGAGGCCAGGGCCTTGTCGTTGTGGGGGTCCATATACCGCAGATAGTACCAGGAGGAACCGGCCCACTGGGGCATGGTATCGGTCTCCCGCTGGGCGTCGCCGCCGCACTTGGGGCACTTGCAGTTGACCCAGTCGGTCATCTTGGAGAGGGGCGACTCGCCGGTGTCGGTGGGCTCGTAGCTCTCCACGTTGGGCAGCACCAGGGGCAGCTCGCTCTCGGGCAGGGGCACCCAGCCGCACTTGGGGCAATTGACCATGGGGATGGGCTCGCCCCAGTACCGCTGCCGGGAGAAGACCCAGTCGCGGAGCTTGTAGTTGACCTTCTCCGCGCCGATGCCCTTCTCCTCCAGCCACTTGATCATGGTGGGGATGGCCTGCTTGACGGTCAGGCCGTTGAGGAAGCCGGAGTTGACCATGATGCCGGTGTCATCCTTGAGGGTGAAGGCAGCCTTTTCCACATCGCCGCCCTGGACCACCTCGATGATCTCACAGCCGAACTTCTTGGCGAACTCCCAGTCGCGGTCATCGTGGGCCGGGACCGCCATGATGGCGCCGGTGCCGTAGGTGACCAGGACGTAGTCGGAAATAAAAATCGGAATCTCCTTGCCGTTGACGGGGTTGATGGCGCGGACGCCCTGGAGCATGACGCCGGTCTTCTCCTTGTTGAGCTCGGACCGCTCAAAGTCGGACTTCCGGGCGGCCTCGTCCACGTAGGCCTGGACCGCGTCATAGTTCTCAATCTTGTCGGCCCACTTTTTCACATAGGGGTGCTCGGGAGAGATGACCATGTACGTGGCGCCGAAGAGGGTGTCGGCCCGGGTCGTGAAGATCCGCAGCACGTCTCCGGCGGTGGTCTGGAAATCGACCTCCGCGCCGGTGGAGCGGCCGATCCAGTTCTTCTGCTGGATTTTCACCCGCTCGATAAAGTCCACATCGTCCAAATCGTCGATCAGCCGCTGGGCGTACTTGGTGATTCGCAGCATCCACTGGCTCTTCTCCTTGCGGATGACCTCGCTGCCGCACCGCTCGCAGACGCCGTTGACCACCTCTTCGTTGGCCAGGACGCACTTGCAGCTGGTGCACCAGTTGACCGGCATGGTGGCCTTGTAGGCCAGGCCCTTCTCCCACAGCTTCAGGAAGATCCACTGGGTCCACTTGTAGTAGCTGGGGTCCGTGGTGTCGATCTCCCGGTCCCAGTCGAAGGAGTAGCCCAGCATCTTCAGCTGGGAACGGAACCGCTCGATGTTCTGCTTGGTGACGATGGCGGGGTGGATATGGTTTTTGATGGCATAGTTCTCCGTGGGCAGGCCAAAGGCGTCATAGCCGATGGGGAACAGGACGTTGTAGCCCTCCATCCGCTTCTTCCGGCAGATGATGTCCATGGCCGTGAAGGGCCGGGGATGACCCACGTGGAGGCCCTGGCCGGAGGGATACGGGAACTCGATCAGGCCGTAGAACTTGGGCCGCTTGTCGCCGGTGACGGCGGCATAGGGCTTCTGCTCCTCCCAGATCTTTTGCCACTTGTGCTCGATAGGGGTAAAATCGTACTTCATTGCTTCTATCTCACCTTTTATACAAAGTCTTTGCTGACAGGCAGGGACGCCGCCGTTACGGGGCCAGGACCTCGCTGAGATCCACGCGCTTGGCGTCGGTCCAGAGCCGCTCCAGGTCATAGAACTGCCGCGTCTCCTCGGTAAACACATGGACCACCAGGCAGCCGTAGTCCAACAGGACCCAGGTGCCGCTGCGGTGACCCTCCCGGCGGAGGGCGGGTTCCCCGGCGTTGTCCATGGCCTCCTCGACGGCGTCACAGAGGCTCTTGACATGGGTGCTGGAAGTGCCGGTGCAAATCAAAAAGTAGTCGGCAATGGTGGTGACGTCGGTGATCTCCAGCAGGGAGATATCCACGCCCTTGCGGTCATCCAATGCCTTGGCCGCCACGGCGGCAACTTCTTTGGGTGTCATCATAATTTTGGCTCGTCCTTTCTGCGCCGGGCGGAAGCGGCGGCTTCACCGGCGTCTAATCTCTTACTCAGTCTCAGGGCCAGAGGGTCTCGTCCGAGGAAGGGGCCAGCGGGTCCAGCGGGTCCGACGGCAGCTCCGTGCTCTCGTCGGGATCGGTCACCGTGGGGTCCTGCTCGTCGTCAGTGCCGGGGTCGGAGGAGACGTCACCGGCGGTATCCTCACTGTCTGTGCCGCCGGTCTCATCGGTCGAGGAATCAACCGTCGTGTCCGTACTCGAGGAGTTGGTGGTGCTGGAGGTACCGGCATAGACCGATTCCGGCGTGCGGATGCTCACATTGGCGGCGGTGATCTCCACGTCATAGGGATTGAAATACTCGTTGACCACCTCCAGGGTTTTGTTCTGGTAGATGGCATAGCAGGACGCGCCGTTGACCATGACCGCCTCGCCCTCCAGGGTGTAGGTGAACATATCGTCAAAGTCACACTTGAGGAGCTCCTGGCCATAGTAGACCATATTGCCCACAGTCATATCGGTGATGACGTTGTCAAAGAACAGATTGGCCAGCTCCGGCAGCTTTGTGAGCGTGGTCATGGAGAGATATTTCTTGGCCAGCGCCTGAAGGAACTGCTGCTGCACCTGCGTACGCATGATATCCTGGGTGGCGTAGCCCTTCCGGAAGCGAACCAGACCCATGGCCTGCTCGCCGTTGAGGGTCTGGAGGCCGGGCTGCAGATCGATATACAGATCCTGGGTCGGGTCGGTATAGTACATCCGCATGGGCACGTCGAACTCCACGCCGTCCACCAGGTCCACCAGCTCGATAAAGACGTCCAGCTTCACCAGCACATAGCCGTCCACCTCGAAGCCCAGCAGCTGGGCCAGCTTGGTCTTCAGGGCCTCCATGCCCTCCTTGCCCTGACCGCCCGAGCCGTAGATGGAGTTAATCTTGGGCACGGAATAGTTGCCGGAGATCAGGGTATCGCGGGGCACGCTCATCAGGGCCACGGTGTGGTCATTGGTGTCCAGCCGGGCAATCATAATCGTATCGGTGCGGCCGCCGTCGTCATCGGTGCCGCAGATCAGGATGTTGTAAAAGCCCTCCTTGTGGCTGGCGGGGACCTCCACCTCCAGCTCCACCTCTTCGCCGGTCTCCTCATCGATCTGGGTTTCGATCTCAATGGTCGTGGGCGGGATGAACACGTCCTCGCCGTCCAAATCGGTGTCGTCGCTGATGGTGGGCAGCGTAGGCTGCTTGACCGCTTGGGGCTTGACAAAGTCCCGATAGACTGCTACCACCGTACCGGCCAAAATCACCACGCTGGCCAGCAGCAGAATTGCGCCGCGCTGGACGCCGGTGAGGCGGTGCTTTCGCACCGGGCGCGATACATCGGGCTGCGGTGCGGCTCCGGAGGCGGAGCGAGCCGGCTGAGTTTTGCTGCGGCCGGCGGAAGCGAACCGGCCGCCGTGCTTACTTCCAAATAGTTTCATCGTGCATCCTTTCCAAATTTGCCGGATAACGAAGTTCTAGGCGCTTTGCCTCTTGAAGTTCGGCTCGAGCCGACATCTCAAGTATTCTTCATTCCTTGTCGGAGAAACGCCATCGCCTCCTGCGAGGCCTGACCCATGGGCGCGTGCTGCTGCGCCAGATGCTCCTGGGTCATCTCCAGTCCCAGCAGCAGCGCCGCGTCCAAATCAGAATATGCCAGCCGCCGCAGCTCCTCCACGCCGGGGAAGTCGCGGTTGGGCTCCATATAGTCTGCTACGTAAATGATTTTCTCCAGGGTGGACATGTTGGCCCGGCCGGAGGTGTGCCACCGGATGGCCTCGCAGACCGCCGGATTCTCCCCGAACACATGCTCTGCCACTGCCGCCGCCGTGGGCGCGTGGAGGAGCTTGGTGTGGGTGCGGAGGAAATCATCGATTATAATACCATAAGTTTCACAAAGACGCAACTGGTCCGCGCCGCTCAGGGCCTTGGTGACATCGTGCAAAATACCGGCGCGGGCCGCGTCCTCCACGTTGGCGCCGTGGACCTTGGCCAGCTCCACCGCCGTCTCGCTGCAGCCGATGACATGGTTGACCCGGCTCTCATTGTGGAGCTGCAGGCTCTCCTGCTTCAGCTGCTCGAAGGGCAGGTTTTTCCGGTTCCGGTTCACGCCGTAGAGGCCCAGCTCGTGGATTCGCCGGTAGACCTTGGGGTCCAAATCAGCCTCCGCGCCGCCGAGGATCAGCAGCCGCCGCACCGCCGTAGAGGACATCTCCAGAAAATCGTTGGGAATAAACAGGGGCGCTTTGCCGTAGCGCTTCTTAAAGGTATGGGCATAGTCCTCCAGGGTGGACTCGTCGGCGTCGTTCCGGTGCGCCATGACCACCTGGGCCAGGGCGCAGATTTCCTTGGGATGATACCAGCTGTCAAAGGACAGCAGCATATCAGTGCCCATGCAGAGATAGAGCTCATCCCGAGGGTAGCGCTCCTTCAGGGCCCGGAGCGTCTCCACGGTATAGCTGGCCCCGGCCCGGCGGAACTCCAGGTCGTCCACCAGGGCGAAGGGCACGTTTTCCGTCGCCAGCCGCAGCAGCTCCAGCCGCCGCGTGGCGTCGGGGGTGTCGGGCGGGAGGACCTTGTGAGGCGGCAGATACACCGGCACAAACAACAATAGATCCAGTCCCAGGACCCGCTGAAACTCCTTGGCCGCGAGAATATGCCCCAGATGGGGCGGGTTGAACGTACCGCCATAGATGCCGATTTTTGCCATGGTGCTCCCTCCCTACAATTTCTCCGTTATGTGTCGGATTCATCCCGCCGCTGCATCTGCTGCCGGCGGGCAATGGCGGCCTTGACCGCCTCGTCGTGGAAATACTGGTCGCGCTTCTCCCGTTCCGCCTTGGCGGCGGCCCGGCGGCGCTGACGGCCTACCTTGACGGGATTGACCTTCTTTTGGAGCTTCTTCGCCGCGGCCGCCTTGCGCTGCCGTTCGGCCTCCAGCTTTTTCGACCTGCGCCAGATGACAAAGGTGCTGCCGGCCGTGGCGACGCCGTCGGCGCCGGTGGCCTCGCAAATGGCGTCGCTGACCTCCCGGGCCGTCAGCAGGGCGCTCTCCAGGACCCGGCCCTTGACCAGCTCCCGGGCCTCCAGCAGCGTCTCTGCCTCCTCCAGGACCGCGTCGGAGACGCCGCCCTTCCCTACCATCAGCGTGGTATCCAGTCCGTTTGCCCGGGCCCGCAGCGCGGCCCGTTCTTTGCTATTCAGCATGTAGGTTCTCCTTCCAAGCGGATAAAAATGCGTGTAATGCCCGTCCCCGATGGGAAACGGCGTTTTTCTCCTGGGGTTCAGCCTCGGAAAAGGTCTTGCCCAGCTCCGGCACATAAAAGACCGGATCGTAGCCGAAGCCGTTCTCGCCCCGGGGGGCAAAGAGGATCTCACCCTCGCAGCTTCCCTGGGCCGTCACCGTCCTGCCGTCGGGCAGCACGCAGGCGATGGCGCTGACAAACCGGGCCGACCGCTCCCCTGCCGGGACCTGCTCCAGATTGTGCAGCAGATAGGCCGTCCGGGCCTGGTCGGAGTCCAGATGGCCGTACCGGGCCGAATAGACGCCGGGCGCGCCGCCCAGGGCGTCCACCATCAGCCCCGAATCGTCGGCGATGGCGGCCATGCCGCTGGCCTCCATGACGGCCCGGGCCTTCAAAAGCGCGTTTTCCGCAAAGGTCGTACCGGTCTCCTCCACGTCCACATCGACGCCCACATCCGATTCCAGCACCACCTCCAGCCCCAGCTGGGAGAGAATGGTCTCCATCTCCCGGAGCTTGTGAGGGTTCTTGCTGGCCAATACAAGCTTCATACCAGCGCCTCCGCGAATGCCTTGGGGTCGAAGGGCATCAGATCGTCCATCTGCTCGCCCACGCCCACGTATTTCACCGGGATTTGCAGGGCGTCGGCCACTGCCACCACAATGCCGCCCTTGGCGGTGCCGTCCAGCTTGGTCAGGGCCATGCCGGTGACGCCGGCAATCTCCTGGAACTGCTTGGCCTGGAGAAGGCCGTTCTGACCGGTGGTGCCGTCCAGAACCAGCAGGACCTCCTTGGCGGCGTCGGGCAGCTCCCGGTCGATGATCCGGCTGATCTTGCCCAGCTCGTTCATCAGGTTCTGCTTGTTGTGCAGCCGCCCGGCGGTGTCGCAGAGGATCACGTCGGTCCCCCTGGCCTTGGCGGCGGCGATGGCGTCATAGACCACCGAGGCAGGGTCCGCGCCCTCGTCCTGGCGGATGATCTCCACCCCGGCGCGGCCGGCCCAGATTTCCAGCTGGTCGGCGGCTGCGGCGCGGAAGGTGTCCGCGGCGCAGAGCAGGACCTTCTTGCCCTGGTCCCGGAGCTGGTGGGCAATCTTGCCGATGGTGGTGGTCTTCCCCACCCCGTTGACGCCGATCACCAGCACCACCGAGGGACGGGTGGAGAGATTCAGCGCCGTGTCGCCCACCTGGAGCATCTCGGCGAGGACATCCTTCAAGGCCGTGCGGGCCTCCTCGGTGGTTTTCAGATGACCGGCCTTGACCTTGGCCCGGAGGCCGTCCATGGCCTTCATGGTGGTGTCCATGCCCAGGTCCGCCAGAATCAGACTCTCCTCCAGCTCGTCGTAGAAGTCGTCGTCAATCTCGGAAAAGCCGGTGAACACGTTGGAAATCGAGGCCGCGGTCTTGCTGAGGCCCTGCTTGATTTTGTCAAAAAAGCCCATAAAGTTCGGTTCCTTTCCTTGGGACTCTGGATCAGTCCGTAATGCCCAGCTCGGCCTGCATCTGGTTCAGGTCCAGGTGGAGGATCTTGGAGACGCCCTGCTCCTGCATGGTCACGCCGTAGAGGACGTCGGCGGCTTCCATGGTGCCGCGCCGGTGGGTGATAATCAAAAACTGTGTTTTCTTGCTGAAATTGTGGAGATACGAGGCGAACCGCTCCACGTTCCGGTCGTCCAGCGCCGCGTCGATCTCGTCCAGCAGACAGAAGGGCGTGGGCCGCACCTTCAGGATGGCGAAATAGAGGGCGATGGCCACAAAGGCCTTCTCGCCGCCGGAGAGCAGCGTAATGGTCTTGACCTGCTTGCCCGGCGGCTGGACCCTGATCTCGATGCCGCAGCTCAGAGGCTCGGCGGGGTCCTCCAAAATCAGCTGGCCCTTGCCGCCGCCGAACATCTCCTGAAAGGTCTCTCCGAAATACTCGTTGATCCGGCCGAATTCCCGGACGAAGATTTCGGTCATTTCCTGGGTAATGGTCTTGATGATATTCTCCAGCTCTTTCTTCGCGTGGAGCACGTCGTCCCGCTGGCCGGTGAGATAGGAATACCGGTCGTTGACCCGCTCGAATTCCTCAATGGCCCCCAAATTGGGCGCGCCCAGGGCGGAGATCCTGCGCTTCAGATCGGTGATCTGCTTGGAGGCGGCGGCCACGGATTCGATCTCGGCCTGCTCCGGGGCGGCGGTGGAGGGTGTCAGCTCGTAGGACTCCCAGAGCTTGTCGAGAATCTGCTGCTCCTCCATGGCGGCGGCGGCTTTTTTCTGCTCCAGCCGGGCCGTCTCCCGCTCCATGTCCACGATCTGCTTGTTTTTCTCCTGGGCATCCTTGTCGGTCTTATTGCGCAGGGCTTCGGTCTCGGCCCGGGCCTGGACGGCGGCCTGGAGCGAAGACCGTGCGCTTTCCACCGCGGTGCGCAAGGCCTGGGCCGCCGTCTCCGCTGTCTCGATCTCCTGCTCCAGCCGGGTCGCCTCGGCCTCATAAGTCTCGATCAGCTGTTCCTTCTGGCTGCGGTCGCCTTCCATGGCATCGGATAGGGCCCGCAGCCGCTGCACGTTCTCCCGTGCCGTGGTCTCCTCGGCCTCCTTGGCCGCCGTGTCCATGCGCAGGGCCGTAATGGCCTCGCTCTGCTCCGCCGCCCGGCGGGAGAGATCCGACTGAGCCTCAGCCAGCTGAGAGAGCTCCCGCTCCAGTCGGGCCACCTCGGCCTCTGCCTCCGCTGCGTCGGATTCCAGCTGACGGAGCCGTCCCTCGTCGCCGCCGGTGCGGCTGCTGAGGCTGTCCAGCTCCCGGCGGTAGCCGGCGATGGTCTCAGTCAATGCGTTCAACAGGGCCTGGGCCTGCCGGGTCTCGCCCTCGGCCCGCAGCACGCCGTCCTCTGCCTCCCGGAGCTTCCCCTGGAGAGCGGAGCGCTCGAACTCGGCCTGGGCCACGGTGCGGGCTGCCTCGGCCAGCTGGGCCTCCTGGGCCTTGCAGTCGGCCTCCATCTTCTGTGCCTGGGTCTGGAGCCGCTGGAGCTCATTGGCCCGGGAGAGGATACCGGCGCTTTTGCTGGCCGAACCGCCGGTCATGGAGCCGCCGGGGTTCATCACCTGACCGTCAAGGGTGACGATCTTAAATCGATTTTGAAACTGCCGGGCCATAGCCACGGCGTCGTCCAGGTTCTCCACCAGAACGATGCGCCCCAACAGATTGCGGACGATGCCCTGGAAGGCCTCGTCGGCCTCCACCAGGTCGGCCGCGACGCCCACAAACCCGGCGCACTGATCCAGCCCCCGCTCCTGGAGCGTCTTGCCCTGGATGGTGCTCTTCGGCAGGAACGTGGCGCGGCCGCCGTCGCAGCGCTTCAAAAATCGGATGGCGGCCTTGCCGTCGGCTTCGCTGTCCACGACGATATTCTGCATAGCCCCGCCCAGCGCCGTCTCAATGGCGACGGTATAGGCATCCTGGGTCCGGAGCAGGGAGGAAACCGGACCGTAGATCCGGCCCAGCCGCCCGCTCCGGGCCTCCTGCATCACCAGGCGCACGGCCTTGGAGAAGCCCTCATAGTCGCGCTGGAGCTCCTGGAGCATCTTCGCTCTGGACCGGTTGGTCTGCAATTCGATGCGCAGGGTGTCCAGAGACTTCTGTAAGCTGTCGCGGCGCTCCACCCGGGATTTCATCCGCAGGGCGTAACCCGCGTCGGCATTCTGACAGCGGTCCACCTCTTCCCTGGCCCGCCGGAGCTTTTCCTCATAGGCCTTCGCCTGGCCGGAAAGCTCCTCCCGGCGGGAGAGGGCGGCGTTCAAATCTGTTTCAATGGTCTCGCGGTGCTGGGCCACCTGGTCCAGCGAGGCCGTCAGCGAGGCGATTTCCGCCCGCTTCTGGGCGGCCTCCTGTTGGAAAAGCCCCTGCTGGGCCCGGAGTCCCAGGGTCTTGCGCTCCGCCTCGCCCGCCGAGGATACCAGGGCGGCGGCGCTCTGCTGTGCTGCTTCCAGTTGCTCGCGCAGGCCGGTCAGCGCCTCGCCCAGCTGGGCGATTCGGTCCTCCTGCTCGGCGATCTGCCCCACAATGCCGCCGCTGCGGCTGTCCTGGTCCTCCAGCTCCTGCCGGACCCGCTGGATGTTGCGGCGGGTATTGTCCAGACTGCCGCGGCTGACGGCAATCTCCCGCTCCTGCTGGTGCAGCGCGTCCTCCTGCCGGGTGATCTCCTCCCGCTGCTGCTCCAGGAGCAAATTCTTTTGATTCAGCTCCAGGGCCAGCCGGTCGGACCGGTGATAGAGGGCGTTGAGCTCGGCGTGGCGCTGCTCCAGCTCCCGGGCCGCGGCCGTGTAGTCGGCTTCGGCCTTTTGGGCCGCCGCCGCCAGCCGTTCGAGATTTTGGAGCCAGACCGCAATCTCCAGTCCTTTGAGCTCGGCCCGAAAGGCCAGATATTTTTTCGCCTTCTCGGCCTGGGCCCGCAGGGGCTCCACCTGCAGCTCCAGCTCCGAGATCTTGTCGTTGATGCGGAGCAGATTGTCCTCGGTGGACGCCAGACGGCGCTCGGTCTCCTCCTTGCGGTGACGGTATTTCGAGATACCGGCGGCCTCCTCGAAGACCTCCCGGCGGTCGGTGCTCTTGACGGCCAGAATCTCGTCAATGCGGCCCTGACCGATATTGGAATAGCCCTCCTTGCCCAGGCCGGTATCCATAAACATCTCGTAGATATCCCGGAGCCGGGCGGACTGACGATTAATATAGTATTCACTCTCGCCGGAGCGGTAATAGCGCCGGGTCACCATGACCTCGGGCGTATCCACCGGCAGCGATCCATCGGAATTATCAAGCACCAGCGAGGCCTCGGCAAACCCGACCTGCCCGCGCTTCTCCGTGCCTCCGAAGATCACGTCCTCCATCTTGGCGCCCCGCAGGGCTTTGGAGCTCATCTCGCCCATCACCCAGCTGATGGCGTCGGAAATATTCGATTTTCCGCTGCCGTTGGGGCCGACAATGGCGGTGATATCACTGTCAAATCGGAGGACGGTCTTGTCCGCGAAAGACTTGAAGCCCTGGATTTCGAGAGATTTCAGATACACGCTTACACTTCTCCACTTTTCTAGTATCGCTATATTTTAGCAATTCTCCCGGTCAATTGCAATAGAAGGGCGAAAAAAAGCCTGGTCCCTATTGTTATTTCCCCATTCCTATTGTATAATCCCCAGGATAAACCAGCCGCGCAGTCGGCACCCTTAGGAGGCAATGGTATGGCGTCCCTCTCCCGCCAGGATATGACACACGGACCCCTGGCAAAGCAAATACTCCTGTTCAGTCTTCCCCTGATCTGTTCCAATCTGCTGCAGGTTCTCTTCAACCTGGCAGATCTGGCCGTGGTCGGTCAGTTCGTCGGCTCCCAGGCTCTGGGCTCCGTGGGCTCCACTACGACGCTGGTCACCATGTTCACCGGCTTTCTCATCGGCTTGGGCGGCGGAATCAATGTGCTGGCCGCCCGCTTCTACGGCGCGCGGGACACCAAGCGCTTCGGGCAGCTGCTCCACACGGCGGCTCTGCTGAGCCTGGGGCTGGGTATCCTGCTCTCCATCCTGGGCGTGACGCTGACCCGGCCCATTCTCCAGCTGCTCCGCACCAAGGAAGATCTGATCGACGGCGCAGTGCTGTATCTGCGAATCTACCTGCTGGGCATGCCGGGTCTGGCCGTCTACAACTACGGCAGCGCCATTTTGAGCGCCCTGGGCGACACCCGGCGGCCTCTGCGGTTCCTGACCGTGGCCGGAATCCTTAACGTCATTCTCAACCTCTTTTTCGTCCTGGTGGTCAAGATGGCCGTGGCCGGCGTGGCGCTGGCCAGCATCCTCTCTCAGTATCTCTCGGCAGTCCTGATTGTGCTGGCCCTGATCCACAATGACGCCCCCTTTGCCCTGTGCCGGTCGCAGCTCCGGCTCCACCGGGACAGCGCCCTGGAAATCATTCGCCTGGGCATCCCCGCCGGACTGCAAAACTGCATCTTTGCCTTAGCGAATCTCTTTATCCAGGTCGGCGTCAACTCCTTCAGCTCCACCATGGTGGCCGGCAACTCCGCCGCCGCCAATGCCGACTCCCTGATCTACGACGTCATGGCCGCCTTCTACACGGCCTGTGCCAGCTTTATGGGCCAGAACTACGGCGCTCGCAACCGGGAACGGGTCAAAAAGAGCTACTTTATCAGTCTGGCCTATTCCTTCGCCATCGGCCTGATTCTGGGCTTCCTGCTGGTCCTCTTCGGACGGCAGTTCCTCCACCTCTTCTCCCCTGCGGCGGACGTCATCGAAGCCGGTATGTTCCGGCTGACCATCATGGGCTTCTCCTACGGCTTCTCGGCCTTTATGGACTGCACCATCGCCGCCTCCCGGGCCCTGGGCAAGAGCTTGGCGCCCACAGTGATGGTCATTCTCGGCTCGTGCGTATTCCGCATCATCTGGGTGTACACAGTGTTCGCCTGGTTCCAGACAATCCCCTCGCTGTACCTGGTCTACATCTGCTCGTGGACCATCACCGCTCTGGCGGAGATCACCTACTTCCGCCACGTCTACAAACAGCAGGTCGGCAGCCTCGCCGCCTAATCCGGGCAAAAAAACCGGGGCACGCAATGTGTCCCGGTCTTTGCTGTAAAACGCCCATTGAGAGATAGAATATCCAGCACAGTTCGTAGGCCCCGCTCTCGGTTTTCTCGTAGGGGCGGATTGTATATCCGCCCGAACCGGGTGCCGATTCGCGCTGGGGTTTGAGGTTCCATTTGCCGTAGGGGCGGCCTTTTTAACGCGCAGAAGCCGGGCACAGGGCGTGTCCCGGCTTCTGATGGGGCCTTTACTGCATCAAGCTGCACACCAGGTCGGTGTACTCGGTGGGATTCTCCAGCGGCAGATCGGCCATCAGAAGCGCCTGGCTGTAGAGCAGCCGGGCGTATTTTTTGGCCTTCTCCGGATCGGACTCCATGGCAGACCGAAGGGCGGTGAAGACCGGGTGTCCGGCGTTGATCTCCAGAATCCGGCCTGCCTCGTAGGCAAAGTCGGGGTTGACCCGCTTCATATACTTCTCCATCTCGAAGCTCATGCCCGCGTCGGGAGCCAGGCAGACGGGATGGGACTTGAGGGCCTTGCTCAGGCGGACCTCCTTGACCTTCTCGCCCAGGGTCTCCTTGAGGAAGTCCAGCACATCCTTGGACTCGGACTCGGTCTCCTCGGCGGCCTTCTTCTCCTCCTCGGTCTGGAGGCCCAGATCGTCGGCGGCCACGTTGCGGAACTCCCTCTCCCCGACCTTCATCAGCGTCTGGGCCACGAACTCGTCCACCTCGTCGGTGAAGAACAGGATATCATAGCCCTTCTCCTGGACGGGCTCGGCCTGGGGCAGCTGCTGGAGGCGGCTGCGGCTCTCACCGGCGGCGAAGTAGATGAACTTCTGGTCCTCGGGCATGGCGTCCACATACTCCTGGAGCGTGACCAGCTTGTTCTCCTTGCTGGACCAGAACAGCAGCAGTTCCTGCAGCAGGTCCTTGTGGGTGCCGTAGTCGGCCACCACGCCGTATTTCAGCTGACGGCCAAAGGCGGCGAAGAACTTCTCGTACTTCTCCCGGTCGTCCTTCTCCATCCGCACCAGCTCGGCCTTGATCTTCTTTTCCAGGTTGTTGGCGATAATCTTCAGCTGCCGGTCGTGCTGGAGCATTTCACGGGAGATATTCAGGCTCAGATCCTGGGAGTCCACCACGCCGCGGACAAAGCGGAAGTGCTCCGGCAGCAGGTCGGCGCAGTTCTCCATAATCAGCACGCCGGAGGAATAGAGCTGCAGGCCCTTCTTATAGTCCTTGGTGTAGTAGTCATAGGGAGCCCGGGCCGGGATAAACAGCATGGCCTGGTAGGTCACCGCGCCCTCCACCGAGAAGTGGATAGTGCTCAGCGGAGCCTCGAAGTCGAAGAACTTGTCCCGATAGAACTGGGCGTATTCGTCCTCGGTGATGTCCTTCTTCTTCCGCTGCCACAGGGGCACCATGGAGTTGAAGGTCTCGGTCTCGACGACGGTCTCATACTCGGGCTTGGCGTCCTCTTTCTTTTCCTCGCCCTCGGGCTGCTCCTTGAGCTTCTGGGTCTCCACGTCCATCTTGATGGGATAGCGGATGTAATCGGAGTATTTCTTCACCAGGCTCCGCAGCTCGTAGCTCTTGAGGAACCGGGAGTAGTTCTCGTCCTCGGTGTCGGCCTTGAGCTTGAGAATCACATCGGTACCCGCGCCGTCCCGCTCGCAGGGGGTGATGGTATAGCCGTCCGCCCCGGAGGACTGCCACATATAGGCCTGGTCGGAGCCGAACTTCTTGGAAATCACGGTCACCGCCTCGGAGACCATGAAGGCGGAGTAGAAGCCCACGCCGAATTGGCCGATGATATCCACATCGGCGTCGGCGGCCAGATCCTTCTTAAACTGCAGGGAGCCGCTCTTGGCGATGGTGCCCAGGTTCTCTTCCATCTCCTCCTGGGTCATGCCGATGCCGTTGTCCGAAATGGTCAGCAGCCGGTATTTCTCGTCGGCCTTGAGGGTGATGGCAAAGTCCGACCGGTTCAGACCCACGCTCTGGTCCGTCAGCGCCTGATAGGCCAGCTTGTCGATGGCGTCCGAAGCGTTGGAGATAATCTCCCGGAGGAAAATCTCCTGATTTGTATAGATAGAGTTAATCATCAAATCCAACAGCCGCTTGGATTCAGCTTGGAACTCTTTCTTTTCCATGGTACATGTCCTTTCCGCAAAGCATTAGCACTCTTTATCTATGAGTGCTAACATCATTATAGCGCACCGGACAAAATTTGCAAGGGGTTCACAGAAAATTTTCAATTCTCCGCGGAATCCATCTCTGTTTCAGGAATTGGCTCCGCCGGTACGGGTTTACTGCGGACGATGCACTCGCAGCGGTGGATCGGCGTGCCGAGGGCGTAGAACTTTTCCTCATAGCCGGTCATAATCCCCACGGGGCCGTGCTCGTGGAGGTTCCAGGTCTCGTTGCGGATCTCCAGGTCACTGGCGGCGAATTCCTCCAGGGAGAAGGCAAAGAGCTTTTCGTTATCGGTCTTGAAGTGGATCTCACCGCCCAGCTTCAAGGCCCGGCGGTACTTGTCCAGGAAGGTCCGGTAAGTCAGGCGGCGCTTGGCGTTCTTGCTCCGGGGCCACGGGTCGCAGAAGTTGATATATAGGAGGTCGATTTCGTCGTCGGCGAAGCAGTCGTTGATGGCGGCGGCGTCCATGTCGATGAAATAGACGTTTTTTAGGCCCATGGCCTTGGCCTTCTCCATGGCCACCACCATGGCCTCCTTGACCCGCTCCACGGCGATCAGCAGAATATCCGGCTCGGCGGCGGCGGTTTCCACGGTGAACTTGCCCTTGCCGCAGCCCACCTCCACCCGCAGCGCCTTCGCCTGATGCATCAGTTCCCGCCAAGCGCCGCGATGAGTCTCCGGGTCGCGAATCCAATACTCGGAGCAAGCCTCCATCCGGGGATCGAGATTTCTCTTTTTGCGCATTCTCATAGGGTTACTCCTCACCTTACAGTTTTTCCAACCAATTATAGCAGAGGACGCCGCCCCGGTAAAGGATTTTTCTTGCATTTTACCCGGGTCTACGGTATAATGGTTTCGCTTCCAGCCGAAGCCTATCCGGGTGTAGCGCAGCTGGTAGCGCGCCTGCTTTGGGAGCAGGATGCCGTGGGTTCGAATCCCGCCACTCGGACCATAATCCGTCAAAATCTTGTGGTTTTGGCGGATTTTTTCTTAAGGCATCACCGCACAATTGTGTCTGCGGCCTTCGCCCAATCTTTTGCC